>Ga0209536_100012811_pt1 | contig 12156 bp, 9 predicted proteins | sample DeeMarSeWOR28_12_FD_187461 | JGI IMG/M metagenome (GOLD analysis project Ga0209536, IMG submission 187461) | Marine sediment microbial communities from White Oak River estuary, North Carolina - WOR-2-8_12 (SPAdes) (version 2) | ecosystem: Environmental > Aquatic > Marine > Intertidal zone >...
CGACAGCAGTCCGCCTTTCAGCGGTGAACGTCGCCAACGGCCAGGTGACGGTGCTTGAAATCAACCTGAGCAATCTGGATCCGCCCGCATCCGATCTGAAAGCCAGATACGGGCAAAACTCAATTGCGCTATTCCAGCATCCGGTTAAGCCGGCTGGAATTTATTGCGGGCTGGTCGGAATACCGTTGAGTGCTGTGCCGCAAAAGGCGGTCATCGAGCTGGAATGGACGGATTCCCGCGGTCGTCAGGCTGCCAGCATTCCTGTGAGTATCATTGACGGAAAATACAAAAGCGAAAATCTGAGCGTGGATTCGCGGCATGTCAAGCTGAGCAATGAAAATCTTGAGCGCGTCGCGCGCGAAAAAAAGGAGATCCGCCGCATCTATTCGAGCAGCAGCAAAAGACGCTTGTGGTATGGCAATTTCAATAAACCCCTGAGCGCTGAAGCGACCAGCGCCTTCGGCACCCGGCGGTTGTTTAACGGTCAGCACCGCAGCTATCACCGGGGCACTGATTTTAGAGCTGCTGTCGGCACTCCGGTTTATGCCTCGAATTCCGGTATCGTCAGAATGGCCCAAAACCTGTTTTTTTCCGGAAATATCGTTATCGTTGACCATGGCATGGGCATCTTCACCAATTATGCTCATTTGAGTAAGATTCAGGCCATTGCCGGCCAGCAGATCGCAAGAGGCCATCAAATCGGTCTTTCGGGAGCCTCCGGACGTGTCAGTGGACCTCATCTCCACTGGGCAGTAAGGGTTAACGAGGTTTATGTCGATCCGTTGCAGTTTCTCAGCGTTATTTCCGCACTGCTGGGACAGTGATCAAATATCCGCCAATCTCATCCATGCGGCAAAATTTTCTCCTGCCCAGGCGTGAATCGCACCAATGATATTACTCAAAATACGTTGATTTAATTAAATATATTCAAATAACTCGATTTGGAACAGTTATTGCTAAATATTTTAGGATCAAGCGATTTTCTGATAACTGATTCCCTCTAAAATGACACTAAAAAATATGATTTCCATAGCAAATTACCCAATCGTCAGAAGCCCGGGACGTGCAAGAGGTATGGCTGCAAATCCAAGCGCTCGGATGCCGACAACCCAAAACATCCGATTCCGAAAGATTCTTGCCGCAATTGAGGCGCGTCACTCTAAAAATTCATATAAAACCAAAGGCTTAACGATTGCCGACTACCGGGTCCGGGCAGTGTTTACGAAATCACACTTCCGCCCGCAGCCCCGATCGGCCGAAGCAGGAGCGAAAAATACCCTTTCCCATCGCCTTAACGAAGATTCGATTAAAAAGGCCATGTCACCCACCCGGCTGCGTTCCGTCCAAAAAATTGAAGATAAGAATCCCGGAGATGTAATTGAAAAACCGCCGACCAAAACCCCACCGCAATCTGCCGCTTTGAATAATCAGCAAATCATCGAGCAAAACGTTCAAAAAGCGGCTGAAAAATACGATTTGCCGCCAGCGCTCATCAGGGCTGTTATCCAGGCGGAATCCAATTTCCAGGTCGATGCGGTTTCTGCGGCCGGTGCCCAGGGATTGATGCAGTTGATGCCGGCCACGGCCGAAGAGCTGGGAGTCAAAAATCCCTTTGATATCAGGCAAAATATCGAAGGTGGCACCCGATACTTACGAAAAATGCTCGATCGTTTTGGGGGCAGCCTGCGGAAAGCCCTGGCAGCGTATAACGCCGGCCCGGGGGCCGTATTGAAGTATAACGGCCAGGTTCCCTACCCGGAAACCCGGCAGTATGTCAAACGTGTGCTTCGGTTTTCAAAGCAGATGATTTGATTGTATCTAAATACGAAATCGTCGCCTCAGAAACATCATTACCGAGGACGATGAGGGGCACACGGACGAGCACATGGTTATGCAACGTTCCTCAGATTCGTGCGCGTCGTTGTCCTTGTTACCTATCGACAATCGAGCAACGACCATTTCCCTCCAGGCAAATCGTGTAAATTATTTGCCGATTTTCCGCTGAATCTTCATCCCGTGCAACGATGTGAACAATAATCACATTGGCTTTGAAAACACTCTAATATCATAACAAATGGTGTTTTTTGTTGACAGAAACCTGGCATTTGATTATAACCCCTCGCCTTAATTTACCAGCAGCCCTGATTGCTGGGATCAACAAGGAAACGACATTGAACAGAATTACCAGATATAATACGAAACCGCATTGCGATACCGCAGCGCCGGTCTCCAAACTGAGCACCATTGCCACGGCCCTGGCCATAAAAGATCCCTATACCCGGGAACACAACCGGCGAGTGGCCGTTTACGCCCGGCGGCTGGCCGAGCGCATCGGTTTGAATGCCGCAACGGTTAAAAATATCCGGCTGGGCGGCCTGCTGCATGATATTGGAAAAATCGGGCTGAGCGCGAAAGTGCTCAGCAATAAAGACGACCGTCTGTCCGGCGACATGCTGGCTGAAGTGCATCTGCACCCGCTAACGGGCGCGACCATCCTCAGGGATTTTAAAGTTCCCGCGCCGGTTATTGATTTTGTCCTTTATCACCATGAAAAGATGGACGGCACCGGTTATCCCTTCGGGCTCAAAAGCGACCAGATCCCGCTGGGCGCCAAAATTATCCGGGTAGCAGATTGCTTTGATGCCATCACAACAGACCGGCCCTATCAACAACACAAAAGCTGGATCGAGGCCCTGGCCATCCTGCGCCAGCTCAGCGGCACCGATCTGAGCCCCCTGCTGGTCCAGTCATTTACTGCCGATATCAAAGAAAAAGGGCTGGCTCTGGGTCCGACCCGCTTCATGGCCTATTACAGCCCGGTTACTGCCCGCTGCTTTTAAGAGACCGGATGGCGACTTTTGGGCTCTGTGTCAAAATTGCCTGAGATGACGGAAAACGACCGGCAGGATGTGCGTTAAACGGCGCATTTTTGCGGGTTAGCAGAATGAGACCCCCAAATTGACTGTCCTCACAAAAGATGCCAACGTAAGAGTCGTACTGGCCTTAACCCTGGTCCATTTCGTTGGCGACTTCTATAACGCCTTTATTATTCCGCTGCTGCCGCTTTTTATTAACAAATTTTCGTTAACCCTGGCCCAGGCAGGGCTGGTAACCGGACTCAGCCGTTTTCTGGCCTTCGTCGTTCAGCCGCCGGTCGGTTATCTGGCTGACCGGAAACCTTCGCGGTTTTTTGCCCTGGGGGGTCCCCTGCTGGTGATGGTGTTTATTCCGCTATCCGGAATCACGCCCTATTTCTGGTTGCTGGTTGTTTGCGTCTGCCTGGGTTCAATCGGTTCTTCCATGTTTCACCCCACCGCCGCCGGGATGGTGGAACCTCACGCTGGCCGGCATTTTGGGCTGGCCATGTCCATCTTTGGAATGGGCGGCACGCTGGCATTTGCCGTCGGGCCGCTGTTTATCAGCTGGCTGGTCGGCAAATACGGGTTAAACGCAACGCCGTATTCAATGCTGCTGGGTGCCGGGGTCTTTATTTTTCTTTACAAAACCGTGCCGGCCCCGCAGGCCAGCACGCTTACCAGTCAGGGTTTTATCAATTCCATCAAGGAAGTTTTTGGATCCGTATGGCTTCCGATCGTAATGATCCTGGCGGTCATGATTCTGCGCGCTTTTGTCAGTCAGTCGTTTATGACCTATCTGCCCATAATGATTGCCCGAAAGGGCTATTCGCTGATTTCCATCGGCGCCCTGGTTTCTCTATTCACCCTGGCCGGCGCGCTCAGCGGGTTGATCGCCGGCCACCTTTCTGATCGCATCGGTTTCAGGCCGATATTTATCTGCGCTCATCTATTGGCCACCCCCTGCATGGTGGCAACGCTCTACGTGACGGGCAACGGGCTATTTTTCTTCGCCTTTTTATCCGGTTTTTTTATTCTGGCCACAATCCCGCTGGGGGTTGCCCTGGCACAGAAGCTGGCCCCCCGAGGAAAATCCATGGCCTCCAGCCTGATGATGGGACTCGCTTACGGCATGGGCGGACTGATAACCCCCCTGACAGGCAAGCTGGCGGATATGTATTCGATCCGGCCGGTGTTGGCCGCAATTGCCATCATCCCCGTATTGACTGTCGTGCTTATCGGTTATCTGTTCAGCAAAGATCCCTCAGCAGTGAGATCCGGCGAACTGCTCAAAAAGAGCGCGTAATTATCGGCCATCGAATATCGGCTAAAGTTATTGTTTGACACTGATTGGAAGATTTGCAATCATTTATTTCAGCCCGGGCAGAAATTAATTCGGAGGAGAATGAAAATGAGCCAACCAAAACCTAAAAAATCATTCAAACAAATCTGCACCTGCGAAAATTGCGGCAACGAGGCGGAAATGATCGTCACCTGTTCGCTTGAACCCGATGAGGAAGTCTCCACAATGCAGGCCGCGCAGAGCGTCGCTGAAAAACCGGCCCGTAAACAACGACCGGGGCAGGCCACCTGCACGCACTGCGGAAATGAGGCCGAGATATTGGTCGATATTCTATAGCGCGGTGCCATCAGATGAAAAATAAGGGAGATGGTATGAAATCCCTCGCCATGGTTCTGGTTTTTATTTTTACCGGTCTCACCGCATCCGGGTTGCAGGCCGAAATTTATTCCTGGACCGATGAAAACGGTGTCAAGCATTACAGCCACACGCCGCCGCGCGATCGATCGATCCCCATAAAAGCCGCCCCCGAAATCCAGCCCAACCCGGCAACCGAACAGCAGATAGAAAAAATAAACGAAGAAAACATCGATGCCATTCTTGAGGAGCTTGACAGAGAGGAACAGGCTTCCACCCCGCCACCAGCCAAAACCCCGAAACCGCTCTCGCGCCAGGAGCGCATCCAAAAAGAAAAGCAAAAACTGGAAGATAAAATCGCATGGCTCGAACAACTTCCACCCCAGGCGTATGCGAATATGCGCAGCAAGCAGGCCATCATCGGGCGCTATCGCTACCGGATGCAGCAGCTGTTAGAGAACCCGGATGCATATTTCGAGATGTATGGGGATTAGGTTACTGTCGGGTTCAGCGTTCAACGTTCAGAGGTTCAAGGGTTAAAAGATTAGCAATGCGTGCTGAGGAATGGGTAAAAATTATGCCTGCTGCCTTAGGCCTGCAGGTCCTCTTTAGCCTTTAAGTCGCCGATGAAGCCGCTGAAACTTCTTGAACCTATGCACCCTGAGCCTTTGAACCTCTAAACGCAGAACCTATAAACCCGATGACTGACACACCCGATGGTAGTCCTGGCGCACCAGATAGATAAGAATCACCCAGATGACACAGATACTGACCGAGAACCAGCTGAGCTGGGGAACGCTCAATGTAACCGGCAGCCACTGGGTAAAGAGCAGGATTAATATCGACCCGGAAACCTTGAACAGGCGATAGCCGAACATGTCAATCCAGGCCTTAGCCTGGTAAATGATTACAGGGTCCACGGGCACATACAGCAGCTCTTTGGAAGCGCGGTTGATGGAGTATGACAGCGCGCGATCGCTTATTTTGGTCGCTGCGCTGAAAAGCAGGGTGGGTTGAAAAAAGAACCCCCATGAAAAAATCCAGATCATCAGCGGCTGCACCAGCAGTCCGGCAATCGGACCCAGCAGGCGATGGATCAGGGGGGTGACGCCCAGATTGACCCCAATGGATATCAAACCCAGCACGCTGAAAAACAGCGACAGAAAAGCAGTGCGGGCCTCCCGCTCCGGATAGGAAGTCTCAACGGTATTTAAAAACTGATATTCCACCAGGGGGGATACGAGCTGAGTCATCAGCAATATGGCCGCAATCAGCAGTAAATAACGGCTGTGCCGCAAAATTTGCCACCCGCTGCTGGCGGTCTGCCGAGGGCGAACCACATGATCCACCTCGCAATAAATACCCACCCGCCCCATCAACCAGGTCAGACCAGAGATAATCCCGATCGTGCCGGCAGCGGTCAGCAGCAAATCCGGTGTCTGCAAGGCGGTATGTTTGATGAGCATAGCCGAGACCCAGCCGCCGGCCACCCCCCCGACCAGACCGCCGGTGCCGACCAATCCGTACCAGGATTTGCCTTCACGGGTGGTATAAATGGAGTTGGTCAGGCTCCAGAATTGCTCCACCAGCACGACGCCCAAGATATCGACAAACACATAAAAAGAAGCGTCGATCAAAGGAATGGAGTGATTCATTAACAAACGAAAAATGACCAGCAAGATGCTGATGGCCAGGCAGGTGCCGAGCACCACCTGGATCCGGCTGTGACGTTCGACCAGGCGATGATAATAGGTGATGAACACACCCATGATCAGGGCCGTGGCAATCCAGACGTATGGCAATCGCTCAGCACCCAGAGATTCAATAAACAGAGAGCGGCTGGCCGGCTTGAGCTGATAAAGGGCCATAATAATTAGAAAAAAGTTTAGAAATAAAAATGCCGCTCGGATCCCCAGAGTGCGCAGGGCGATATATTTGGCATCGCACTCGGCGGTAATGTCATTATTTGAACTTTGTGCTTGCATTTTTCGTCAATTAAGTAATAATAACGATTATGAATAAGGCTATTAACTTTTTAACGCTGTTTTTCAGTTTACTGATTTTTTCCCTCTTGGCGAGCGCCCAGCCTCAGGGTCCGGAGTGGTCTGAAAGCTGTGATCCCCGCCTGCAAAAAGCCCTGGAAACACGCTTGAATCGGCTTCATCTGGACCGCGCCGCTCGCCGTAAACTTCTGAGTATTGTCTTGGTTGATATTACAGATGTTTCCGAACCCCACATGGCTTACATCAACCCCAACGAGATGATGTACGCCGCCAGTTTACCCAAAATCGCCATTCTTTTGGGCGCCTTTGAAAAAGTTGCCGCCGGAGAAATGTCCCTTGACGACGAAACCCTTGAAAAACTCAAGCTCATGATCCAGCGGTCCTCAAACTCGGCGGCATCCGAGATGCTGAACCGTGTCGGCATCGATTATCTAGCCGAATTGCTTCAATCCCCTCGCTACCGCTTGTATGATCCTGAAAAGAATGGCGGAATCTGGGTCGGCAAGGAATACGGTAAAGCCCCTGCCAGACGACGCGACCCGCTCCACAATCTATCCCATGGTGCCACCGCCTTGCAGGTGGCCCGCTTTTATTACCTGCTGGAAACCGGTCAGCTGGTTTCGCCGGACCTGAGCAAATTAATGAAATCGATTCTGGCGGAAACTGAAATCGAGCACAAATTTGTCAAAGGCCTAAAAGCGGTGCAACCGGATTTATCGATTTACCGCAAATCCGGGACCTGGGGGCCCTATCACTCCGACAGTGCCATCATCGAACATCACGGTCGTCGCTACATCGCCGTTGCCCTGGCCAAAAGCCAGCAGGGTGAGCAATGGCTCCAAAATTTAATCGTGGCTCTTGACAGCATCATTTGTCCGGTTGAGGTTCATCCGAACTAAATTTTCCCACCTTATAATATTTTTCTAACATGCGGTGAATTCGCGTGGCCAGGGTCTGGTGCACAACCGCCGAATTTTTCCGCAACACATTCGACATCACCACCACCATATAATACAGCTGGGGATCGGTGGCCGGCGCCTCAATGATCGCCACCGAATTAAGCATATTGATGACATTGCCGTGGTATTTTTTACATTCAAAATCAGGCTCGGTTTTGCATTTATACAGCGAGCCGGATTTAAAATAGACGGCCGCCGCGGCCAGCGCCGGCGCTGATGCATACCGGATACGCCGCTGCGTCATGTACAACAGCCGCTTGATTTCGCGGCTGGAAAAAGCATCCACCAGTTTTCCCTGCTCCAGCTTTATCAGCCAGCGCATCAGTTCCCGCGGGGTGGCATAACTGGTCGTTCCCGGCACCAGCTGTTTTCCCTTCCGAGTAAAAAAAGACCCCTGGCGCAGCTGTGCCAGGTCCAGGCCGTTGCGCACCACCGGATCCTGCAGGGCCCGTGACAGCAGGGCAGCAAGCTCCTTTTTCGAAGTGGTCTCAAAGAATTGTTGCGCTTCGGTCTCGCTGACGGGATAGGCCGGCCCATATTGAACCAACAACATCAGGTGTTTCAACACCATACTGGCGGCTGCATTCGAGCTGGCTGAAAGCATCCAGTCCAGGTAGGTCCACAAGCTGGCCTGATCACCTATCTGAATTTTCGGATATCGCACCCGCGAAGCGCCCGGCTGCCAGACCGGAACCTGGTGATGATCCGATTGGATAAATTCATCAGCGGTAATTACCGTGTTGCGCAATAGATTCAGTCGCGCGTCAATGCTGTCCGGATAAACGTCGGCCAGTGCCTGAAAAACACCCAGGGCAATCAAAATTTTGCCCACACTGCCCGGGTTGGCGCTTTCCGTGCCGCGATGTTCGGCATATCTCGGCTGTTCAATGTTCGTTAAATCCAGCACCGCTAAAGCATAACGATCCGCTTCCGCGCCCAGCAAGTCTTGCAGCTGAGCAACAAATTCGGTATCGGCAGCCGGAATCTCAAAGTCGGTCTTGAACTGCAGCCGCAAATCCACCGCATCGATCGACAACAGGGCGCCGGGAGGCTGCTTGGGCGCGCGCACTTGACCCTCCATCGCCAGGCGATAGCCTTCCAATCGGGCAATACCGGTAAACCCATAACCATCGAGGGGATAGGCCGCGCCGGTTGCAGCGAAAGCCACAACGATGATAAAGAAGGCAGCGCTGAAAAGCAGTTTCATGGTTTTACCTCTGCCGGGACTTCATCCAAGTTGACCCTTTCGGGGTGATTTTGTTGTAAACGGCTGTCCAGATCGTTTAAAAAAAGATTTTGCCGCGCCCTGACGCTTTCTAAAAACGGCCGAATTTGAAATAGCACCAGCCGATTCTGGTAAAAACCAAACTCAATATCCGCCGGCACAGGTTGACCTTGAGCGTTCTGCAGTTTGGGGAACCGCTCGGGGACCGTTCGCGCAAAATCGATCAAAAGACGGATTTCGGTCTCGGTCAATAACACCGGTGCTCCGCTGGCCGGCACTTTAGACACGCCGCCTTCGCTTGACAACACCCGCTTATATGGGTCGGTGGCCTCGGCCAAAAGACGGATGCGGCCGTTTTGCATGTCTATCTTGAGTTCCTCTGAGGTTTGACCCGAAACCGCTCCGCCAACGCCCTCATTTACCGCCACCGTCAGCCATCCCGGCTGCCCGCTGTGAATATCGGCTGTCACGGCGACACCGGATTTTTCAACCGGAACGCTTTGCATTAACAATATCGAGGCATACACATGTTCCGGCGTTTCCATATACGCCTGGCGCCATCGAAAGGCACGCTCTGAAAACGGTGAGGCCCATACCCGCTGAATGGCCGCCATGAGGTTTTCAAAACCGACAACATGGGGCACGGTCAAATTGAGCCCCGCGCCGGTAAATCCCGGTAAATCCTCAACATTGGTGTCGCTGCGCACGAAGACGCCGTATGTACCCTCCGGGCCGAATGTGTCTTGCATGGCTGCACGCAGTTGGTTGCGAAATTCTTCACCCGGGTCGACGTTTAGAATCCAGTGTTGAATTTGCGCCAAAAATTTTTGGATGAATTGACCTTGTCTCTGGGGCTCCCCTTTGAGGCGCCGCATGATTTTGTACTGATCCTGCATCCAGCGAAAAGCGGCAATTCCGCCGGGTTCGATCGGCTGCTCGAGTAGTTGGCGAAATATGCCAAAAGGAATCACCAGGCCGTTGGCGACGGCTTCCGGAAAATAATGTTTGAGCTCACCCAGGTTGGCCGCCTTGGGACCGCATATCCTTCCCGAATCCTGGGACCGCAGGTCATTTAACCCAATCAAACGACGGGTGTCGAGGTCCAGTTTTTTTAGGACCGGTCGAATGAGAATATCCTGCGGATCCGGCTGTGCTTCAAAAATCAAATCCCACTGCGGACCATCTGCTGCCAGCTGCACAATTCCGTTCGGACTGACGGCCATCACCACCTGCTGGTCGGCCATGGATTGAATCAAAGGCAACCACTTCTGATCAATGGCCACATTCGGAATACCCAGATTTCGCGCCAGCAGCTGAACATGCGATAAAATATTGCCTTCCCCGGTCGTCAATATGCCGGCAACCGGGGGCAGATCTTCGGTGGTTGAGGGCAGCACGTAGATGCCCTTTGAATCATATTCAGAAGGTGCTTTGCCGGATGAAGGCATCTTGAGCCTGCCGCGCGCCAACCCGGCATTTAAACCTCTTATCCCCGAGTCAGCCGGCTGTCCGAAAAGAAAATTGCGGATGCCAAGCTGTCGATTGGCATCGGCCATCAGGCTCTCGAGCACCGCAGCGTAAGACAGCAAGAGGCTGCCGCGCAGGCGATCATGCAAGTATCGGCGGCTGAGCGGTTCAATGGTTTCAAAATGGGCGACGGTTTCAGCCAGGTGGTAGCGCAGCGTTCGGTCGGCCCATTCGGGCAGGCGCGCAGTGTATTCCAGTTCAGCCTTGTAATCAATAAGCAGCGGTTGTTGCTGCATGAGCCGGCTGAGGTTTTCCTGCAGCGCCGCTTGCTGGCGCGCGGAGATTAGCCCGATGCCATAGAGTCCATCGGCATAGTTACCCAGCCATGAAAGCCTTTGGCGGCGGGTGGCTTTCGCCAGTTGTTCGATCATGGTATCGCCCATTCGAAACAGCTCGCCCTCCAATAAGATGCTGGCGTCCAAAACAGCCAGCATCTGAGACCCATCACCGGCATCGTCCAGATGGTTGCGCAGAATCGCCAGCAAAAGGCAGGCTGTCAGAAAACGGTCCCTGGAATCGTTCTGGGGGGCAAGCTTGGCCGCGGTTTGCTCAAGGACATCGGCCAATTGTTTATTTCTGACCGTTTCTGCCAGAAATTCAATTTCCTTTTGGATATCACGAATTTTGAAAACCTGCTCGATGATCTCTTTGAGATGCGCATAGTCCTCGGCAAGCTCCGGCTTTCCGCGTTGTGCAGCATAGGCCTGCACCTGTTGGGCATCAGCAAGCTCCGGATGAACGTGCAGTTTTATGCGCAACATTTCAAAATCTGGGTCGTTTTCAGCAATCGTCCGTGAAAGCTGCCGCATTTCGGTAATGGGTGCGCCCTGGCGGCCATGGGGAATAAACCGCACCGCTTCGCGCAGCACCATAAATCGATTTTCCCGCCAAGCCGGATCGGAAACCAATGCCAGCAAGAGTTCGCGCCCCGCACGGGTTTCGTCTTCGGTCTGCAGGGCACCGCGGTAATAGCGAGCCCGACGGAAAATCCAACCCTCATCGGCTTCAATTAAAAATTGCTCCAGAACCATTTGCTTGACAATATCGATGTGCCGGGGGTTTTGCAAAAATTCCCGGGCGCGCACATCGGCAAAAACATTGGCGATAAAGTACCCGTTGGCCCGCAGGGTTTTCACGCGATCGGTCCATTCGCCGTGCTGAACACCACCGCCGTGATCCTGGCAGGCGTATTCTTCGGGCAATTGTATCGTCCCGTCGTTGCAAAACCAGCGAATGTGGGCAAAGGGTCCCCGGGGGGATTTTTTCATGGTCTGGATCCAGCTTTGCAGGATTTTAGCATCGGGCGAGTCCGTTTGTGAAAGGGCAAAGCTGGGAATAAGCAAAAGACATGTCAGTATAAGTGCTAATGGCTGAATCGGTTTCAAAATTAACATTCACCTTCGTCACATCAATCGAAATGAACAACAGATTGCGTTTGCGTTTACCGGAAATACCTCTCGCTAATCGATTCACTTTCATATATAATAGTCACGAATTTAGCCACTGCAATCCGCTAAAAGGAGGATCATATGGCAAGGAAAAAAATGATTCAAGATTTTCTGCAAATGAAAAAAGACGGTGAAAAGATCACCTTTCTGACCGCCTATGACTATCCTACCGCTCAATTTGCCGAAGCGGCCGGCCTGGATATGCTGCTGGTGGGCGACTCTTTGGGAATGTGTGTCTATGGATATTCCGGGACCATACCGGTGGTCATGGACCAGTGCATCTATCATTGCGATGCGGTTCGGCGCGGTGCTCCCAATACCTTTATCGTCGGCGACATGCCCTTTATGTCCTATCAAAGCGCGCTGGAAAAAGCCGTTGAAAATGCGGGGCGCTTTCTGAAGGAAGCCGGCTGCGATGCCGTTAAGCTGGAAGGCGGGGTGCGGGTGGTGCCCCAGATCAAGGCCATCGTGGAAGCCGGCAT
>Ga0209536_100012812_pt1 | contig 12156 bp, 8 predicted proteins | sample DeeMarSeWOR28_12_FD_187461 | JGI IMG/M metagenome (GOLD analysis project Ga0209536, IMG submission 187461) | Marine sediment microbial communities from White Oak River estuary, North Carolina - WOR-2-8_12 (SPAdes) (version 2) | ecosystem: Environmental > Aquatic > Marine > Intertidal zone >...
TCATAGCCCGGGCACTGAACCAGGCATTATTGAGAATATTGTGGTGGCTGAACATTACTGCCTTCGGGAAACCGGTTGTGCCCGAGGTGTATTGGATGTTAATGACATCGTCGTGATCCAGCTGCAATGTAGCGGCATCGAGTTCTTTCTGTGTAATGGCCTCGCCCGCCCCGATAACCTCCTGCCAAGTAGTAAAGCCTGCGGCCGGGATTCCTGTATGCATGGGATCCCGGGGATCATAGACTACAACATGATGCAGATGTGGGAAACTCTTGCTATCCAGTTCAGTGCTATCCGCATTCAACTGTGGCAGCAGTTCCTGCAGCATGTCGATATAATTGCTGCTGCGAAACTGAGGGATGGCAAAGAGGCCGTTCACCTCGGAACGCTGCAGAGCAAATTCCAGCTCTCTGACGCGATAGGCGGGGTTGATGTTGACCAGGATAGCGCCGATTCGGGCTGTGGCCATCTGCAATAACAGCCACTCGATATTATTGGTGGACCAGACACCGATACGGTCATCGCGTTTAAAACCCATGCCCAGAAGACCGCGCGCCAATTCGTCAATTGCGGCGGAGAACTGTTGATAGGTCAAACGCCTATTTTGGGGCAGGGAGACAATTGCTTCCTGTAACGGATATTTTTCGACAATGGCTAAAAAATGTTCCGGGATGGTATCGCCAAGGAGGGGAGCCTCTCCACCGCGGTGGTAGTAGCTTTTATTAATCTTTACCAATTACTTTGTCCCAGTAATGATCTATCCGTTTCTGGATCATGGCAAATTCCTTTTCAGCACGCACCGGTTCAAATAGGTGCCTGAAACGGCCCTGCAGCTTTAAGTATTCCTCAACCGGTTTGCGATGTTGCGGTATCTTTGTATGTCGAATTTTGCCGTCTTTATATTCCTTTAACGGCCAGATGCCGGTTTGTACCGCCAGGCGACCGATTTCGACGGTCAGTTTGGGATCAAAGTCCCAACCAGTGGGGCAGGGTGCTAGGCTCAGAAGAAGGCGGGGGCCCCGCAGACTCTGCAGGGATTCGATCTTCTGGGCAAGATCCAGGGGGTCAGCACCGATAATAGTAGCCACATAGGCTGGTCGATGCGCCACCCAGATTGAGAACAGGTCCTTTTTGTAGCCGGGATACCCGTGCGAGGTCCTGCTGGTGGAGGTTATGGCTGCATGCGGAGTGGCAGATGAATACTGCTGACCCGTGTTACCATAGCCTTCGTTGTCATAACAGAGATAAATAAAATCCAGGTTACGGTCTATGGCGCCGGAAGTTGCGGAAAGACCCATGCCATAGGCAGAGCCATCACCGGTCAAGGTGACAACCTGTAAATCTTCTTCCGGTGGGATGCATTTTTTTTCAAGCAGAATATCCAGAGCGTCACGAATACCTTGTGCTCCCGCCGGCGCTGAAGCCATTGCGGTATAGAGCCAGGAACCGCGAAAAGGCGTAAAAGGATAGACGGCTAACAGCGTCATGCAACCCGCGGCATTGGTGAACACAGTTTTTGCCCCAAGTATGTCATAGATCTCATGGAGAACTTCCAGGCCGCCGCAACCGGAGCACATTGGCGTGCCGGTTCCCAGTAAATGGGCTGAGGGCAGTTCTTTATAACGTTTTATCGGTTTCTCAATCATTATAATATTATTTATTTTTTGGAATTAAGCTCATAACGTTCAACATGGGCAATAGCCTGCAGTTTTCTCATGGCGCGTAGTTCTCCTTCAGTATAGAGCAATCGAGGTTTCGGGGTCTTGTTATGTTTCACTCCATGCTGCAATATTGAGGCGATCTCGTAAAATTCTTCAGCACTGATATCGCGACCACCCAGTCCGCCAATGAAGCTTGCAAGAATGGGGGGTGCATCATGTTTGCCGTATAAGGAGGAGGCAATCTCTGTGTGCAGTACACCTCCCTTGCCCATGGAAAGATTCTGATCAATGACGGCAACACCTTTTCTGCCGGCTAATGCGCTTTGCATCTGGTTCTCTGGAAACGGACGTAAAATGCGTGGACGGACAAGCCCTATTTTGACCCCGCTGTCGCGTAAGCGGTCAACGGCATCCATGGCTTTGGTTGCAAAACAGCCGATCATTACAAAGGCATATTCGGCATCATCAGTGCGATACGTTTCGACGATCGGGTGGAAACGGCCAAAACGTTCTTTAAATTCCTGGGAAATGTCGTCATATATGGATAATGCCTGAAGGGATGCCAGATGGGTTTCATAGCGGAAGTAGGAATACGGGCCTGCGCCCAAAACAGCAACTGCCTGGCTGGAGGGCGAGGATGCACGGAAAGCCATGTTTTGAGGGTCATATTTTCCGACAAACTCAGCAGCCAGCCTGGCATCAGGGATTTTCACGGGTTCACGGGTAAAAGACAGATAAAAGCCATCCTGGTTGACGATAACCGGCAGCCGGATCTGTTCATTCTCTGCCAGGCGATAGGCTATTAATACGCTATCCAGAACTTCCTGGCAGGTTGCACAGTGAATCTGCAAGAAACCACTGTCGCGTGTTGCAAGCACATCATTGTGGTCCGGCTCAAGGGTGATAGGAGCGGAAAGTCCCCGAGATACATTGACCATGACAAACGGTGTGCGCCAACCGGCGACGTTGTATATCATTTCAATAGCATAGAGTAATCCCTGGCTGGATGTTGCAGTAAATACGCGAACGCCGGTGGCGGAGGCTGCCCCGGCGGCAGTGACCATGGAGTGTTCCGATTCCAGGGTAACCATGCGGCCGGTCATCTCATTATTATCTATCCACTCAGAAATAGTTTCAATGATCTCCGTCTGAGGTGTAATTGGAAAGGCAGGAATATATTCAACATTCGCCAGGCGTGCACCCCAGGCGGCAGCGCCATTTCCGGTCAGCAACTGTCGGCTCATGGTGATACCTCTTGGCCTGTTTTCTCTTCTTCGCTCGCCTGCGATTCCGGAACAGCAGCAATTGCATGGGCCGGACATTGCGCTACACACACCAGACAGCCTTTGCAGTGGTCAAAATCAATCTCGGGTCGATTGTCATGGACAGTGATGGCACTATCAGGGCAAAAGGTACTGCACACCCACCAGCAACCCCTGCACAAATTGACATCGATAATGGGCCGCATAGTACGCCATAATCCGGTGTGCACTTCGACACTGGTTAGGGTATCATGGATAATCGGGGCGGATATGCGGGCGTCCTCTAAGGGGAGCTCGATCCATTGCGGCCTTATATAATCATGTGCTGTTATGATGCGTCCTTCGGAGATTTTAACTGCCGCATGTTGTTCCATTAATTCAAACGCCACAAGGGCGTTAGCAATATTTTTTGCAACTACAATTTTACCAAGGTGGCCTAACTCTTCTTCTATGGAGCTGCAAAGCAGGTTTTGGGAAATGATACCAAGAAGGCCGGCGGCTCCACCGGCGCACGTTGCCCCGATGTAGCGCAGTTCGGCCCGGTCTTTTACTTCTTCAGTCTCGGGGAGAATAACGATGGGGCTTGTAATGTTGAGCCGATGCTGCCATGTTGCCTCGGTTTCATGACTGTTTATCAGAATAACCGTATTGTCACAAATACCCTGCAGAACACCTGCGGCAGGCAAAGGCACCAGGGTGTCATCGGCAACCACCACCAGGTCAGGATGATCAATGATGCCCCGTTCATGGATGATTTTCTTACTGGCACGTACATAAGCAAAAATAGGGGCTCCGCGGCGTTCTGCCCCATAGCGTGGCGCATCCTGAACTTCGTATCCTTCCATGAAAAAAGCTGTACCAAGGATGCGACTGGCGGTTTTCATACCCTGACCACCACGACCGTGAAAACGGATACGAAACATGAATGCACTCCAAAAAGTTGTGCTAAGGCTCCTATACAAAACCAGGCGCTGTTGAAAATAGGGAAAAGCGACGATAGCTCATGGCTTTTTGCACCCGTTCGGTTGCAAGTTCCTCAGCAGCTTGACGGGGCAGTACACCTTCATTTTTCATTCTGTCCAGCACCAGTTGGGTATTTCGGCGCAGTTTCTCCTCGATAGTCTGAAAAACGGCTGTTTTATTGGAACCTCGGTATTCCATTGCGGCACAAATAACGCCGCCGGCGTTGGCTATAAAGTCAGGGATACATAGGATGCCACGGTCATGTAAGGCTGCTTCCGCGCTGTGGGTAATGGGGATATTGGCTCCTTCCACAACCAACTTGGCATTAAGGCGTCCGACATTATCATCATGAATTACATCGGGACGGGCTGCAGGTATCCAGATATCACAGGCAATATCTATTAAGGCATTACCATCAATTGTTTTGCCGTTGCTATAGTTTGTCACAGGCTTGCCCTGGCTCTTTAATTTTATGAGCGCATCAACATCCAGACCATCAGCATTATAAACAGCGCCTTGGGTATCCGCTGTGGCCACTAATACAGCACCTTTATCCCTCAGAAACAGGGCGGTATTTTTGCCGACTGCCCCGAATCCCTGGATAACGATACGAGCTCCTTTTATGGCAAAATCACAAAACTCCAGTGCCACATCGGTAACATGACTAAGGCCCCAGCCGGTGGCGCCGATTTCATCCAGCGGAATACCGCCAACCTCGCGAGGCAGACCAACAACCCGGCCCACCTCATCCTTGATCCAGGCCATACATTCTTCATCGGTACCCATATCCGGTGCAAAAATATAGTCTTCCTCATTGCGTAATGAGGAGGCCAGGGCGCGCAGGATTTTTTGTTTCTGGTCCTTGTCCATTTTGGGATCGCCGTAAACGACAATCTTGCCGCCGCCATGGGGTAAACCCGCCGCCGCATTTTTAAAGGTCATTGCACGTGCCAGACGAAAACATTCCTGGGTGCTGACATCCTCAGCCATGCGGATACCACCGATGGAAGGACCCTTGGCAACATTATCAACTACCAGGACAGCCTTCAGGTTTACTGACGGCTCATAGACATGAATAACTTTGGCTGGGCCAAGTTCATCGGCATAGCTGAATAGGTCTTCCATGGCTTGTACCAATTAACTTGTTACAACAAGCTATAAATACGAATATTTTTACTGAAAATATATATAAGACAACGTACAGAAAACTATTGAGAAGATCAATATTAAAATCATCAAGCACAATAGCAGAAAAGAAACCTAACTCCTTGATTAGGATAACTTTTCAGTGTAGCAAGTCACCTGCATCCGGGAGTACAAAGTAAACATTGTTTCCAACAGTTCTAAATAATTTTATAAGGACTATTTCCCCAAAGCGGATCCCTCCACTCAAGTGGAATTACCTATAATATTTCCCGACCTGTGGTTTTAAAAAAAAACAAATAAAAATTAATCTTTTATTATCAAGTTATTACGATGTCTGTTGCGTTTAGTTTTTCCCCCAAATTACTATAAGCACTTTTTCTGAAAAGATGAGAGGCATGCTTCATACCTTAACTCCGGATGATTGAGGTGGAGAGTTTTGCAATTTAATCATTTTGTAAGTTTCCAATGGGTAGTAGTTGGCAAAGTGTTAGTTAAATTTATCCTTATCTTACTGTCCCCATTATTATTTTCTCTCATATGTCAATATCTAGTACCAAGGTACAATAGATTTATTGCCTGTACTCTATATATTATGAATGATGTTTTTCGACCTCAGGCACCTAACAGAGGCATGGTTCTTGCTTAATTATAATTGTTAGGAGTAAGGGGCAAATTATCTAAAAGTGTTTCCTGTTCATTTTTACTGCCTATAGTTCTATGAGATATCTCAAGCCGGCAATTCTTTTCTTTTATGCACTGGGCTTTCTTCTGCTGCAGCCAACACTTTCTCCTGCCGGAAAAATTGACGAATTAAGAAACGAGGCGAAGCAAGGTCATATTGAGGCCCAATTCAAATTGGGAGATGCCTATTATTTCGGCAAAGGAACGGGGAAGAACCTGAAACAGGCCTTTTTCTGGTATGAAAAGGCCGCCCAGCAGGGGCATGCCAGGGCGCAACGGGCTATTGGGGCTATGTGCGAGCTTGGTAAGGGTACATCCAAGGAACCGGTCAAAGCTGCATACTGGTATGAAAAGTCCGCTGAACAGGGTTTGGCCCGGGCTCAGACAAACCTCGGCATTCTTTATGAAACAGGTGTGGGAGTTGCACAAAACCATGATACTGCCCGAAACTGGTATGAAAAAGCAGCGAAACAGGGCTATGCCAGGGGGCAGACTTTTCTTGGCCGCATGTATGAGCTCGGCATAGGCGTAGCAGTCGATTTTCCCAAGGCTTTTTACTGGTACCAGAAGGCAGCAAAACAGGGTTATACTAGAGGGCAGTTATCCCTAGGCCGCATGTATGAAAAGGGATTAGGGGTTGAAAAGGACATTGCCCGGGCATCAGACTTATACTCCCAGGCAGCAGCGCAGGGTTATGCCCTGGCCAAAGAACAACTTGCCAGATTGAATCAGGAATATGGCGGGATCGAAGCAATCACAAGAGAAGAAAAACAGGACGCAGCAGCTCAAATCCAAGAAGATGAAATAATCGCTGCGCCTGAAGAGAAAAAAGAGGAAGAAGAAAACCAAGTAACATTAATTGCAAAAGATAAATATTGGACGGCAGCGGAAATGGAAGATCCCGTCAGCCAAAACTCCCTTGCCATTTTGTATCTCGACGGCAGAGAGGGATATGCCAAAGATGCGGGAAAAGCGGCCTACTGGTTTCGCCGGGCCGCTGAAAATGGAAATGATGCGGCCCAGAATAATCTTGGCCTGCTTTACCTGAATGGTCATGGAGTTGAGAAAGATCTCTCAGAGGCTCTGTTCTGGATGAATAAGGCTGCAGCAGCAGGCAACTTAGAAGCCCAGAGTAATTTGGGTAAGCTGTATTATTTTGAGGAAAATTATCAGGAATCTGCATGGTGGTTTTTACAGGCCGCAAAACAAGGTCTTCCAAGTGCTCAGAACAATCTAGCCGTAATGTATTTTGAAGGACTTGGGGTTGAACAAAACAGAGAACGTGCCATATTTTGGTTGCAGAAGGCTGCTTACCAGGGCGATCCGGATGCCCGCAAAAATCTAAACATACTCATGGAGGATGAATCGGATTCCACTTCAAGCACTTTATTTAAAGCTGACTTTCAGAGCTCTGCCTTCCCCGGTTCTTCACCTGAAAAAAATATTGTGCAGAGTAACTGGTTATACAAAAAGCCGGAAATATGACACGGGCATCGGGTGATGAAATCACATTCGGTGCAGTAGGGCAACTTTTATAACGTAGAAGAAAAATTCATATTGCTTTCATTTGCTTATTATCAAAGCCAGTTGCCGAATTATTACAGCAAGGGAAGTGTTTTATGAACAATCAGGAAGGAGTTTGGGCTGCATCAAGTCTGTGGACAGGAAGTTCTTTGAGGTGTTTGAGCATATAACTTGAAATTTCATTACGCATTACCTTAACCGAGTCAAGGAAGGCGATGCTGATCTCATGATTCCCCGAAGCAATTTTTTTTGAGCGGACAACGGTGCCGACAATAAGGAGTGGATCTGCTCCATGAAGTGACATGTTGATCTGTATTTTTGCTCCTTCATCAATTTTCTCAGGGCTCTCCACTAATATCCCGCTGATACTCAGGCTCTTTGTTGTAGCAGAAAATACGGGTTTATTATGGATGCCAAGTTCCTGGATTTCGACGGCGGTCGAGTAATCCATGCGAATATTCCTTCTTTTATCCATTGAGTAGAATGAAATATTGTTCTTGCCGAAGCTTTTGGCCCGGTACATAGCCAGATCAGCATGTTTTAACAGCGTCAGGTCATCGCTTGCATCTATGGGGAAGGAAGCAAGTCCACCACTTAAAGTAATTTTGATTTTTTCCCCCTCATAGTATATATCAGCCTCTTCTACTGTTTTCCTGATCCTTTCTCCAAGGAGCCAGCCGTCTGCCTTGCTTGTTTCCGGCAACAGGACGGTAATCTCTTCACCACCATATCTGGCAGCTATGTCTTCTGACCTTTTTTCGGCCATAATCAACATGGCTACCCTTCTTAAGACCTCATCACCCGCCAGGTGACCAAGGGTGTCATTGATCTGCTTGAAATTATCAAGGTCGAGGAAAAGGAGGGTAAGATTGGAGTCATGGCGTTTTGCCCGTGATGTTTCACGTTTCAGGGTTTCATCGAAGGTATTGCGGTTCAGCAGACCCGTTAAATTGTCAAGGGTTAAAGATCTGGTGGTTTTTTCAAAAAGTGGTATTTCAATGATTTTTGGATTATGCAACGATTTATTGATTGAACAGAAGTAATCACAGATAACAGTTCTGAGGTTTACAGCCCGACCCATGGCGTTATTCAGGGTCTTGCTGTGGGAAATTATCTCATGCCAGTATTTCTCTGCAACTGCCGGCTCCAGGTCCAGATTGGCAAGAATCTGAAAAATGTAGGAATAAACATCTTTGCCGTCACTCTTAATCATGGCATAGAGTTCATCAATGAGACGACCATCGTCATCAGCATACTGCTCAAAAATGTTCAGGAGTTGATCACGAATTGCCACAATAATTACTCCAAAACATGATAAAAAAGTGGTTAGGTTTCGACTGTCTTAAAGGGTGTTAATTAGAATTAAATTAATAAACCCAGCACAATATTGTCAATATCAAAGAAATTCCGCAATAGTGGAATTTCTGGGGTTATATCCTTAAAAAAATGGGAATTATGGGTTCTTCTGTGCAAGAGATCATTGCACAACAAAAAGGGACAGAAATATTTGTTATTTTCAATTTGATGTTTTGTTGATGACGATTTATGGTAACCTTCGCTAAGAGACTAGATATGGTAATCCTTTATTTTTTTTATATGATCTGCCTGTATGGAAGAGTTTAAAAAACAGATGCTGACAGAGCATTTGGCTGACCTCCGAAGCTGCCTAATTCATTCGTTACTGGCCGCAGGTATTGGTTTTGCAGTGTCCTATGCCTATATCAAGGAGATTGGCAACTGGTTTTTCAAGCCTCTTTTTGCGGTGCTGCCTGAACAGACAAGTCTTATTTTTACTTCCTACCAGGAGGCCTTTTTTTTTATCTAAAATTAGCCCTTGTCTGTGGCGTGCTTCTGGCAAGTCCTGTTATACTCTGGCAGGTATGGAAATTCGTCGCCCCAGGCTTATATAAGCACGAAAAAAAGGTTCTCCTCCCATTCTCACTTATCTCATCATTCTGTTTTCTGGGTGGTGCCGCTTTTGGGTATTTTATAGTTTTCCCTCCCGCATTTGATTTCCTGCTCGGCTATTCTGCAGACTTCCTTGACCCAATGCCGACGGTAAATGAATATTTTTCCCTTTCCATCAGGCTGCTTCTTGCTTTTGGCGTTATTTTTGAATTGCCGCTTCTTATGATATTTTTGGCAAAAATCGGCATAGTTGATGTGCCTTTCCTTAACAAAAACAGAAAATATGCTATCTTAATAAATTTTATAATTGCCGCTGTTCTCACCCCGACACCGGATATAGTAAACCAGATGCTCATGGGAATCCCGCTCCTGGTTCTCTATGAAATCAGTGTGATAGGCGTGTGGTTGTTTGGCAGAAAAAAACTGGTGAGCTATTCTCTGGAGCATCTCGAAGAAGATGCAGAAAATTGAATACAAGGACAAGTTGGGAGTTGTTTCTTGCCTCTGAGACGACTATTATTCGAAGCCATTGGATACATTTCAACCCTTTATAATGAAAATACAATTTTAATACTGCTGAATATGGTTTGATAAAGGAGGGGTAATTATGATTCATGTTTCTGAAAGCGCATTTGACAGGGCACTTGAAATTGGCCGGCCTCCCAACATAGTAAGGCTGTTTCCCAATTCCCGGGCCCTGATAGTAAGCGGTAAATTTATTGACCGGGCAATGTTAGCCAAGGGCAAGGCCATGACAATAGCCGCAAACGGCCGGAACCATTTTATCATCCGGGGGAGCCTTGCCGCGGCTCAGAGGGCAAACAGTGCTGTTATTATTGAAATCGCGAAGTCCGAAGGCGGCGCCAATGCGTATTGTGCGGTGAATTACTGGAATATTGCCAGGCAGGTCGACGCCATATGCAATGAACTGTCCATTACCATACCAGTTGCCATTCATGCTGACCACTATGGCATAAAGAATGACGCAGATATTGCTGCTGCCAGAATTGAGATCCCGACCATGTTCGAAGCCGGAATTACTTCAATTGCCATTGATGCATCACACCTGCCGGATGACATGAATCTGTTGGCTAATATCGCACTGAACCCTTCGGTTCCCAAATGGGCAGGACTGGAAACAGAGGTTGGTGAAATTAAGGGGAAAGAAGGCCTTTCAACGGTAGAGGAAGCATTATTCCTGATTCAGGGCCTCAACGCCCATGAGATATTTCCTGACTGGATAGCGCTTAATAATGGGACAACCCATGGCATTGAGGCCAGTGACCAGGGTATACAGGTTGAACTGACGGCTGAGATCCATGAGCACCTGGCAAAGTATAAAGTCTCCGGGGCCCAGCACGGCACCTCAGGGAACAGCTCAGAGCGGTTGCGGGCCATTGCTTCGGAAACACGGACAACTAAGGCAAATGTGGCTACCGCTCTCCAGATGCTTTCGTGGGGGTTGGAAGTGAATGATTTCGGAAATGCTCAGCTAGATGACCAGGGGAATTTTATCAAGGTCAGTGATCAAGGTGTTACAGAGGAGATGTGGCAGGCAATGGTGGCTTTCGCTGAAAAACAGGGTTGGAAGGGAGGCAATTATAAAAAACTCAACCTGCCGTTTGAAACAAAACTTCTTGGACTGTCACAGGAAACAAGGGACAGAATGACCAAACGGGTGGAAGATTTTGTCTGCCGGCTGCTGACTGATGTATTTAATGCCGGCGATACAGCTCCCCTTGCCATTGAGGCAATCCTGGAGGCAAATTCCTACGACCCGGGACCAAAGGCATACCGTATTGAGGATCCTGGCCAGTGGACTGATGCGAAGATCAAGGCACGGGCTGCTGTCATTGATTCGGACAAGGGGCCTGCCGGCGATTTTGACGATTGATAGGAGCCTCAAATGTGGATCAGGAATCCCGCAGGCTCTCTTTATTCACCTCTGTAAATGATGTGATGGTAAAGCTCCTGTTCATAATACGTGACCATAAATTATAATGATTCATTGATAAGGCAAAACATGAAAACAGCGATACAAAAAACCCTGGTAACCGGTTCGGCCGGCTTCATAGGTTTTCATCTTACCAGAAAACTTCTGGAAAAAAATATAGCTGTTGTGGGAATTGATAATCTCAATCCGTATTATGACCCGGAACTTAAAAGGGCGCGCCTTAACCAGCTGACGTCCACTTCCTTATACAGCCATGTGGATCTGGATCTTGCTGATAGAGAAGGGATGGCCAAGCTTTTTGGAACCCATAGTTTTGATGTGGTTGTCAATCTTGCAGCACAGGCAGGGGTACGTTATTCCCTCAAAAATCCTCATTCCTATGTTGACACAAATATTGTGGGTTTCGTTAATCTCCTGGAGGGATGTCGTCATTCAGGGGTGCGGCACTTTGTCTTTGCCTCTTCAAGTTCCGTTTACGGTGCAAACACCAATATGCCCTTTTCCGTACATCATAACGTGGACCATCCTGTCTCCCTTTATGCAGCATCCAAAAAGTCCAATGAATTGATGGCACATACCTATGCCCACCTATTCGGCCTGCCCGTTACAGGCTTGCGTTTTTTTACGGTTTATGGCCCCTGGGGGCGGCCGGATATGGCCCTGTTCCTGTTTACCAAAGCCATACTTGAGGATCGTCCCATTGAAGTCTTCAACCATGGTAAAATGGTCAGGGATTTTACTTATATTGACGATATCGTCGAAGGTGTTTTACGGGTTATGCACCGGATCCCTGAACCAAATATCTCCTGGGATGGGAATGATCCGGATCCGGCGACAAGTTATTGCCCATACCGGATTTATAATATAGGCAACAACCAGAAAGTTGACCTCATGCGCTATATTGAAGTCCTGGAGGATTGTCTCGGCAAAAAGGCGGAAAAGAACTTTCTGCCCATTCAGCCTGGGGATGTCCCTGCAACCTATGCTGATGTTGACGATTTGATGCGCGATGTCGGGTTCAAACCCAACACCCCTATTGAGGAAGGGATCAAACGCT
>Ga0209536_100012813_pt1 | contig 12156 bp, 9 predicted proteins | sample DeeMarSeWOR28_12_FD_187461 | JGI IMG/M metagenome (GOLD analysis project Ga0209536, IMG submission 187461) | Marine sediment microbial communities from White Oak River estuary, North Carolina - WOR-2-8_12 (SPAdes) (version 2) | ecosystem: Environmental > Aquatic > Marine > Intertidal zone >...
TTCGCCTTGACCTGCGGGATCAGGCGCGAGAACTGGATGGTGTCGCCGAGACCCTGCTCGTCGTGCAGGAACAGGCGCTTGCCCTTGAACTCCTCGCCGTCCCAGCGGGGTGCGTCGAACTTGAACGGATAGAAGCGTTTCCAGTTTGGCAGCTTGAAGCGCCATTCGTACTTGTCCCAGCCTTCCTTGAACTTGCCGCTGCGCAGGTAGGCGTGCGCCAGGCCCTGGGCTACGGCCATGATGATCCGCAACGTTTCATTGAGTGAAGGCAGGCCGGTGGCGATGAGGTTTTGCAAGGTCTCGCCCTCGACGAATTCCATGGTGATGAAACTCTTGCCCTCGGCCTCACCGATCTCGTGAATCGTACAGATACTCGGATGATTCAACGCTGCGGCGGCCCGGGCCTCCCGGACGAAGCGCTTCTGGTATTCATCGTGGCTGACTGCTTGGGGGGGTAAGAATTTCAGAGCGACGGGTCGTTGGAGAGAATTATCCTCCGCCTTGTAGACCACCCCCATCCCGCCTTGGCCGAGTTTCTCGAGGATCCGGTAATGGGATATCGTCTGTCCTATCATGTTGTTATCCGTATAAATGTGATCACGAAGAAAACTATATCTATAATCAAGTTTTTTCGAGCATAACTCATATGTCCGGCGGGTACAATATTCGCTTCATTCAGGCTAACTGGGTATAAAAAGCCCACCCTGTATGACAGGGCAGGCTCGCGATCAACATAGCCGCACGTCTATCTCACCATCACCATCCTCTTAGACACTGTCGCGTGGTCGGTTTCGAGACGGTAGATGTACACACCGGAGGGGAGAAAATGGCCGTGGTCGTCCCGGCCATCCCAAACCTGACGGTTCAAGCCGCCTGGTTGTAATACGTTTCCGACGAGTGTGCGTAACCGTTCCCCGGCCAGATTGAAAATGTTCAGGGTAACCCGGCTGTTTTCGGCGAGCAGGTAAGAGATGGTCGTGCTCGGGTTGAACGGGTTGGGATAGTTCTGCAAAACGACCGGCCTGGCAGGAAATTCGAATGAATCTCCCGCGTTTTCCCAGGCGACGGGCGTGATGTCCCCGCGGATCTCCGCCAGGAACCACAACTTGTTCTCGGGTGTGATGAGGTTGTGTTCCTGATTCTCCAGGGGATAGTAAATGGCATCGAACGGGGTGCGCGCCATGATGTCGGGGTCGTTGGCAATGGGATAAAAGAGATCTTCGGTGTCGATATCCAGAGCGCTGATGGTGGGGATGAAGCAGTGTTTATCGTGTAAGGCGATCACGTCCCCATAGGGCGCAGGGGTCGTGTCCATCTGCACCATGGAGAAGCGCATGCCGCCAGGGGCGGTATCGTAAGGCTTGATCCCTTCGACATAGACTGTGCGTTCTTCAGCCGGGAACGGCCAAATCGAGATTAAACCCTCGAAGATGATTTGACCGGTGCCATCGGGAACAGCCCAAACGTTACCGATAATGTCTATGAACAGAGTGTCGTACTCGTACAGGATGATCTGCTCACCCGGGGGATAACCTTGATCCAGCATGGCGCCACTGCCGTTGGCCACGGCCACCGTGCGCGGATCTTGGGGATAAGCACCCAAAGTGGCCAGCTCATCCAGCAAGACAGTGCGCAGCGGATCGGGTGCCGCCGAATTGGGCGGGGAAGCCGCATAGTGGTACACCAGCTGTTGGCGTGCCGAAGGTGAGTTCAGGGCATCCAGCAGGAAGGCGGCATCCGATGATACCGAGGCGAAAAAGTCGACCCAATGCTGCAGCCCGAGCGGAATATTGGCACCCTGGTGAGGGGAATCGAAGGCGATGAAGGTCCGCACGTCGTGAGCAAGACTGTTCTGCTCCATGTAGGACAAAGCGTAGCGGCCCACCAGACCCCCCATGCTGGCGCCGGTCACGAGGAGGGGCTCGGCATCGGGCGGGATTGATTGATTGATTTGCTGAACGAGGGAGATGGCCAGAAAGGCATGTCTTTGGATATAATCGGTAGAGTCGTCGAAGTTCAGAACTACGAAGTCGAAGCCTTCTGCCCGCAGGGTTTCGAGTAACTCCTCTTTGTTCATGAGATAGTACAGCTCGTCCCAGTCCATGCTGTTGGTGAGATCGAAACCCTCGATCATCAGCACCGGATTGGTGAGTGACGTGTGTCCATCGGCGAGGTAGATATAAGCCAAACCGCTCCCGAAACCTCCCAGGTAGGGGATGCTGGCTGCAATGGTCCATGTCTCATCGGGATCGGGTGTCTGTAAATGTTCAACCTGAAAACTGAATTGTCCTACGCGGTGTTGATCACCAGCGTAATGAGCCTGAATAGAAATGACCTTCTGGCCTGGGCTGTGGTAAAAGACTACCACGGGCACATCCCAGGACACTTGGCGAAAACCGTGCCCATCGTCGAAATCCACGCTCAGGTGAGGCAGCTCCCGGCCAGCATTGGCAAAGTGGTACGCAGGGTCGAACACGAAGGAGACCTGGTTTCCCCGGTGGGTGTAGTCTTTCAGAGCCGATGCTGCGAAGAGGTGCGCGGGGGAGGTCGCTTCATCTGTACCTCGTTGAATGATTTCGTCCTGGTAACTGTTGATGCTGTTCTCCGCAATCGCGAGTTCTTCAGTGTCGAAAGCGACACTGATCACGGCGACCGGTATGATACCGCTCCGACTTTGCTCGATCCCCTGTTTGTTCAGGTCGACGATGTGTGGCCAGGCTTGTTGTCGGGCAGGTGTACCGTGGACATCGTGATAGATCTGCTGCCACAGAGGCAAGGTCATGAGGGGAACTGGGGTATTACCCGAGTTGACCGTTAGCTCGCTCGGTTGCGCGATAGCGGCGGGTGTCGCGACAATTTGGTGTCCGGCCAGAAGCCCAGTAACCGCTACGAACAGCACCGGAACCATTGTTCTCGCTGTGCTCATTGTTCTCGTTTTGCTCATAGGTACCGCACCATCCTTGCTCTAACGGTACAATGTTTTCAGACAACCCCAAGTCGTCTGCTCCTGACTGACCGGATCTTCCAAGATGCCGCAAATAGTCATCAAATAGTCGAACTCGTTGACGATGCCGGTAAACGTCTGGGGAGTAACAATCAACCAGTAGATTTCACCGATGTTTGTCGGAAAGCTCACCGTATGGGGGATACAAAAAGGCACTTGTTCCGCTATCAATATTACCGGTGTGCTGCAGTCTGGCAACATAACGATCTGTTGCACATCGTATTCGGCTTCGACCGTCCATTCGATCTGGGACCCGCTTGCGGCCACTTCGAACCAGTCTGTGTCCCGCATATCGAGGCCATAATAATCATACCAGCCGCTGACAGCGCACATCGTCGCACAATCGTCTTCTTGGGCGCCGATGGTTTGAAAGACAGGATCCGGGTGCCCGCCACACCCGCTGTTCCAGGTATCTTCGTAGTTGTCGACGAGTTCCGGTTCACCCTCTTCGAGGGCCCCAGGCGGGCAATCGAGGGGGCATTGGATGTCCTCGAACACATGTAACTCATAGTTACCGCAATCGCCTCCATAACCATCGATCACGATGTAATAGGTATTCCCGGTCGTCACAAAGACATAATCCAGATGGGAGGCGTAATTTGTCCACGAGTTGGCGCAATAATCGTCGTTGCAAGCTATCATGGTGCTGGTCGAGTTTTCGTAGACGTAAACTTTGGTGTCGTATTGATTGCCTTCGCTGCAGAGATCTATGGTGAGCAATATATCCCCAGTCGCCACCCACGCGTAGACGACGTCAGGCGACATGGAATCGTACGGGCATACCTCATCGTAATCGTTATTGTTGTCGCAAGTATTGCCATCGTCCATGAACGGCAAGCTCGGGATGGGAAAGGCATCCGCGATGGTTTCACCACCTTCACGAAAATCAGGAGTGCCTGGATTCAAGCCGACATGGGAATCGTCTTTGGGCGGGATCGTCTTGGTGTTGTTCAATCCGACTGGATGGCTCGAAACGCCAATGTTGCTCGAGATGGCAACGTTGCTTGCGTTGGCGGCACTGTTCGAGCCGTTTGCCCCGGCGATGTGGACTGTCAGGGCGAGAATACATAACAGTATCGCACCATTGGTTTTCATGCCATCCCCCCTGGCAAACTGGTGTGTGTTAACCCGGATTAAGAGTCCGTATCGCCTTTAGTATACCAAAATACAAGAGGACTTGTTTGGTGGGAATTTGGGGTGGCGGCAAAATTTTATCTTGAGAGCATCACTGCGAGAGAACCTGCGAAGTCTCGCTGGCAGGCCATGACTGGACATGTTCTGTGCCCTCTTGATACACCACCGCACTGCGACCTTGGAGCACTGATCCCACCTCGGGAGCCACGCCATTGTGGAACCAGAGATCGAAATAGGCCGACTTGTCGCGGCAGCGGAAATTCTCCTGGAACAACTGCCGAAAATCGTCGGGAAAAATTTCGTCGTGGTTGGGGTACCAGTTGTGCTTCTGGAAAGGCTCCTGTGCCTTCGGCACGAGCCAAACAGTAACCTGACCAGCGGCGATCGCCTCGTAGGTTTTTTCGGGCAAAGGACGATGGGCACAATCCGACTCCATCACCGCGATGACGTCGAGTAAGATCGGCTGCCCTGCGAAAACGAGCAATGGCCGGTAAGCGGTCAGGCGAAAAATGTCTCCCTCTCCACCATAAGCCATACCGATGGTTTGTCCGGGATAGGCTTCGAGGATGCGCGAGATATCCTGTGTGACTTCCCGGCAATTGGCGGTGTAGCTGCGGGTCATCATGATGCTGCGATATTCGGTGACGATGCCCGTCGTCATGGCAACCAAGCCGATGGCGATGGCGGTTCCCAACCTCACCCCCGAAAAGACCTGATTCCACTCTCCAGCTTGGTTTTTCAGTCCGGATAAGAGTGTGGCGGTTCCGAAAAGCACCAGCGGAATCAATGGCATGAGGTGATTGAGCCCGGCTCCGGGTTTGGACGCCAGGATCAGCACGCCAATGGTGCAAATCAAGAGGGCCAATAAATAATGTTCCTGTTTGCGAAGAGCTTCCGTGGCCCGGAATCCCGGCAGCAGGAAAACCAACATGGGCAAGCTCAAGAACAGCGCCAATTGAAGAGTCATTTGAAACGTGTAGAAATCGAGGCCGTGCCGGGTGGCCTCGCTCAACCACAGCAAGTAATTCCGCAGAGAAATCTGGGGATAGAGCAGAAATGGCAGCCAGAACATCAGGAAGCCGGTGATCAGGCTGAGCAAGACGGCGCGGGGTCCCACCCGACGGTACAACACGGCGAAAATGGGGAGGAAAAAAAGCCCCGCGTGAATTTTGAGATTCACACAATAGCTCAGAGCCAGGGCGGTTCCCAGAATCGCCAGGGCTGGCCTGGCCCGAACGGCGCACAACAAACCGAAGCAGACACACGCTACCAGGAATGGATCCGGCCGGATCATGTAGGTGAAGGAGCCACCCACACCGTAGAGAATGGTGGTCAAAGCGGTGAATCCCAAAGCCATGCGGCGGCTGACGACCTTGTCCAGTGCGAGGAAGAGGCACAACAAACCCAGCACGGCAGCCAGGACACCGCCCAGCTTGGCCGAGAAAATGGAAGGCCCGAGCAGCTGCATGAAAAAAGCATTGGTCAAGAAGCCCATGGGTCCATAGAGCACGCTGTAACGTTCGGCAGAGTCGAAGCCGTGGTACAATGGTTCTCCCTGTTGGACCCACCAGGCGACCGAAGCGATCATGGGCTCCAGTTCCCCGGCGAACCCGGGCAGGAAGAGATACCATATGACGATACCCAGGTAGGTAGCGAGGATCACGAGGGAGATGATGACGAGGAGATTACGTCCCGAACGTTGACAGATGCGTGAGATGATCCGGTGAAAGGAGGTCAGGCGTAACACGATCCCAAACACAACCATCAGAACAATGGTTGCGAAGAAGGGGTGGTGGGCTGCCCCGATGAGGATGTTTCTCAACAAGGTCGTCATCGATGATTCCCGCGTGCGCCGAAACCCTCGTTGCTGTCACGACTTGGGATCGATCCGGCAGGTTGCTGCTGGGCCCGAAGATAACACCTCAAGCATGACAGGTTTGAAGAAAAAGTCAACACCACCCCGCTTTTTCGTGTGTTTTATGGCTTGTATGTCCATAATTTTGACATTTCATAATCACCACTCCGCGAGGCATGATCCCTTCAAAAAAGAGGATCAGCTCTCGGAGTCCTCCGCAGCCGGTATCCAGTCCAGGGGGAAATCCTCGGGTAGAACGATCAGGTCCAAGATGGCCGCGATGAGTTCGCGGTCTTTTCCCGCGCGGTGGGGATTGCGATATTCCCAGACGATCAAACGCTCCGGGGTAACTTCCAGAACCCTGCCATTGTCGGACTCGATGATCAAAGTGTTGCCGTTAGGTAGACGTTCGGTCGAGCCACATGTTTTCGAGTAAAGACTGTGCTCCGGCCCATCCTCGTAAGCCCAAACGATCTCCTGTGTGAACGGATCGATCTCGACGACCTTGGAGCGGCCGCCATGACCGAGGTTGTCGAATAGCAAAATGTTGCCGTTGGCGAGCAGAGTGGGTTGATGTTGCTTGATCCACATTCCCGAGAGAGCCCAGACGATCTTTTCTTGTCGAGGGTCGAGGATGGCGATGGTGTTGATCTCACGCACGGAGGTCAGAATGTTCCCTCGCGCAAACAAAGGTGACTTGTGAGCCAGGGAGCCGTCGAGGGGTTCGAGCGTGTTGGTGTGAAAGATGTCTCCCGCTGCTGGCGCTTTGTCCAAAAACGAGGCGTAGGCGGAGTTCTCGAAAGCCTCCAGCAAGGGAATTTTCCGGGTCGGTTTGCCTTCGGGACTCAAGAGAACGAAGAAATCCAACAGGACCGGTTTGCTCTCGTGAATGCGAGGCACGACACCGACTTCGCGGGTTAGAACCCAGATGTTACCCTCGTCGGTCACAAACAAATCGTGGTGACACTTACCGGCGTAGCTCCACAGTAACTGGGAGTTCTTGTCGAGCTTGATGAGTCCGTGTCCCTCGTAGATGGCGAGAATATCGCCATTGGGAAAGAGGTGAGCCCGGCGCCAGCAATCGGTCTTGCCGTCTTTTTTGGGTTTCATAAAAAATTCTTTATCGGCGGCCCAAACGTCTCGGTAATCGTAGTGCCACTGATGCAACACGTCGCCGTCTCGGGTCATGAGCAGGGCCTCGGGCGCGTGGCCCGATGTGAAGAAGCACAAACCATGAGCCGTGAGTTCCTCGTCGAAAATCGTGACACCGGTATCCTTGGGACGGGGTATCGTGCCACCGGCATATCCGAGGCTGAGGAGTTTCTCCATCTCGGCTACCTGATCGCTGGACAACCCCACTGTGGGGTGATCGCTCTCCATGAGGTTCCATTGGCCGGGAGGGCTTTGGTTGACGGAAGCTGGATTCAGCAACTGCTTGACGGAATTCACCACCCGGTAGGGGACGATCTGGCGGCTGTGCAGGAAGTATCCCAAACCCACACCGATGCATAATACAACAAATAATAGGACGATTCTGTTAATTGCCGAGGACTTCGAAACCGCGGGACGGTCGGATCGTGCCATACTCTTGTATCTTTCTTGAGTCTTTCTGGAAGCTCTTTTGCCGGTCTCTCGAAGCTCTCTCGAGGCTTCGTCACTGTTGCAGAAATTTCTGAGTCTCCTAGTATATCACAATTTGGGGTATTGTAGATAGATGACACAAGGCTCGGCAAGGTGACACAAGACCGAATTCGGGCTGAATCCAGGCCACCTTTTTGATGACGATAAAGGAGTGACAATCATGCCTGACCTTGACCGGCCCGGTTCTGGGGAATACGCCCCCTACTACGCGAATTACGTCCAACTCGTCCCGGACGGAGACATCCTCCAGATCCTGGTGGTTCAAGGTGAACAGACTTTGGCGCTGTTCGGTGGCTTGGACGATCAAAAAGCCATTCACCGCTACGAACCGGGAAAGTGGAGTATCAAGGAGGTGATGGGGCACCTCGTGGACACGGAGCGGCTCTTCGCTTTCCGGGCGCTTTGGTGTGCGCGGAATGATCCTTCGGCTCAGCCTGGTATGGAACAAGACGACTGGGTGGTCCAAGGTCGGTTCGATCGCTACAGTGTGGCCGATTTGACCGCAGCCTACCGCGTGACACGCGAAGCCAGTTTGCTCCTTTTCCAGAGTTTCGACGCACAGGATTGGCTCCGGCGGGGGACGGCGAACGAGGTCGAGTTCAGCGTCCGCGCTTTTCCGTTCATCGTGGCCGGTCACGAGCGCCACCATTTGAGAATTCTCGAGGAACGTTACCTTTGAAGTCGACAGGCCTGTTACTGGTTGTTTTTGGCTTGGCTATTGCCGGCATCGGTCTATTGGTATGGTCTGGTGTTTTCGCGTGGTTCGGTAAATTGCCGGGAGATATCCGCATCGAAAGGTTTTCGGTACGGATCTTCATACCCATCACATCTATGCTGATTGTATCGGTGGCGCTGAGTTTCTTGTTTTACCTTATCAGGAAGCTGCATTGAATGAACTCGATACTACCATGAATTGGGAGTAGGCAAGTATGGACCAGGTTGAAACCTCACCACCGATCACACGATTTTCATGGGGCCGATTAGAAGTGGATGGCCACCCGCCATTCAAAGACGCCAAGCTGTTTCCGGGTGGTGCGCGACCTTGGGATTGGCACGAAACCGGTACCCAGCATGCGCCTGGCATTCAACCAGCCGATGTGAAAGAGTTGTTGGATCACGGGGCACGGGTGGTGGTGCTGTCCCGGGGCGTCTATGGCCGTTTGCAAGTTTGTCCCGAAACCCTACGCCTGCTCGAGGAACAGAACATTCCGGTGCACGTACTCCGGACGGAGCAGGCCGTGCACAAGTACAACGAACTCCGGGCTGTCGAGCCGGTAGGCGGTTTGATACATTCGACCTGCTAACCGAGATTATCCAGGCATAATCCGGGAAAATGAGTTGTAAGGAGGAGCCTCGATGGGCGAGACGAAAGAGTATCTTTACCTGATCAGGCCGACTCGGGCAGACATGTTGGAAACCGGACCGACGCCCGCAGAAGAGAACATCCTCGCTGAACATTTTGTTTATCTCAAAGATCTCGTGGACAAGGATGTGGTCGTACTGGCTGGACGAACCTTGACCACGGACGAGCACAGCTTCGGTATCGTAGTCTTTCGGGCGAACACGCTGAATCAAGCTCAGGCGATCATGGGTAGTGATCCCGCCGTTGATAGAGGTGTGATGCGCGCCGAATTGTATCCCTACCGGATTGCTTTGCTTGGGAGTAACCGTCTGAGTGGGGGAGAGGGGCCATGACGCAGCAGAATCGAGTTGTTCAGAAAACCAAACGGTTGTGGGTGCGCAACGTTCTCGCAATTTCTCTATTGACTGTTGGTTTGGGTATGATTGAGCCGGCCACAGGCGTGCTGGGAAGTTTGGCAGTGGCCGATGTACCACCCGGAATGGCCTTGATTCCCGCCGGTGAGTTTCAAATGGGAAAAGAGGACGGGAGCGATAATGGGCCAGTCCATACGGTGTATGTGGACGAGTTCTACCTGGACACTCATGAAGTGACCAACGCCGAATACGGTGCATTTTGCCAGGCAACGGAGCACCGGCTGCCCAAGTTCTGGGGGATGGCAGAATTCCACAGCGGCTCCGATTTTCCCAACCACCCTGTCGTAGGCATCAGCTTGTACGATGCCACGGCCTACGCGGAATGGACGGGTAAGCGGATACCCACCGAAGCCGAATGGGAATACGCCGCACGGGGTGGACTGGTGGGCCAATCCTATCCTCACGGCGCCGAACTCGATCGCGACCACGTCAACTACAAATCGGACGGAGCAAAACCGGTCGGCAGTTATCCAGCCAACGGCTATGGCCTGTATGACATGTCGGGCAACGCCCTGGAGTGGGTGACCGATTATTACAGTGCCGATTACTACGCGAACAGCCCCCGCGACAACCCAACGGGTCCCGAGAAGGGAAAGTTCTGCGTGGTTCGCGGTGGCGGTTGGTACTCCGGGCCGGGCTGTGTTTCCGTTGACCATCGCAATGCCTTGTTGCCCAGCTGGGTCGATTTCAACCTGGGCTTTCGTTGCGCCAAGAATGTGGATACATCTGAGGAAGAGGCCGGAAACGAATGACGATGGAAGAACATTACCGCCGGCTGGAGCGGTACATTCATGCCCAGTAACATTCCGCTATCCGAAAAATTGGGTATGGGTGACCCAAACACGATCCTCCGAGGTGATGGGTGGCATTCGCGGATCTGTCACGCAGCAGGGGCGATCCCGCGCTAGCTCAGGAGTGCCACGATGCGCAACCAGCGGCCGCATGCTGAACAGCCTTTACCGGTTTGGGAATACGAATTGCCGGGGGGTTGGATTGTACTGGCCGGAAAAACCGATGCGGCCAACGACAGGCTGAGTCTGAAAATCGCCAAGCCGAACGATTGGTGGTTCCACTTGCGATCCGGCCCCGGCAGCCATGTGATCTTGCAGGTGAAGTCCAACGAGGAACCCGACCGGGATACTCTGCGCCAGGCGGCCGCGATTGCGGCCTATCACAGTAAGGCACGCAACGCCAGGCTCGCACCAATCTCCTACACCCGGGCGCGTTGTGTGACCAAACCGAAGGGTTCGAAGCCGGGAACGGTACAGATCCGTAAGGAGCGATTACTAAAAGTCAAACCCGGTCTTCCCAGTGGCGATGCGGGTTGATCGAGATTCGGAAACCAGGACTGTCCTTATCTCGGTCGAAATCATAGCCGTGAAGCGGACTTCGAATTATGTTGTCCAAACCCCCCATTGGTAAAATTGTTAATCTCCTGGGCTTGGCATCTGCGTATATATATAGCGGTATTCCACGTGGCGAAGGGATTGTGATGGTCCACAAGCTGTCCTATGCAGAGTTGGAGCGTAGGATCGCCGAACTCGAACAGCAAGTCGAAGTAAGTAAAAACCTGGAAAAGGCGCTGCGTGAGAGCGAGGAGCGCTATCGCAAGCTGGCTGAGTTTTCACCCATTCCGATTATTGTTCACTCTGACGGGAAAATCGTCTTCATCAACTCGGAAGCCGTGCGGATTCTGGGGGGGGCGTCGATCAAAGATTTTCTGGGCAAGTCTGTCTTTTCGGTCGTCCATCCCGACTTCATCAAGATCGCGAAGCAACGGGTTAGTGACATCTATAGCAAAGTGAGAAATGCTGACATCATCGAGGAGAAATTCATCCGGCTCGACGGCACTCCCATCGATGTAGAGGTGATGGGTAATATTGTCGATTACCAGGGCAAGCCCTCTTCACAAGTCGTGTTCCGTGATATCACCGAAAAAAAGAAGCTCGAAGCCCAGCTCAGTCGGGCTCATAAAATGGAAGCCATCGGTACCCTGGCCGGCGGCATTGCCCACGATTTCAACAACATCCTATCCGCCGTGATCGGATACACCGAAATGGCTATAGACGACACACCTGATTTACCGGAAGTGCAAGCTAACCTCAAGGAGGTTCTGACAGCCGGCATGCGAGCCAGGGATCTCGTGAAACAGATCCTCACCTTCAGCCGGCAGGTGAGGCAGGAGCCGAAACCGATCCGCCTGGACAAGTTAGTCGATGACTCGCTGAGACTTCTGCGGGCGTCGTTTCCGGCGACGATCAAAATGGAGCGCAACTTCCACACTACTTCCTCTGTTTTGGCCGACCCGACGCAAATGCACCAGGTCATAATGAACCTGGCAACCAACGCGGTATACGAAATGCAAGATTCCGGTGGCCTTCTGGAGATTGGCCTGGTCAATGTGTGGCTCGACACCAGCTTCAAGACCCTTTATCCGGGAATATCGCCGGGTGAATATGTGAAGCTGTCCGTGTGTGACACTGGCTATGGCATGACACCAGAGGTCCGTGAACGCATATTCGATCCCTTTTTTACGACCAAGGCCAAGGGGGAGGGAGCGGGGATGGGATTGGCGGTCGTGCACGGCATCGTGAAAGAGCACGGCGGAGTTATTACGGTGGACAGTGAACCGGGCCGGGGAGCGGTCTTCAATATCTTTCTGCCCGTCTTGGACGCGGAAGCCGGCGTCGAGGAGGAAGACCTGGCTGATCTTCCTGTCGGTACGGAGCATATTCTATTCGTGGAC
>Ga0209536_100012814_pt1 | contig 12155 bp, 12 predicted proteins | sample DeeMarSeWOR28_12_FD_187461 | JGI IMG/M metagenome (GOLD analysis project Ga0209536, IMG submission 187461) | Marine sediment microbial communities from White Oak River estuary, North Carolina - WOR-2-8_12 (SPAdes) (version 2) | ecosystem: Environmental > Aquatic > Marine > Intertidal zone >...
AATAGCTTGCTATGAGCGCCGCGGGCTCCGTAGGAGGGGTTGGCGCTCCTAGAAGAGGCAACTCCTACGCCTTCATGCAGGCAGATGCTCATGGCTCTTCTGAAAGCAAGTTCTATCCCGACCGCATCATCAAGTCCTTCATTTCTCCCAAGAGTTCCAGTTTCTTCCTGTAGCAGATCAGAAGGTATTCATTTGCCCCCTGGTCTTCAGGGTATTCGTTCATCGCTGTTCGGAAAGACCGAATCGCGTCATCGATGATCTCCAGGTTTTCTTCGAATACAGCCGCAAGGTCGGGGCTGAGTTCCACATTTTGTTCCAGTATCGCCTGATTCAAAGCCTCTATCGCAAGTTGGTATTGGCGATCTACCTCTTCGAATTGATTCGAGGCCACCTGGCCCGTAATACCCCTATCATTTCGCATAGAGGGGGTGCCGTAGTAGAAAAGGGTCATCAACACCAGGCCAGCCAAAAGCCCGCTCCCCGAAAAGGCCAACTCTCTGGAATATAAAGAAAACCGGAAGAAACGTCCTATTCCACTCAGCCGGCTTCTGCTTCTTCGGCTTTTCTTGGGTATTTGACTTTCAATGCGTTCCCACAGGTCTTCAGACGGCAGAACAGACTCCAGGTTCTTGGCCTCTTCCGCGATCATCTGCATCTCATTAAGAAGCTCTCTACAAGCCGGGCATTCCTTTAGATGCTGTTCCAGGGCTTGGGCCTGTCGTCCCTTTAGGAGGTTGTCGATGTGATCACTGATAAGCCTTTGTGCCTTTAAACATCTCATGGTCTTATATCCTTCAGATGTCCCCTTATTTTCATTCTCGCTCTAAAAAGCTGATATTTTGATGTGCCTTCAGACCATTTCATGACCTGAGCTATCTCCCCGTGGGTAAAGCCCTGAACATCGTGAAGCAGGAAGACGGCCTTCTGCTTGGGCGGCAGGATACTTACGGCCTTTTCCATATCGAGTCTGATATGGCTATTATCCGCTTCAGCTTCATCAGGGTTGTCGTTTTCAGTGAGGGGAATATGCTTTCCTCTTCCAGACTTGCGAGTAGAGCTGATACATGCGTTAACAGCAGTCCTGTAAACCCAGGCCCTAAATGCTTCTGGGGCGCGGAGTTTGGTGATACGTGTGAAGATCTTTATGAAAATGTCCTGAAGGAGATCCTCCGCTGACGACAAATCCCTTGTATAACGGTAAGTTAGATTGAAGAGAGAGGACCTGTAGCGGCTGTATATTTCTTCCATGGCCTTCCTGTCGCCATCCTGACAACGCCTGATTATGTCAAGGAGGGACTCACTGCGATTTGAGCCATTGAATGCCGTGTCGCCTATTTTTTCCTTCTGTGAATTCAACTTCAGCGTTGTCCGTCAGATTCTTTTCTGTGTGATATGATATAAAGACGCTGACTCACCCGAAAGGGTTGCATGAAAAAAACTGGATAATGAAAAACGCGCCACAGGCGCGATTTCATTTGAGGCAAGTCTGTTGCTTTCGCGAATGGATGTCCGTAAAACTATGCTCTCAACCGTTGTTCCCAGTCATACTCTTTTGATGTCACGGTGCTCTCCAGTTTACGTAGGCGCCGCTCAAGGGTCTGCTGGCGTCTCTTTATGTACTCCGAGGAGGGTCTCCTGGACCGGGCATAGGCACCACAATACGCCTCCTCATAGTGTTGGTGGGGACGGATGATGGGCTCCGGTTTCATCAGGAAACCAGCCACGAAGTAGAGAACAACCACCGGCCAGAATCCGCTGATCAGGAAGAGAATAACCAGAATGAGCCGAATCCAGAAGACAGAGAAATTGAGATAATCTCCAACTCCCCTGCAAACCCCCATAATGACCCCGCTTCTGGACCGATAAAGCCCTCGGTCATAACACATATTGTGAAATCGTCTCATGATGTCTCTCCTCTACATCCTATGCTTGAGTCGTTTGTTGTGAACCTTTTGAAAGAGAGGATTTGATCTTTCGCAGCTCTTTTTCAATATCCTCGTCCACGATGAGGGCGTTCAGCTCCTGTTCAAAAGTCTCTTCTCTGCCGTAATTCACCAGATCAGCCTCCGCCTCCATCCTCTCGATTCGGTTTTCAAACTCTTCAAATTTGTAAATGGCCTCGGCGTTATCGATCCTTCGAATCTCTTCCCGGGCCTCTCTTTGACGTTGCGCATGGATATGGCGCTGGATCAGAGTGCGCTGCTTTTCACGAGCAGAACCCAGTTTGCGCTCCAGTTGGACCATATCATCTTGATACTGCCCCACCAGGACCTGGTGTTCTTTAAGTTCCCTCTCAAGGACTTCCCCTTTTTCCGTGTACCGCCTCTTTTCAACCAGCGCGTCCCGGGCCAGATCGTCTCGACCTTTGGTTACGGCTAAAGAGGCCCGCTCTTCCCAAAACCCGGCCCGAGACCGTGTCCCTTCCAGTTCACGTTCAATCTTCTTCCCGGCCGCCATCACACCGGCACAGGCTGATTTGATCTCCACCAGAGTGTCTTCCATCTCGCGAATCATCATCTTGAGCATCTTCTCCGGATCCTCTGCCTTATCCAGCATGGCATTGATGTTTGCGTTTACGATGTCACGAAACCGTGTAAAGATCCCCATAGCTGACCTCCTTCTTTTCCCTATTTGCCAAGACTATAGGCAGGAATCGTGCCACTCATCCAATTACCAAAACAATACCCTAAAAACAACATGTTATACGTTTTTGCCCCAAATGCCCTCAATAGCATATTAGACCCCTTTTTAGCGAAACACACCAATCACTAGCACTTTTTGCCACTGTCGTATCAATGGACAACCATACGCCCATTCTGACATTCAACCATTCGTCAACGGAATCGCCTTCTTATTGCGAGTTAGTGAAGAAGCCAGGATTAGATTGGGGGCACATGCCCCCGATAACCTGGGCCATTCATTCCCGTGCACAGCGTACCTGCAATGGCAGGCGTACCTGCGATGGCAGGCGTACCTGCAATGGCGGGCGGCATTATCTGGCTTTTTCACGTAAAGAAAACACTTGCCTGACCCCTCTTCGGCACATGGCAAATTTCGCCATTTATTAGCGATTTTTCGTGATAACTGGTGTCTCTTTGCCGTTCTTCTGTTTCCCATTCATTCCCTGATTACTCCCAACATGTTGATTATTAAAGTGAAACACTTCTTGGCACACTTAATGCTGGTCCATTAAGTCAAACATTTGCTGAAGAAAATCGATTAGCCTGTAACCTCTCATATCAAAGACGAGTAAATAAGACTGAATACTTAAACCTCCAAACAGGACACAGAGCCAATTTTTCAACCTAACCCCAAACAAGAATTATGGAATGACGCAACAACAAGCAAATGGAGGAAGAAATGGAAAGTGTTAATGCATTACCAAACACGGCAACCACAAGAAAACTGGCTTTCAAGAACTGCTGCTTCGCACTCTTCTCCCTAGGCACCATTGTCTCCGGTGCTTGGGCCTGTCTTGTATGTGTGGGAGTTGGGGTGAGCCTGGTCCTGGTCGGGACAATTTTGTTCGCTGAGTTAGGTTTCTAAATGAGGTGAATTGTGACTGCCACTGACCTATTGGCGGGTTCCCCCATTTCACTCCGATCCATCCTCCTCCGTCCCGCTCGAGCGGGTGAAGGACGGGCTATGGAGGATGGATAAACTTGATGGGAACCGCTGAAGACCCGCCGAAAGAGACGCTAGGCCTCGGGCAATGGCCAGACCGCCTTCCCGTGGAAATAGTTGAGAATCGTGATATGGGGTTACAGAATCCTCCAGAACATGCTAAAACCTGTTCATGGATATGGCATTTCCTGATGATTGACAGGGAAGAAATCCTCTTCTCCGAATCGATCATTCAGGTGTTCGAAAGCTCGCTGGGCTTCTGAACCGTGAACTTCTGAACCTCAAACAAAGGAACCTCGAATCGTGGCTCCATTCAAAATACATCCCATTGTGATGGGCACAAAGGTCTTTGACAAAAGCATGATGACTTATCAATACGGTTATGGTGAGTCATACACCATCCCTATCTACTCCTGGTATCTGGAAGGGGGCGACCGGAAGATCCTTGTGGATACAGGAGAGATGAGTCCAATCCAGTCCGAGGAGAGGGAAAAGGGCATCGGCGGAAAGATTTTCACCTTTGAAGAGGGGCTAAGGCAATGGGGTCTTTCACCAAAGGATATTGATATGGTGATTCACACTCATCTACACAATGACCACTGTGAAAATGACTACAAGTGTGAGAACGCGACGATCTATGTCCATGAGAAGGAACTTGAACAGATCCATAATCCCCATCCCCTGGATTATCGTTATTTGGATGACTATATCGAAGAGGTGGAAGAAAACGGCCAGATCAAGCCTCTCACAGGGAACACGGAGATTGTCCCCGGCATTGAAGTGGTCCACACTCCGGCCCACACTCTTGGAGGCCTCACCGTCTTGGTGGGGACCGAGAAGGGTAAAGCCGCCATTACCGGATTCTGTGTCATCATGGAGAACCTCTATCCCCCGAATCAGATCACGGCCATGGAGATGGAAGTCATTCCCCCCGGCACCAGTGTAAATCCTTGTGAAGCCTATGACATTTTGGTCAAGGTCAGAGAGATGGCCGACATCCTGATCCCGCTTCACGAACCCAAATTCGCGGCCATGAAGACGATTGACTGAAGAAGCCGGAAGGCTAAGGACTGAAGGCCGACGACCGGAGGCACAAAACGCAACCATAGGGATCGGTTGTCAGTGGAAAGGGCTAGAAGACGAGTTGACGAGTTCCATTACAAGCCGGAACGCAGAAAGAAGTCAGACGAATAGGACGGCTTCTCCTAAGGAAAGAGCCAGATTCAATTGGGGCGCATGCCCCAAATCCCCTGGGGCCATTCATCCCCGTGCACCGCACGGGCATTCTGTCTCTTTCACGTGAAAAGCTCTAAATGCAAGGCTTGCGAGTCTTGAGGAATGGGCGTACCGAGAGTACGCTGCAATGACGAAAGATGAAGCGTAACGAAGCAGTTGGAGTTTTTCACGAAGCCGTCAAACGTTATATCTTATGCTCAGAATATCCCCGTCCTGAACCACGTAGTTCTTTCCTTCCAAACGCAGCCGCCCCTTTTCTTTGACGCCCTTTTCAGACCCGCATTCCATGAGGTCATCATAGGAAAAGCACTCGGCCCGTATAAACCCTCGGGCCAGATCCGTGTGGATGGTCCCGGCCGCGTCCAGAGCAGTGTCACCCCTTCTAAGTGTCCAGGCACGGACCTCATCAGAGCCCACTGTAAAGAAACTGATGTACTCCAGTGTCTCATAGGCCATACGGGTCAGACGATCCCGGGCAGACTCTGTCACCCCCATATCCTCCATGAAGAGGGTCATTTCCTCTTCATCCAATCGGGACAACTCCATTTCAAACTTCCCGGCAAACTCAATGGCCCTATATTCTTCACTGATTTTATCCAATAGGACTTGATTCTCTCCGAAGTTTTCTTCATTGGAGTTCAGAACCACCATCATCGGCTTTTCGGTGAGCAATTGATACCCGCGAATGACTTTCTGCTCATCTTTGGTCATGGGGAGTTTTCGAACGGGTCTTTCATCGTTCAGTTGCTCCAGAATCCTTCGCACGATTTTTTCTTCCATCTGTAACTGTGGTGTTTTTTTTCCACGTTGATAGCTCTTCTCAATGCGCTCCAAGCGTCCCTCGCAAAGGGCGAGATCCGAAAACAACAGCTCTTCCTCCACCCTACTCACATCGCCCAAGGGATTAGGAGACTCCATCAATTCGTCTTCGTAGTTACGAACCACCAAAGCCAATGCGTCCGTGTTCTTCAATAGGGTGATGGACTGATCGGACAGGGCTGAGTGCCTGGACGGATCGTGGGTCACACCCACAAAGTCCATCATCTCGATGGTCGCATGGATGGTCTTCTTCGGCTCATACATCCGCGAAAGGTGCGTCACTCTTTCATCCGCGACAGCCACAACAGCCAGGTTCGGCTCGGCCTTTTCTGTTGCGTAGGCCTGGACATCTACTTCCGCGCTGGTCAGTGCGTTAAAAATCGTTGTTTTTCCGGAATGGGGCAATCCCATTAATCCTATTTTCATTGACTTCCTCTTGCGCTCTTCTCCAGAACCAGCATTGAAAGGATTGAAACAGATGTGAAGGGCCCTAGGATGGTTTTGGTCGAGTCTTTGTACCCATGTCAAGGAGAGAAGAGAAGCGGAAGGCCGTCCGCCATAAGAAATCCTTCTCGAGTGGGCATAACCCTCCCTTCCTCGACCCTCACCAACCCCGTTCCTTTCAGATCTTTCAGGACCTTTTCGCTTCGAGATCGATCACCAAGCCGATCCAGTTCAATCCCCTCCACGGTCCTCAGCCCGAGCATGAGGGACTCCAGATCCTGCTGTTCCTTAGAAAGGGTTTCCTCACCGGCCACTGGCACACTCCCACGGGCAAGGGCCTCACAGTAACCCTCCACGGATTTTAGGTTCCACCACCGCCGATTTCCCCGAAAGGAATGGGCTGAGGGACCAAGCCCCAAGTAGGGGAGACGCTGCCAGTATTTCATGTTGTGCCGAGAGGTGAATTCCTTCCCTTTGGCGAAGTTTGAAATCTCATAATGTACATACCCTTCCTGCTCAAGGAAGCTGGATGTGCGGATGAACAATGCCCTCTGCCCTTCTTCATCCAGGGGATGAATATCCCCTTTGTCCCGCATCTTCCCAAATGGGGTCTCTTCCTCGATGGTCAGTTGGTAGCAGGAGAGATGTTCTGGTTCAAAATCAAGGGCCTGTTTCAGGGTTTCGAGCCACCGGGTTTGCGTCTGTCCCGGAAGTCCATACATGAGGTCTAATCCCAGATTGTTGAAACCGAGGTGTCTGATACATCGAATCGCCTTCGTGGCTCTTTGAGACGTGTGGCGTCTTTTCAGGTCATGGAGTTCTTGGTCATCAAAGGACTGGATCCCGAGACTAACGCGATTTACCCCCAGGCCACGCAAATGTTCCATAAGACCTTCCGTCACGTCGTCGGGATTAGCCTCTACGGTCACTTCGGTTGAAGGTGAAAAGGCAAAATGGGTGAAAAGGGTTTCCATCAACTCCGACCATTGGCTTTGGCTCAAGACCGTTGGGGTACCACCTCCCAGGTAGAGGGAATCAAAGATCGGGAAAAGCCCTTTATAGACAAGAATCTCCTTGCGAAGGGCCTCCAACCACTTGGGGATAAGGGAAAGAGAGGGGATCGAATAGAAGTCGCAGTAGGGACACTTCGTCCGACAAAAAGGGATATGGATATAGAGACCCGCGGTCATGGGCTTATTCCTTGTCAGATTTCAGGACAGCCACGAATGCGTTTTGAGGGATCATCACGGAGCCAACCATCTTCATCCTCTTTTTCCCCTTCTTCTGCTTTTCAAGAAGTTTTCGCTTCCGCGTCACATCACCCCCGTAACACTTAGCGGTGACGTCCTTTCGAAAGGCGGAAATGGTGGAACGGGAGATGATCTTTCCTCCGATGGCCCCTTGAATGGCGATTTTGAACTGATGTCTGGGAATCTCGTCCTTGAGCCGGTCACACATTCTTACGCCCCATTCTCTTGCGCGATCAGCGTGAACGATGATAGAGAGCGCATCCACGGGTTCACCGTTAACCAGGATGTCCAGTTTCACCAGGTTGCTCTCCCGGTAGCCGATAATTTCGTAATCAAAGGAGCCATACCCTTGTGTGACAGTTTTCAGCTCGTCGTAAAAATCAACAATCACCTCAGCCAGAGGCATATCGAAAAAAATCTCGATACGCCCCGGTGTCGGGTAATTGAATCGGGAATTGACCCCGCGGCGGTCTATGCACAGCTTCATCACCGCCCCCATATAGCGTTCAGGAATCAGAATATTCGCCTTGATAAAGGGCTCTGCCGTGCTCTCGATGGAGCCGGGGTCCGGGTAGTACTGCGGGTTATCCACTATAACCTTCTCGCCGTCCTGGAGGGTGAACTGATACTGAACACTGGGTACCGTCATGATAAAGGATTGATCATATTCCGTCTCCAGTCTCTTTTGCACGATCTCCAGATGAAGGAGGCCCAGGAACCCGCAGCGGAACCCCTGCCCAAGGGCCGCAGAGGAGTCCTTCTGATAGACCAGGGCCGCGTCATTGAGCTTATATTTCTCTAGAGCCTCCACGATGGAGGGGTAATCATCAGAGGAAATGGGGTAGAGAGACGAAAAAACCACGGGTTTGACCTCTTTGAAGCCGGGCAAAGGACCTGAGGCGGCGTGACCGTCCAGTGTGATGGTGTCTCCGATGCTTGTGTCACTCACCGTCTTGATACCTGAGATGATATAGCCGACTTCACCTGCACAGAGTTCATTCTTCGGTTCTCTTCGAAGACGAAAAACCCCAACTTCCTCTACCTTATAGGTGGCGCCATTGGACATAAACCGAATAGCGTCTCCGGCCTGAACCCTGCCGTCAAAAAGGCGGCAGCTGACGATGACGCCCCGAAAAGAGTCATAGTGGGCGTCAAAGAGCAGAGCCTTAAGAGGGTTTTCCTCTTTCCCATCTGGCCCGGGGATGCGCTTGACGATCCCCTCAAGGACCTCCTCGATACCAATTCCTTCCTTGGCTGAGCAGAGAATGCACGACTCCGAATCCAGCCCTAACTCGGTCTCGATTTGTTCCTTAGCTTGCTCCACGTCTGCGGACGGCAGATCGATCTTGTTGATCACAGGGATGATGGTGAGATCATGCTCCATGGCCATATAGACATTGGCCACGGTCTGCGCCTGAACCCCCTGAGACGCGTCCACTAAAAGCACAGCGCCTTCACAGGAGGCAAGGGATCTGGATACCTCGTATGAGAAATCCACGTGTCCGGGGGTGTCTATCAGGTTCAGGTTATATTTTTCGCCCGCTTTGCTGGTATAGGGGAGGGTAACGCTATTGCTCTTGATGGTGATCCCCCTTTGCCGTTCAATGTCCATGGTGTCCAGAATCTGGTCGCGAAACTGGCGATCACTCACCAGTCCCGCATGCTGGATCATTCGATCGGCGAGGGTCGATTTGCCATGATCAATATGGGCGATGACGCTGAAGTTGCGTATGTTTGACATGGTGTTCCTATATTATTGATCATTGACTCTGATCATTGCTCATTTATCAATGACAAATGCTCAATGGTCCGTGATCAATGTTCCGTGATCAATGTTCCGTGATCAATGTTCGATGTTCAATACCAGATCTTACAGTCCCATATCTTCATTAATCAGGACGATCTTCACTCTTCCCTTTGGAAAACACTTTTCCGTGATGGTCCAAGTGTTACAGATTCGACTGGGACTACTGCATTCCTCACAAAAGGAGGTTTTCACGCAAGGGGTCTTCATATCCAGCTTCATGGCGTTGGTGGGCGCCACATAGTCCTTGATACGGTCCATGGCCTCTTCCAAACCGCCCACGATCTTGTTGCGGCCCATGAGAATGACAACATTCCTGGGCCCAAAGGTAATGCCTCCGGTTCGATTGCCGATCATGTCCAGATTAACAAGCTGTCCATCTTCTGTGACGGCATTTGTCCCTGTAACAAAAAGGTCGCAGAGGAGTGCTTTTCTACGCAATTCCATATTCTCCTCACGGGGAAGGTCCCTGTTGAAGGTATCCAGCACCTCCAGTTTCGAATCATCCTTGAGGACCTGGTAGAGGCCCGTGTCCATCAAGGTCATGGACCCACCCCATGAGACAGTTTTGGCCCCAGTCTTGGGAAGAATCTCTTCCATTACAATCCTTCTTGCGTCTGCCCGGTTGCCGGCTATAAAAACCTCAAAATTGTTCGCCTCCAGACTCTCTTTGAGATCCTCCAAGCGTTTCATCCAAAAATGCTCAATGGGTTTCTCCATTCCATTCTCCTTACTCTACTGGGAAAGTAATCGGTATTTGTCGTCCTTTTTTGAAGACTTCCGTTCTCACAGATTAGTCATACTTCTTCTCTTTTGCAAGATATCATGCCTATTCTGCCAGCCCCTCCTTCGAAGTCCCAAGGATGGTAGACCAATGAGGAGAAAGAAGTCAAGAAATTGTGAGTTCAAGGGGTTGTTTTTATTGGCTATAATTCTTTGGGCAGAATTCACCCCTCTTGTCTTAAGATCTGCTCTTTAGGTTGTTCGCCATGATCTTTCATGTCAGATCTAAGAAAGGGATGGGAAACCCGGCTGAGACTCTCGCCCACAACATCTTGTGGTGTTTTTGTGTTTGACACACAAGGCAAAATTTTCTACACTTTCTTCGGGAATAACGTAGTTTTGCGTTTTTTCCCAGGAGCCCGGGAAGAAGAGGGTCAAAATGAGAGTCCGTTGCCCCAAATGTGAATCCGTATATGTGTTTGATGGTTCCAAGACTGAGTACAGAACCAGAAAGACGGCTAAGTGTTCAGGATGTCAGGCCGTTTTCTATGTCGAAATACAAAAAGGTCACTCCAAGAGAGGTGAAGAAACCAGTGAAACCACTTTCCTTCAAAGTTATTTTGAGAAACGAAATGGCAGTGATCGAAGACAAAACGCGGACAGAAGGAAGAAAATCGATATAGATGAGCTTCCTTTTCGGCTCCCTGCTAAAGATGTCATACTGATCTATTCCGAAGAGGGCATCCCCATGGGGTATATGAGCCACGGACAACGGAGTCGTACAGAACGGAGATCCGGCAGAGAACGTCGAATGAGTTTATGAAAAGGAAATCATTCGTCATTCAATATTCTCTATACCTTGCATATCGTGAAGACCCATTCCACGCGACACAACACCGGCATGGCAAGACGACAGAAATGATCGTTCATGCTCCTCACGTGCTTCTTGGGAATGACCAACACCGGGATAGGGGCAAGTGACCTAAAAACACCTCTTCTTTAGGAGAAACCTCCTTCCTTCGGTGTCTTCAGTGAAAAAGCCTGTCTGCCGCATAACCCACTGGACAGATGAGCGTGAAAAGCGGACCCTCCGAGAGGCGAGCATCCTTATAACTTCCAAAGCCGTTCAGACATCAAAGAGAACCTCAACACAAAAAGACAATCCAAAGTCTGACAGGAGTTTTCAGGGTAGGGTACAAAAAAGAAACCAACCCTTACTGAGGTTGGTTTCTTTAGAAAGGAGTATAGAGCAATTCTGCCCATGGTCGTTAGGCATTTGAATACATTGCACGATTCTTGCCAAAACAAACATGCCTAAGCAGCAAACCTAACTATCTAGTATTATTGTCTATTTTTCGGTACATCGATTTCTGGTCGGTCACCAGTTTAACGTGAAAAGTACAAATTCCTTGACCAAAAAGAGATGGCTTATTCATGAAATCAGATAACCACTCTGATTTGTTAACTAATCTCATGTTCAAATTCTTGAACTCTGGTGGCTACTTGGTGTACCGTTCATGGGGCCTGGCCGTAATCACCAAACATAGAGGGGCTAATGCTCCACATAAGGCTGTCTACTCAAAGCCTCTTCTATATAAACGAGAGAGTCGATGACCTTTCCTTTTGGGGTGTCCGAGCCATAGATTTCTTTTAGGGCCTGATAGGCCTCATAGCCGTCTAACGATGTATTGTAGAAAAAATCCTGGGCGAGTTCGCTGAAGCAGTCCAGATCTTCTTCAATCCTGCACGCCTCAATGTAGCGTTCTATCAATTCCCCAAGCATGGGATGAAACTCATGAATCAGGGAAAGATCATTGAGAAAGCCATCATCTGTCGGATCCATTTCAAGTCCGTGGTAGATGAGGGTCTTCAAATTCCCATTCCCTTGTCTGAAGTATCGACGGAACAACGCATAGTTGGGATGACTGCTTTCTTTCTCTTTCAGAAAAACTTCCACGAGTTCATCCGAAAGATCAATTTCTCCATTGAAGTAGGCCACAAGAAGCTCTTGCTCTTTGTTCTCAGGAGCCGCTCTGTTTTCCTCTTCCACTTGATCTGGGTATTCATCATCAAACCACTCGAATCCCAGCAAGGCCAATTTTGCCCGGTAGTATTCCGGTTTCGTCCTGAAGATCTCGCTGATCTTCTCGCTCGCTAGTTCATCATTGATTCTGATGATTTCATCGATAACGTTCTTATCTTTCTTTTTCATTTTCCTCTCGTTCAGTCGGTAGGGCCGTTCTATGGGTTGTTAC
>Ga0209536_100012815_pt1 | contig 12154 bp, 6 predicted proteins | sample DeeMarSeWOR28_12_FD_187461 | JGI IMG/M metagenome (GOLD analysis project Ga0209536, IMG submission 187461) | Marine sediment microbial communities from White Oak River estuary, North Carolina - WOR-2-8_12 (SPAdes) (version 2) | ecosystem: Environmental > Aquatic > Marine > Intertidal zone >...
CAGCAGGCGGACCACCGGCATCAACGCTGCGCGCATGCCGGCCTGCCGCACCTGGATGAGGGTGCGCGCCACGGTCGCCTGACTTGGCGAGCGACCGGGGCTCAGCGCGATGTCCGAGGCAAAGCGGTCCGTCTGGTAGGCGTTGACCACCACGAGCACGTCGGTCGCGCCTCGTGCGCGGATCTCTTCGATGAGCGGCCCATAGTCCCAGTCTGGATCGGTCGCGAACAAGCCGAGGGCAACGCCACGCACATAAGAGCGATCATCGACGCTCTGCCTCGATCTGGACGTGCCACGAGCAGCGCCGAACGCGCTTCCCAGGAGCAGGGAGAACGCCAGTGCTGCAGGAGCCGCCCCACGCACTTTAGGGCTCCACCGGAAGGTCGAGGCGGCTGTACTCCGCCCAGGAGCCGTCGTAGTTGAGCATTTGATCTGGGCGGAAACCAAGCTGCGCAAGGGCGAAGTAGACCGCGGCCGAGCGCGTACCTGATTGGCAGTAGGTCACCACGGGCGTCTCGCTTCCTACGCCGTGGTCTGCTAAGAGCACTCGGAGCGCGTCGGGCGGGCTCAGACGATGATCGCCAGCTTTGTCGCGCAACACCTCAGCCCAGTCGAGGTGCACTGCGCCAGGAATGTGGCCTGCGCGGGCGGCTTTGGGATGCCTCTCGCTGCCGTCGAACTCGATCGCGCTCCGCGTATCGATCAGCTGCACGCCGGGGTGCTCGGCGATGAAGGCCGAGGTTTCGGGCCAGTGTTGGGAGGGGGGCGATGCTGGTGCACGCAGGGCGACGTCACCGGTTTCCGCTTGTAGGCCGTCGCCACCAGCGACGTAGTGGCCCGCCGCCTTCCAAGCTTGCAGCCCTCCATCGAGCACCCGTGTTTCGAACCCCGCGACTGCCTTCAGAGTCCACCAGAGTCGGTAGGGTTCGGGTCCGCCGTCGCCGTAGAGCACCACGGTGCTGTCTCGATCCACGCCTCGATCGCGAAGCATTCGTTCGAGCTCGCCCGCAGAACGGGAGAGGCCTGGGATCTCTTCGCTGCTCGAGTAGTCACCGCGGTACACGCGTCGCGCGCCGGGAATGTGTCCCAGCGCGAAGCGGTCTTCCGGCCGCACGTCGATCACGACCAAGCTGTATGCGCCCAAGGCCTTGGCGAGTTCCGGCACGCTGACCATGCTGTCGGGGTCCAGGTAGCCGTCCGCACGGGCCCGACTCCCGAAATGTGCAATGGCGTTCTCCGCTTCCTGGGGGCTTGGTGAGTACGCATTCATCGCCGGGAACACTCCGGTCGGCTGCGACGCCGCGGCGACCTCACCCAGCATTGGGGTCTCGGGCCGAAGCTTGTGCGGCTCGCGCAGATACCAGGCTCCGGCCATGACTAGGGCGCCGATGAGGGACCAGACGATGGTGCTCTGCTTGGCGGGCGCCAGCCGTTGCAGCGGCCAGACCTCCTGGCTGAAGAAGTTATCGGGAAAAGTCTCCACGCCCTTGAAGCCCAGATGTGCAGGGGGTTCCGGCGGCATCTTCGCTGTGCCGAAGATCCAATCCCAGCAACTGAAGATGATCCCGTAGTTGACCGTGGTCTTGGCAGTGCCCTCGTAGTCATGATGCCAGATGTGCATCCGCGGACTGTTGAGGACGTAGCGCCAAGGCCCATGGCCGAGGTCCAAGTTCGAGTGGTTGAGATGGCCGATCAAGGTGCCGAAGATCGCGTGAAACATCAGCGCCTCCCAGCGGAAGCCGAGGAAGACCAATGGGAGGTAGAGCACCGACTTGTAGACGATCACCTCGAGCCACGAAAAACGGAAGGAGACGATCCAGTCCATCTCGCCGTCCTTCACGCTGTGGTGCGCCTTGTGTAGCTCCCAGAGGAATGGAACTCGGTGAAGCGCGTTGTGGACACACCACTGAATGAAGTCGATGACGACGAGAGCCACGATGATCTGCGCCCAGAGCGGCCAATCCGCCGCGGCGTTGCGATACACCGCGTCGGTTAGCCCCTTGGCGCTGAGCCAGCGGTCGATGTAGGGCAGTATCCAGGTGCTGGCCAAGCCCGCGAGGAGAAGCCCGAGGAAGTGCCCGTTGAAGACGAGATGAATCAGGTCCGACCAGAGCTTGGGGCGCAGCTGTTTTTGTTCGGGTCGCCATGGGAAGAAGCGCTCGAGAAGAAATACCAGCCCGGACAGCGCCGCCAGGCTAATCGGGTACAGATAGGCCGTCATTCAGGTTAGGGATAGCACGTCTTTTGCAAGTGATCGCGCCATGGTATCACCCGGGCATGACAGTCCTCCTCAATCCCAAAAAGCACAGCCGACCCTACCCGGACGAGCGCTCCCGTGAAGTGATGCTCAAGACGATCGAGTTCTTCGAGCGGAAAGGAAAGGCGCGCATCAAAGATGACTATCACGCGCGGGTTTGGTACGCAGACTTCCTCGATTTCGTCAAAGAGGAGAGGATCTTTGCGACCATGTGCACGCCAGCGGGGCAGGGTGCTCCGGATTCGCGATGGGACACCTGGCGGATTTGCGAGTTCGCGGAAATCCTCGGTTTCTACGGCCTGCAGTACTGGTACACCTATCAGGTCACCGTGCTCGGCCTCGGGCCGATCTGGATGAGTGACAACGAGGCGATCAAGGCTCGGGCGGCGCGCGCCCTCGAGCAGGGCGGGATCTTTGCATTCGGCTTGTCGGAGAAAGAGCACGGCGCCGATGTCTACTCGACCGACATGATCCTGAGCCCGCAGGGCGACGGCAGGTATCGCGCAAACGGTAGCAAGTACTACATCGGCAACGGCAACGAGGCCGCAATCGTGTCGACTTTTGGAAAGTTTGCCGATTCCGGTGACTACGTGTTCTTCGGCGTGGATTCTCAGCACGAAGACTATCACCTGATCAAGAACGTCGTCGCCAGTCAGAACTACGTGTCGGAGTTTGCCCTGGAGGACTACCCGATCGAGGAGAGCGACATCATCGCTCGAGGGGAGCACGCGTGGAACAGCGCCCTCAACACGGTCAACATCGGGAAGTACAACCTCGGCTGGGCCTCGATCGGCATGTGCACCCATGCACTTTACGAAGCGATTCATCACGCGTCTCATCGGCGCCTCTACAACATGTCTGTCACCGACTTTCCACATGTCAGGCAACTGTTCACCGACGCCTACGCGCGCCTGACGGCCATGAAGCTCTTTGCGCTTCGAGCCGCGGACTACATGCGCGTCGCCTCCGCCGAAGACCGCCGCTACCTACTCTATAACCCCATGGTGAAGATGAAAGTGACGACCCAGGGCGAGGATGTGATGAACCTCATGTGGGACGTGATCGCAGCGAAGGGCTTCGAGAAAGACATGTTCTTCGAGCAGGCCGCCGTGGACATCCGCGCCTTGCCGAAGCTCGAAGGCACCGTGCACGTGAATATCGCGCTGATCGTGAAGTTCATGGCGAACTACTTCTTTGCGCCCGCTGATTACACGGAGGTGGCGCAGCAGAGTCAGGCCGCCAACGACGACTTTCTCTTCGCCCAGGGCCCCACCAAAGGGCTCGGGAAGATTCGATTCCACGACTACAACATCGCCTATGCGAGCCGAGACACCCCGAACCTCGCGGTCTTTCGGGAGCAAATCGCTGCCTTCAAGGAGATGCTGTTCGCGGCGCCGCCCGACGAAGGACAGAGAAAAGACATCGACTTCCTGCTTGCTGGTGGTGAGATCTTCGCGTTGGTCGTGTACGGCCAGCTGATCTTGGAGAATGCGAAGACCCACGACATCTCCGATGATCTGATCGACCAGATCTTCGACTTCATGGTCCGCGACTTCTCGCGCCACGCCCTGAGCCTCTACTCGAAGCCGTCGAGCGACGCGACCCAGATGGCGGCTTGTCAGAAGATGATCCGCAAGCCCGTGTTCGACGCAGAACGCTACCAGCGTGTCTGGCAGCAGGTACACGAACTTCGCGACGAGTACGAAATGAACCCGTGACGGGTTCGGCCAGCCGCCGCTCGACTGCCGAAGCGATCACTTCGCTGGCGAGAAGATGCCGGCGAGCTCGTCCTTGGCGTCCCGGCTCATCAGCCGCGTCGCCTCTTCGGGAAGGGACGCACCCTGGTGGCAGACCCTGTAGACCGCTTCAGAGATCGGCATGTCCACGCCTTCGCGATGCGCGAGCTGGTGAACCGCAACCGAGGTGCGATAGCCCTCCGCGACGGCCTTCTGGGAGGTCACGATCTCCTGTGCGGTCTTGCCTGTGGCCAGCTGCTGGCCGAGTTGACGGTTGCGAGACAGCTCGCCGTTGCAGGTGAGGCTCAGGTCGCCCACGCCGGCAAGGCCCAGAAAAGTGAGGGGATTCGCGCCGAGCGCGACGCCAAGGCGCGTCATCTCGGCGAGGCCGCGGGTCATCAGCGAGGCCACGGTGGAAGCTCCGAGTCCGAGTCCGTAAGCGGCTCCGCAAGCCACGGCGATGACGTTCTTCAGCGCACCCCCGAGCTGTACCCCGACGATGTCATCGCTGGCGTAGACTCGAAGGAGCGGAGAATGGAGGATCTCTTGGACCCGGCGGGCCGTGTCGATGTCGGCGGCAGCGAGGCTCACATCTGCGGGGAGCTGCGACGCGATGTCTTTCGCGAAGCTCGGGCCGGAAAGGTAGGTCGCGCTTGCGACGTGCTCTGGCAATGTTTCTGCGAGCACCTCGCTCATGAGCGCCAGGCTCTCCTGTTCGATACCCTTCGCCGTGGAAGTGACCAGGGCGCCAGGCGGGATCAGTGGTGCGGCCTGCGACGAGACCGCGCGCATGAAGCTCGACGGCACGACGAGCAGGACCAAGTCGGCTCCGTGCAGGGCCGCTGCCATGTCGTTTGTGAAGAGCAGATCCGTCGGTACGGGGAAGCCCGGAAGGTAGACGGCATTCTCGCCTTCGGAGGCGACCCGCTCCGGCAGTCCGTCGTCGTAGGCCCAGACGCGCGTGCGATGCCCCAGGTTGGAAGCGTAGAGGGCAAGGGAGGTGCCGAAGGCTCCGGCACCGAGGACGCATACGTTATTCATGGAGCTCGCTCGTTCATGGGCGCGAGGAAGGTAACGCCCCGGCCGCGCACCCGTCAATCGCTCCGCGAACCGCGTTCGAGTGCGCTATCCGCCGAGCCGCGCAAGGATCCCCGGCTCAAGCCCCAAGACCGGGACGTGGACCTTGGCCTCTGCGGAGGCCGGTACTAGACTACGCACCGGATGCCATGACGTAGAGGAGGTCCGGATGCAACGCTGTCTGGTCATACACCTCGGCGACGAGAACGAGGACTTGATCGCCACGCTGGGCGAGCGTCGTGCGAAAGTGCTGTGGCGCGGCTGCCGGCGTGAGCTCGATCGCGCTCGGGCTCTGGTGCGCGAGCACGATGGCAAAGTCGATGCGATCGGTTTGGATGGGATCCCGATCAATCTGGAGCTTGGCGACGCCCATCGGCGCTACCAGGCAGGGCGGGAGCTTGCTGCCAGCGCCACGCGAACGCTCGTCGTGGATGGGAGCGGCGTACGCCCGGGGCTCGAGCGTTGGAGCATCGTGCTGGCCAACCGAGCAGAACCGGGAATCTTCAGTCAGAAGCACGTTCTCATGGTGCCAGGCGTCAATCACGTCGGGCTTGCACGCGCGCTCGGGCGATTGACGCCCCATGTCGACTACTACGATCCCGAGATCTTCTTCGGCCTTCCCGACATGCCCGGTGTGGGCAGCCCGCAAACGCTCGGAACCGCCGACGCGCCCACGCTCGAGGCGCTCAAGGAAGCGCCGCTCGACAGACTCTCGCCGGCGCCAGACGGGAGAACGCGCCGTGCCACGACCCATTTTCGATGGGCCGACGTCATCGCTGGCGATGCAGGGATGATTCGCCACTTCGCGCCTACCGACTTGCGCAGGAAGACAGTCGTGGTGCCATGCGCGACTGAGGTAGACATCGCCGACTTCCGAGCTCGCGGGGCGTCGATCCTGGTGACCCTGATGCCGTCGCTCGAGGAAGGCGTGCCGATCGCCCGGCACTCGGTGGCATTGATCGAGGCAGTGCTGGTGGCGCTCCGCGAGGACCAGACCGCGCCGCTGACCGAGGATGCGTACCTCAACTTCATGGCAGAAATTTCTTGGCGTCCGTCCATTCGCTACCTTCAAGAGGACGAGCAAGACATCAACCGGTTCGCTTTCGTCATCCACCCGCTCGACATCGGGTTCGTGCACAAGCATCCCGACTTCAAATGGACCAAGTACCTCCCTGACCGCGCTGTCGAAGAGGTGGCGGCGTACCTCAAACCGATGTACGTCGGGCGAATCGCCGGCGGCCGTTCGCCCACCACCGGCCAGCGCATCGAGGGCCACCTCTTCGCCCTGGGCTCCACGCCGCGCCAGATGATGCGCCACCGCCCTCGGTTCACCTACGATCGGCTCCATGAGGCTGCCAAGATGGCCGAACGCCGAGGCTGTCGACTGATGGGCCTGGGCGCGTTCACCAGCGTCGTCGGTGATGCCGGAAAGACGGTGGCCCACGAGGCTGCCATCGCGATCACGAGCGGCAACAGCCTCACCGTTGCGGCCACGCTCGAGGCAGCCAAGCAGGCCGTGGTCAAGATGGGCGCGACCCAACTGACCAAGGGCCGAGCGATGATCATCGGTGCGACTGGATCGATCGGCGCGGTGTGCTCGCGGCTCCTGGCTCAAGCCATCAACGACGTGGTGTTGGTGTCGATCGAGCCGGAGAAGCTCATCGACCTCAAGCGTACGATGGAGAAGGAGACGCCGGGCACCAGGGTGACCATCGCAGTGCGACCGGGCGACCTCGCTGCGGACTGCGACCTGGTCGTCACTGCGACCTCCGCGTTCGGCCAGCGCATCCTAGACATCAGCACCTGCAAGCCTGGCGCGGTGATCTGCGACGTCGCTCGTCCGCCGGACATTGGCGAGAAAGAAGCTGCGCTGCGACCGGACGTGGCGGTCATCGAGAGCGGCGAGGTACTGATACCAGGCGATATCGACATCGGCTACGACATTGGCCTGCCGAAGGGCACCGCCTACGCCTGTCTCGCCGAAACCGCCCTGCTGGCCATGGAGGGCAAGTTCGAGAGCTATACACTGGGCCGCGATATCGACATGGACCGCGTGAAGGAGATCTACCGGCTCTTCAAGAAGCACGAGTTCCAGATCGCGGGACTGCGCTCTTTTGGCAAGGTGCTCACCGATGAGGACTTCACCGAAAAACGCAGACTCGCTGCCGTGCTCACCGCCGACCCAGAACGGCTCGCCAAGACTCGCGCTGAAGTCAGCGCGCGTATCGCCGAGATGCCTGTCGAGGCCAAAGGGGTCCGCAGTGGCAGCGGCGCCATCACACGATTGGCCAACTTGGCCGAGCGCATCCCTATCCTGTCGAATGCCGTCGAGCAGCTCCGCATGTTCGGGAGCGAGGACGAGTCCGAGACCCTGGCGGAGTAGCCTACCGCATGTCCCCTCATGTCTTTTTTACAGGATTCCCCGGATTCATCGGCAAGCAGCTGATCGAGCGGCTGATCCACGATGAGCCAGAGGCGAGCTTCACGTTCTTGATACAGGACGAGATGCGCCCTGCTGCCGAGGCGTCGATTGTAGCTCTCGATGCGAAGCGCCGGGGGTTCGCCGCGCGCTCGCGCCTCGTCGCGGGGGACATCACGCAGCGGTGGCTCGGCATGAGTCAGGACCTCTACCAGGAAGAGGCCGCGCGCACGTCCCATGTCTGGCATCTGGCGGCGGTCTACGACTTGTCAGTCCCTGAACCCATCGCCTATCGGGTGAACGTCATAGGCACGGCCAACCTGCTCGACTACTGCGAGGCCTGCCCGGGTCTCGTCCGGCTCGACTACGTCTCGACCTGCTACGTGAGCGGCGACCGGACCGGCTTGGTACGCGAGAACGAGCTCGATGAAGGCCAGGCCTTCAAGAACCACTACGAGTCGACCAAGGCCTGGGCTGAGATGGAAGTGCGACGGCGCATGCACAAGCTGCCCGTGTGCATCCACAGGCCGGGCATCGTGGTCGGAGACTCGCGCACCGGCGAGACCGACAAGTACGACGGCCCATACTTCATCATCAAGCTCCTGATGCGGCTGCCCAAATGGGTGCCGATGGTCAACCTCGGTGAGGGCGGCTCGCGCGTGAATCTGGTCCCGGTCGACTTCCTCTGCGACGGCATGGCTTCGGTCTGGAACGAGCCCGCGGCGCTCGGGCAAACCATTCACTGGGCAGATCCGAACCCGTACCCAGCCAAGGAGATTGTTCACGAGCTCCTCAGGATCCTAGGTCGTCCGCGCAGCCTGGGCACGGTGCCTCCGGACGCCGTCGAACGAGCGCTGGCGATCAAGCGCGTCCGCGAGCTGACCCAGGTGCCTCAGGAGGCGGTCATCTATTTCAACCACGATGTCATCTACGACACGGAGAACCAGCATCGCTTCCTCGAGGGCACGGACCTGCGCTGCCCCGACTTCCTGAGTTACCTGCCGACCCTCGTCCAATACGTGAAGGCCAACCCCCGAAAGGAATTCCTCGACGGCCGCGAGGCCTGAGGCCGGCTCTTCCGGCCGGCGCGGCCTAGGGCGTGGCGCGCTCGCGTTCCTCGCCTCACTGCCCCGCAAGCCTGGTCCTCCACGGGCGTATCTGTTATTGGCATTCGTCCGAATTCGAAGGGCGCCTCCAGCTATCGAGGCGGGTCCGTGGATGCTTCCCAGGTTTGCACACGGAGATTGGTGATCAGATCGATGACTGCAACGGTACTCCCAGCAATCTTCTTCCTCTCCGGTTGCGGCGCCCTGATCTTCGAGAACCTCTGGTTCTACCAGGCGGGCATCACGTTCGGTAACTCGGTCTGGGCATCGAGCCTGGTGCTGGCGGGCTTCATGGGTGGGCTCGCATTGGGCAATGCGCTTGCAGCACGCCTCCGGCCTCGCCAGTTCCGCGCCATCCGGACCTACGCCATGCTCGAGCTCGCCATCGGGATCTCGGGCTTCGCGCTGGTCGTGGGCCTTCCATGGTTGACCACGCTGCTTGCCAGCGTCTTTGGGCCGTTGCTTTCGTCGCCGTGGATTGCGAACCCTCTAAGGCTCGGGGTTGCATTCCTCTTGCTGTTGATTCCATCGACTGCGATGGGCGCCACCTTGCCGGTGATGGTCTCCGCGCTCTATCAACGAGACCCCCGGTTTGGCAGCGTTCTCGGCCGGCTCTACGGCTGGAACACGCTTGGCGCCGTGGTAGGAGCCCTCGCAGGCCATCTGATCTTGATCGAAGCGCTCGGAGTGCGCGGGACCGGCTTGGCTGCCGCAGGAATTTCGCTCTCGGCGGCCGGACTCGCGTTCGTCTTCTCCAAGCGGTTCGAACGCCCCGTCGAGGAGGATGCGCCACGACCGGCGGAGCCGACCGCTCGTCTTTCGGCGAGCGCACGATGGCTTCTCCTCGCAGCGGGCATCGCCGGCTTCACGCTCTTAGGGCTCGAGGTCGTGTGGTTTCGCTTCCTGCTTCACTTCATGCACGGCAGCAGCCAAACGTTTTCGGTCCTCTTGGCTATCGTGCTTGCGGGCATCGGACTTGGCGGGCTCTCAGGCGGGTATCTAGCTAGCTCGGAGGATCGGGCCCAGCGTCTACTCCCCGCTGCCGCGATGCTCACCGGGCTCGTCTGCATCGTTCTCTACTGGTTCTTCCCGGCAGGGCCGCGCGACTACGACTGGGGCCCTACATTCGTCCGCGGGCTGTCGCTCATGTTTCCCGTTGCCTTCCTCTCTGGCGTGCTGTTCACCATGCTCGGTACCGCTCTGAAACGCGAAATCGACAGTGAGACGCGCGCCGCGGGGGTCCTGACCTTGGCGAACACGATCGGCGCGACGTTGGGACCTTTGGCGGTTGGATTCTTTCTCTTGCCCACGTTCGGGGTCGACCGCGCGGTGCAGGTGCTCAGTGGCCTTTACCTCCTGATGGGGCTGACAATCCTCGCTGCTGGGGCATTTCCGCGTCGATTGCCCATACGGATTCTCACCGGTGGTGCCGCCGCTTCTTTGGTCCTGATGCTCCTCGTCTTTCCTGCGGGTGCCACGCTCGAGCGCCACCTCGAACCTGTGGTCGATCCCTTCACGCGCGGTCTCGGTGCCGAGGTGGTTGCGATGCGCGAAGGGGTTACCGAGACGATCATCTACACCGGGCTCAAAGCCTTCGGAGAGCCGGTTTGGTATACGATGCTCACGAACGGCTACTCGATGTCCGGTACGAGCATCGAGGGCCAGCGCTACATGAAGCTCTTCGTGTACCTGCCGATGGCGCTGAACCCCGATGCCAAGAAAGCCCTGCTGATCAGTTATGGCGTTGGCAGCACAGCCAAAGCCCTCACCAATACCGCCGGCCTCGAGTCGATCGACGTCGTAGACATCTCACGGGACGTGCTCGAGATGAACGAGATCGTATACCCGGGCGAAGGCGAGCTTCCACTTGATGATCCCCGCGTAGAGGTCCACGTCGAAGATGGTCGGTACTTCCTGCAGACCACGGAGAAGCGTTTCGATCTGATCACCGGCGAGCCTCCGCCACCAAAGATGGCCGGGATCGTCACCCTCTATACCCGCGAGTACTTCTCGTTGGCCTACGATCGCCTCAACGAGGGAGGAATTGTCAGCTATTGGCTTCCCGTTCACAGCCTCTCTCCAGGTGACAGCAGATCGATCATCCGCGCTTTTTGCGACGTCTTCGAGGACTGCACGCTCTGGGGGGGCTCGGCCTTCGATTGGATCCTACTCGGCACGCGCAACGCAACGGCCCCGAGGAGCGCCAAGCGATTCGTCCAGCAGTGGGCGGATCCCGTGGTCGGCCCGGACCTCGCAGCCATCGGCGTCGAGCGGCCCGAGCAGCTCGGCGCATTGTTCATGGCCGGACCGGATGACTTAGAGGAGATCGCAGGCGACGCCCTGCCCTTAACAGACGATCACCCGAAGCGGCTTTCCGACGAAACCTTCGATTTGGCAGCGGGGGTACAGAGCTATGTTCCCTGGATGGACAAGACCAATACGCGTCTTCGCTTTGAACAGAGCCCCTGGATCCGAGAGTTTTGGCCGCAGGAGCTTCGAAGCGCGACCCCTGTCTATTTTCTCGCGCAATACGAGTTCAATCGGACGGTGATCGAAAAGCCAGTCGACATGCAGGTCGTGCTCCCGAGGCTCCACGTGTTCCTCACGCGGACGCCGCTCGAGACACTGCCACTATGGATGCTGCAGAGTCACGAGCTTCGTCAGCACGCGGCCCGGACTGCCCTTGCGAAAGGCAATGCGGACTCGAGCACCTATTTTGAGCTCGGTCTGGGCGAGCTGGCGAAAAGAAACTACGCCCGAGCCGAGGAGCTGTTCGCACAGGCCCTGCAGGCAGGCGCAAGCGGCCCGCGCCTGCAGACGCTCGGGCTCTACTCGCACTTCATGTCGAGGGACCCCGAAGGACAGCGTGCCCTGGTTCAGGAGCTCAAGGACAAGGCTGCGGCCGCGCAGGAACAACCGTGGATCTTGCCTTTGCTCGAGCAGTGGATCGCGCCCGAATAGGGTGATAGCGGTTTCAAGAGCGGCCTAGCGGCTGTGCTGCAAGAGCCAGTCGGTCGCCAATTCGGCGAAGGAAGTCTGTCCGGCGAGTTAATGGAATTCAATCATTACCTGGAAAAAGTATCATCCTATAAGAAAAAAGGATCCACTTATTCTGATATTGCCGTATACCTTCCCACTGAAGATGCATGGAGAAAAGGAAGGATGCCTGAGGAAAAACAGTTCATCTGGGCATGGGGCTGGTATGAGATGCGGTACATTTATTTTCCTGATGAGCTTGCAGGTTATAATCCTGCATGGATAAACTCCGAATTTCTTGATAAGGCAATTGTAAATGATGGCATGCTGAAGATTGGGGATGCTGAATTCAAAGGCCTCTATGTTGACGCCGATTATCTCGATTACAAGGTTGTAAAACGTCTTGCTGAACTTAAAGAGAGCGGATTGCCTTTATTCCTTAAAAAGAATCCCCGGGAACCAGGAACTGAGATCCATGAAGATTACTCAAAAACAGTGGAAGAAATAAGAGATCCGGGTAATACACTGGCTATGCTGACCGGATCAGCTGAACCGATGATATCAGGTTTCAACCTGCCCCGTC
>Ga0209536_100012816_pt1 | contig 12153 bp, 9 predicted proteins | sample DeeMarSeWOR28_12_FD_187461 | JGI IMG/M metagenome (GOLD analysis project Ga0209536, IMG submission 187461) | Marine sediment microbial communities from White Oak River estuary, North Carolina - WOR-2-8_12 (SPAdes) (version 2) | ecosystem: Environmental > Aquatic > Marine > Intertidal zone >...
GGAAACGAAAATTTTTCATTCATTAAACATGATGTTACAAATTATATATTCATCCCTGGAAAAGTGCAATTCATATTGCATTTTGCATCACCGGCAAGTCCGGTTGATTATCTACAATTGCCAATTCAGACCCTGAAAGTCGGTTCTCTTGGTACGCACAAAGTCCTTGGGCTCGCAAAAGAGAAAAAAGCAAGATTCCTATTAGCATCTACATCAGAAGTTTACGGAGATCCTGAAATTCATCCTCAACCTGAAGATTATTGGGGAAATGTAAATCCAATCGGACCTCGCGGTGTGTATGATGAAGCGAAAAGATTTGCTGAAGCTCTCACTATGGCATATCATCGGTTTCATAAAGTTGACACTCGTATAGCCCGAATATTTAATACTTTCGGCACCAGAATGAGAGCAAAAGATGGAAGAGCAATCCCGAATTTTATAATGCAGGCTTTACGAAATGAACCAATAACTGTATATGGTAATGGTGCCCAAACCCGAAGCTTCTGTTACATAACAGACCAGATAGAGGGTATATACAAACTGTTAATGTCATCAGAAAATGATCCCGTTAATATTGGTAATCCTGAAGAAATTCCTGTTTTGAAGATTGCGGAAGAAATTATCAGACTTTCAAAAAGTAAAAGCAAAATAGTATATAAAGAGTTACCAATTGACGATCCGAAGGTCAGACAACCAGATATTACTAAAGCAACTAAGAAACTGGGATGGAAACCAGTCGTAAAGAGGGAAGATGGATTAAAAGATACAATTGAATACTTTAAAAACCTGATCGTCAATTAACACACCTGATTTTAAAGAGGATACTGTTGCCTCTGATTCTTTACATATAAAATGAAACAAAAATTTACATCTACAATTGCTGGTGCCTCAATATTTATTTCTGTACTGATGGTGCTTAGCCGAGGATTGGGTTTCATTCGTGAAATGATTTTTGCCAATAACTTTGGCTTAGAAACAGAATTTGATCTTTATCTCGTAGGTGCTGTCCTACCCATTACTATCAATACAATGATACTCTACATAGGTCAGAATTTTTTTATACCAATCTTTCAAAAAATTAACCAGTCAAAGCCTGAAGACTCAAAAAGATATTATAACCAGGCTTTTATTCTATTTATTGGTGTAGGATTAGTTATTGCTCTCGTACTTTATCTTTTTAGTGATATAATAATTGACCTCTATATGCATACAGCAACTGTTGAAAGTAGGGAAACTGCAACGCAAATTTTCAGCATATTTTTATTAACTATTCCGTTTGCTGCAGGTATTTCTATGTTATCAGCGCTACTCCAAACAGTTTTTGAATTTAAATATCCATCTATTTCTGTTTTATTCCTTAATATTTCTATTATTACAATGTTATTTCTTTTCACAAATACAATGGGAATTAATGTTATACCATTGGGATATTTAATAGGTACATTTTTTCAATTTTGTTATTTGATGTATAAATCTAGAAAATATTTTGAGCTTAAATTATTCACCAACCTTCGTCAGTTTTCCATAATAAAATCCTTTCTTGGATCATCTTTAATCATAATATTATTAATTGAATCAATAGGACAGCTGTATTCTATTTTTGATAGATATTTTTATAGCTATGTTACACCCGGTGCTATTGCCTCTTTAAATTATGCTTTCATAATATTTCTGCTACCTGTCTCGATATTTTCTATCTCTCTTGCTACTGCTGTTTTCCCTAAAATTACTAAAGCTATTACTGATACATCAAATGATGAAATGGAAAGAATATATAGTGAAAGCATATCAATTAATATTTTCATTTTTATGCCAGTTACTTTTATACTCTTTTATTTTGGTGAAAGCTTCATTAGAATAGCTTTTGAGAGAGGAAAATTTATAGCCGAGAGTACTTCGATTACATATTCTGCATTAAAGTGTTATTCAATTAGCATAGTCTTTTATTCGGTATATTCTGTTCTTAATAAGATATTTTATAGTATAAACCTTGCCAAAGTATTGCTTGTAATAACAATATTTGGAATTATGATAAAATTAGTTTTTAATTTTCTATTAGTAACGGAATATCAACAATATGGTTTAGCTATTAGTACTTCGCTTAGTTTTATCTTTTTCTTTGTTGTTAGTTATTTGGTCATCAATAATAAGCTTCATATTCGGGATAAGACTATTTTCTTTAAAGATTTTTTTGTCTACTTAATTAATTGTTGTGTTTGTCTTTTAATCGTATTTTTTTTGATGAAAGTGTTACCGCTGAGAAATTTGATTACTGAAATGACAATGATGATCTTATTTGTTGTTTTTTATCTCATGAATTTATTTATAGTAAAGCATAAGTCAATTATAATGATAAACCAGGTTTTTGAAAGGTTAAACTTGGGCAGTATTGTAAAGACAATATAATACGTATGAGTTCCTCAAAAATCATATTAGTCTGTGTTAATATATGAGCGCGGATATTAGGGAAGAATTGTACCGCAAATATAATTCAACTTATAAGGTTCACATTTCGGATTTTGATACCAAGTCGATCTCGAAAATGTGGAAGTGGTTTGATCATAAATATCTTCCTCTGGTATTAGCTTATCCTAAAGACTCAGCTATTCTGGAATTAGGATGTGGACGTGGATATATGCTGGAATATTTAAGAAACCATGGTTTTAATAACTTGAAAGGAGTTGATATATCTGAAGAGCAAATAATTATAGCTAAGCAGAAAGAAATCGATGTTGAAGTAGCTGATGTTATTGAATATTTAAAAAAAGGTAAAGAAAAATTTAAAGTAATTATTGCATTGGATTTTATAGAACATTTCAAAAAAGAAGAGTTAATACAACTATTTGAAGGTATTTATAACAAATTGCAGGAGGAGGGATTATTTATATTACATACACCAAATGGTCAGGGAATTTTTTCATCAAATTTGATTTATGGAGATCTCACTCATCTGACAATATTTACCCCTAACTCAGCACAACAAATATTAAGAGCTGTGAGATTTAATGAAATCGCTTTTTATGAGGCCGGACCAGTTTCTAAAAATTTTAATGGATTTATTCGTTTGTTCATATGGAAAATTATAAAATTTGGATACAACTGTATTAGATTAGTTGAAACAGGAAGCATGGAAAAAATCTTGACACAGAATTTTATTGCAATTGCAAAGAAATAATTTATTCGAAGAAGATTTTATAGAATAATTTATTACTTGGTACATCTTGATTAACAGCTACATTAAAATATTTTGTAATACCTCTCCAACAAATTTTAATTTTCTACTAATTTCTGTTTTATTAGGTACAATATCAATTCTAATAAGTGAGTGGACCATATTTATTTTGCCTTTTCTTATTTTGATAATTTTGAGTTACATTTATGGCGAAAGATTTATTATTGCACTTATCCTTATTTCGTTGTTTACTCTGGTTGGAGAAATTAGCCAATCTTTAAGATTAGTTGTCCATCTAGTTGATTTTACTTTGCTTGGTATATTGTTTTTCAGAAGATTCGGATTGAATTTTAAGGAATATGTTCGTGTGCCCAAATCAATAGCATACTTTCTGATCTTATATTTCTCAGCCATGTTAATATCTTCGGTTGTTTCAGCATACCCATCAGCTGCGATTGGAATAATTGCACAGCAGTTTGCTTTTTTTATAATAGTATATGTTTTTTATTCTCTGATCAGAGATGAAAAAAATATTCAAAATTATCTAATCGCTATAATGATTGTGGCTTTAATATTAGCAACTGTTTCACTGGTTTTATTATACAGTACGGGTTTTAGTTTATTGGATACAATATCAATAAATAGGGTGAGAGTTTCTGGTATTATTTCAAACGCAGAGGCTTCTTCAAATTTTTATCTAATTTCATTCCCCTTCATCATATTTTTATTTTTAATTAATAAAAGTACACTTTACAGAATTATAACTTTGCTAGTTGCGCTTTATTTCTTTTTAGGTTTGTCTATTGCAATGTCACGATCAGCAATTTTAGGTATTGCACTAAGTACTACAGTAATATTTTTTGTGCTAAGAAGACGTAGATTTTATCAATTTCTCTTCTCGTTTATTGTCTTAAGTCTGCTTTTTCTTTTTATTGAACCATTAAATGATATCCTACGATTATTTCTTAGAATTGAAGAAGGAATGAGTGCAAGAGATTATATCTGGTCAATGTCTATAAATATAATTAGGGATTATCCTGTTTTTGGGATGGGACCAGGTGTATACAAGTATAAAGTATTTAATTATTTTCCATATATGTTTAATAGCTGGTGGGGTGGACTTATGATCTATTTTTATGAAATTTCGGATGGTGTAAATTTTTCACATAATTTTTTTCTTGTTTTATTTACTGAGATGGGAATATTAGGTTTGATAACAGCTATAACTTTACCTTTAATATATATTAAAATAGGAATTAAAACGATATTAAGGTATAAAAATGAAACCCAAGAAAAATATTATCTTATAGTAGCCTTATTTGCAATTGGTATTAGTATTATTTTTAGAAACTTTTTCAATAGTATCGGAATTTTATATCTTGGTGGGATTACAACAGATCTACCTTTCTGGTTAATATTTAGTAGCCTAGTATATTTTCATAGAACTCCATTAAATGATAAATTACCTACTCAGGATGAACTTAATATTTAATTTTAAGGCAGTTTATGCTGTTTAAACAGGGGAGTATTTCCTTGAACGATGTTCTTAATCGTCATAAATTTATTTCATTAGTTGTTCACTCTCTTCTTCTGTTATTTTTGTATTCAATTCGTTTAATGAAGCGATTTTCTGTTTACAATACTGGAAATATTGTTGTTATTTCCTTACACAGACTCGGAGATACAGTTTTCACGATACCCGCTATTCGTGAAATATTAAAACGATTTAATGATAAAATTACTATCGTTTGTTTTCCGGAATCAATTCCTATTTACAATCTAGCTTTTAAGGATGTTAATTTTTATGAATTGGAACAGGAAGCATTTTATTTTGGAAGACGAATTGCTAAAAAAGGTTTAAGGAAAAAAATAAAAAAATTAAAACCTCAGATAATTTTTGATTTGACTGGTTCAATGATTTCAGCTTCAATAATTTTCAATATAAGAGCAAAAGAAATTATTGGGACTAATGCTGCTCAGTTCAGGTCTATTTATCATAAGTTTGTAACATTTAGAGAAAAACCACAGCTTATTGATATTTATTTAGATGCAATTTCATCTGTAATCCAAATACCAGCTGAGATTAAGTTATCAAAACAACCAATATCTTTAAGTCAGAATGGAAAAATTCTAATACACCCTTTTGCTGGATGGAAGGAAAAAGAGTGGAACTTTAAAAAGTTTATAAGTCTTGTTGAAAAAATTAAAAGTGATTATCAGGTTAGTTTGATAACACCCAAAGGTTTTTTAAGTAATGATGTTATTGAAGAAATTATGAATATTCAAATAGAAATAATACAAACTAATTCTGTGGCAGATTTAATTCGAAGTATAAAGGAATGCTCAATATTTATTGGTAATGATTCTGGTCCGGTAAATATAGCAAATTTTATAGGTAAACCAACTCTAACGGTATATGGATCTACAAATCCCGAATATACATCAACTACCTTAGAGCATCAGATCTATACACAAAAAATTCTTAATTGCTCTTCTCACAAAAATGAAAAATTGTGCATTATTAATGCCCCAGTTGATAAATGTCCTGGAATTCAGTGCATGCAATTCTTAACCGTTGATGAAGTGTATAACAATGTAATTAACCTAGCAAGAAAGTATTGTAAGATGAATTTAGATAGCAATGATGTATTGAAATAGGAAGTGGCTGATAAAACGTCTTTGTTGAATTTAAAGTAAGAAGAATAACTAGGCAGCTCCATAACTGAGTGAGCTGTAAAAATTTTGATAGTACTTAATTCCTTCTGCAAAATTAAAATTTAGGTTAGTTCTATTTCTAGAATTAATACTGAACGTAGAAAGTTTAGCCGGGTTGTTAATAAGATTTATTACTGCATTAGCCAATTCTGTATAATCTTCCTCTGGTACAAGATAACCAGTTTCTCCATGAACTATTAGATCTTTTATTCCAATTACATCGGTACCTACAGCTGGAATTCCCATGCTCATTGCTTCAAGAAGGGAATACGGCATTCCTTCATAATGAGAAGATAACAAGAAAATATCGAACATCTGATAATAAGTTCTTGAATCCTTTTGAAAACCTTCCAACTTAACTTTCGTGCTTAGATTTAGTTCATTTATTAATTTTATGCAAGATTTCTCTAAAGGTCCGTCTCCAACCATAATTAATTTTGTATTGGGAAACTTATCGTTGATAATTCTAAAACTTTTTATTAAAGTTATTGGATCTTTCTGATAATACAGTCTACCTACAGTACCAAGGATTACTTCTGAATTAATGTCTTTCAATTTATCCTGTAATCTATTTAGATAATTAAATGCACTGAAGTCAGACGGATCAATAGAATTATTAATAGTGATAATTTTTTTATTGGGAACAATTTTATGTTGGATTGCCAAATCTCGTTCAGATCCTGAGACAGCAATTAATTTTTTAGTTAGGAATCCAAGATATTTTTCTAAATATAAATATAAATGTCTTCTGAATTTTATTCTTGTATCACAAAACATAAAACCATGGGGTGAATAAATAATATTTTTATGATGACTTAAAAATGCTGCTATCCGTCCAACAAATCCTGCTTTCGTGCTATGACAGTGAACAATATCATAATTATTTTGTTTAATAATCTTGCGGATTTTCCAGATATTATTTAAGTCGGAGAAGGAGGCACTTCTTCTTATTTGAAGACCGTACATTTGGTTAAATATTCCACTGCTTTCCTCAATAAATGATTTATTTCTATTGATAGAATAAATAATATCAATTTGATATTCTGATTTATTTATTTTTTTTGCGATGTCGACTACATGTTTCTGTGTGCCACCGGATGTTGCTTCTAAAATGTAGAGAATCTTTATCATTTGTAAGATTCTAGTCCTAGCAAATTTGTATATAAGTTGTCTAATTTTGCTATATGTTCTTGAACGTCAAACAACTTTGCTCTTTTATATCCTTCGTCAATTAAATTTTTACCTAACAGAGGGTTCTCAATAATCTTTATAACCGCATCAGCAATTGCATCCGGATTTTTTGGTGGAACTAATATTCCGGTATTCATATTTGTGATTACTTCCTTTATTCCGTCAACATTTGTAGCAACAATAGGTACCCCTGATGCCATAGCCTCTAAGAGAACAATACCAAATCCTTCGTACACTGATGAGAGTACAAAAACATCCATTCTACGATAGAACGGTATTACATCTCCAAATTTACCAAAAAAAAACACTGAATTACTAATGTTCAAATTAATACTTAAATTTTTCATTTCATTTAATAGGGATCCGTCCCCAATAATCTCGAGCTTGGTATTGGGATACTTGCCTAATATTGGATTCATTGCTAATAACAAATATTTTATCCCTTTTTGCCTTTCAATTCGGCCCACTGTCCCAATAATGATATCTTTTTTGTTCAATAAACTCTCTCTAAATCCATTATTATGAAATCTTCGGAAATCGATACAGTTTGGTAAAACGAATATTTTTCTACCAGGGACAAATTCATATCTAATTAAACTATTCTTAACTGACTCTGAAATTGCAATCACCTTGTTATAAATTAGAAGACTTAACATTTCGAACAAGATAAAAACATTATGCTTTATGAGATTAACATTGTTATGTTTTTGAGTAATTATTACTGACTGGTTATAGAACAACTTGGCGATAGCAGTATAAACTCTTGCTTGGAAAAGATGTGTATGAATGATATCTGGTTTAATTTCTCTAATTAATTTAATAAGTGCAAATATAATTAAGGGATTAAACCTATTATTTATTTTTAGATTATATACTGTTGAGTATTTTGATATATCCAAAAAAAGGTCATCTGGTTTTTCTCTTAAACAACAAACATATAAGCTATATTTGTTTTTGTTCAGATTTTTAACGTAAGATAAAAGTAACTTTTCTGCTCCTCCAAGTCCTACACTTGTAATCACATAAAGTAGTTTAATTCTTTCCATCTTTGGATTAATCTAATCATCAGTAAAGTTTTTTAATGAATTTTCTATAAAATATTTCCGATTAAGAATTGTCTTAGAAAATTATAGCACAATAATAATCAATATATAATTAATAATTTAATACTGTATATCAGCTTATTCTTTTACAATAACATAATTTTAATCTGACTCTTTTTGCTCTATGATTTAAATATACTTCCATTAAGTCATAAAATCAGGACTAAATCAATTCAAAACATAAGCTCATTGGAGAATATATATAACTGAATTTATTTTCAAAATTCTTAAATTTGAAGCGTTATTTATGGATAATGGCTATTACAGATTATGATTTTTAAAACTTAGGAATAGACACATTTTTTTAATAGTATCATCTGGTCTTAATATGGGGACAATTCCTCATTATTACCTAATTTTGTAGGCAGGATAACCGGTTAATCAGAAAAAAAAGTGTGAGTTATTGGGTTATAATGCTGAACAAATATCTTTGAAATGTGACGCCATTATTCCATTCAATTAATCAAATTATGTTCCTGTTTTTGAATAATTAAACTTCAATGATTGCAAATAAGAAATCAATTTACGTCTCTATTACAGTAATGGATTTCATTTTATTAAATCTATCATTTGTAATAGCTATAATGCTTTCTCAATCATCTAATTTAGTTCTAGAAAATAATTTTATGTATTTGTTGCTTTTAATATTGAACTTTACCTGGTTCTTCTACACTAGTTCTTCGGGATTTTATCAAGAATTTTTGACAAGACCATTCCCTATCCAATTTTATAATATTCTCAAGTTGTCTTTGTTTGTTACTATAGTAAGTATACTTTTCTTTTTTGTCATTAAACAACCGATATATACACGAAATCTTATCGTATACAATGGATTTTTCATACTTTTAACAATTACTGTAAGAACTATAATTTCTAAATGGGCATTGAGGCTGTTGCGAAATAAAGGAAAGTCCGTTCGTAATTTATTGATAATTGGTGCAGATGAAATAGGAGCTAAGTTTAAGGCAGTGATTATTAATAATCCTGAATTTGGGCATCGATTTGTTGGATTTGTAGATACATTCCCTGCTAAAGATGTTATAGGCACACTTTCGGAACTGGATAATATAATCAAAAAGAATAATGTTGAAGACGTAGTAATTGCCCTTCATAATGACACAAATGAAAATCTAGATGACATTGTAAACATTTGCAACAAGAATGCTGTCAAAATTCACGTTATTCCTGATTACTTTAGATTCTTGTCCGGCAGGTTTCAGATAAGTACTGTTAGTAATCTTCCGGTTATTACTATACGGGATGAGCCCCTTAATGAAGCTATCAGGCGATTGATTAAAAGAATTTTTGATGTTTTCTTCTCATTAATGATTATACTATTTATTCTATCTTGGCTTTTACCTGTTTTATGGTTGCTCATTCGACTTGATTCCCCTGGTCCTGCTTTTTTTATCCAGGAGAGATTTGGAGCAAGGAAACGTAAATTCAATTGCTATAAATTCAGAACCCTGACTTTTGAAAAAAAAGATCCAGAAAAATTTGAACCGATAATTCACAAAGACCCAAGAGTAACAAGGGTTGGAAAAATTTTAAGAAAAACAAACATCGATGAAATCCCACAATTCTTAAATGTATTAAAAGGTGATATGTCTGTTGTAGGACCCAGACCACTTCCAATAGGTGTTGAAATGGTTTATGAAAAAGTTTTCGAAGAAATAAAAATGAGATATAATGTCAGACCTGGTATTACAGGTTGGGCACAGATAAATGGTTTAAGGGGTGAAGTAGCGGATGAAGAAGAGAACAAAAGACGTATTCGTGAGAAAATGAAATATGATCTATGGTATATAGAAAATTGGTCAATGAAACTCGATTTTCAGATAATTTTACTCACGATTTGGCACATGATAAGAGGAGATACAAAAGGATTCTAGTAATTACGAAATGCGTTTAATAATATCACAGTATACTTCTTATATACATTTATTATAATCTATTTTCATCTTCCAAAAGTGCATCAGCTTTAGTTTAAATTGAATTTATTTGATTAAAGTCCAATTGAGTTGAAATTATCCTTACAATAATCCCTTATAAAGTTCTAATAAGTCACGATCATTAAGAGTATCTTTAGATTTTCTCCCCATAAAGAAGTAACCTGACGCTGCGTCCAATGTCCCAGGTTTGTCAATAAGAAAATAATCAAAATATTTCCAGAAAAAGGATGTAATGTGAGCAAATGGAATAAGGTATTTTCTAATTTTTCTTGAACTAAAAAAGCTATAAATGAAATGACTGTATGCCCAGGCTAATGCCATTCCTGGTCCGCATACAGCTCCACTTTCAATTTCAACAAAATTACGAAATAGTCTGCGATGCCCTAGGTGAGTGAATCTATTAAAGTCATATTTACCCATATGGACTTGTTGCATAAACGGAGTTTCTGCGTAAACCAATCCATTATTAACTAATACTCTATGAACCTCCTCCACGCAGCGAGATGGATCTACAACATGTTCTAACACAGCTTGAATGATAACTGCATCAAAGTAGTTCTCTGGGAATGGAATATTATGAGCATCAAAAATAATCTGAGTTCTTGGTCCAAAAGTTATATCACCCTCTACTAAAATTATTGTTGATTCGGACAAAAGAGTTTCCATTCCTTCACCTATTATACTCCCACCGACTACAAGGACTTTTGGGTTTGGAGAAGTGGAGAGAAGAAGTGACAATAACTTTTTGTAATTTTTTTTTGCTTTCAGATTGATGCTTATTGAAGGCGTTAATTTGGATGCAATAGAATGCAATTTACTTTTGTTTAAGTCGAAGGTTGTACTTCGCTTTTCAATAAAATCATTAACATAGAAAACGCTGTTTTCATCAGATATTAGTATCGGTATATCGTTGACGAATGGAAAATTAGATTTACAACTAGGATTATTACAGATCATAATATCTTTATCCCTAATCAGTCTTCCTAAACAACGTGGGCAGCAAATTTGGTTGATTATCTCTTCAGGTAAATTCATAAGTTTTTAACAATAAGTATTAAGTAAGTATGCGTATTTAGTGTGATCAGATATAGAAATAGCTTATTAAAAAATTAGTCAATTTATTCATTTATTTTTTCTAAGGACTAAAATAACTAAATATTAAAAATTTTAATTTGATATAAGTAGTTTTTTATAAAGGATAAATACAAATTAATACAATTTATCAAAAATTTAATTGACAGAGATTATTATTCGATAATAACATCCTCCATTTAATCAGAAAGTTGGTAAATAAAACTTCGGCTCTCACATTCAAGCTAAATACATTACCCCCATAAATAGCATTATTTTTCACTTGCCTCGATATAGTCAAAATGCTATGTTTCGTTAGAAATTTCAACCTTCAAGGAGCTAAATGAAAGAAATATCTCGTTCATTCTTTATCACTCTTATCATTTTAATTGCAAGTTCGAACACCTTTCCACAAGCTTATAAAGTCATTGAATCCAACACTGAATATATAATAGTCGAATTCAATTTTAACAATTTGTATACAGTCATTGATACTGTTGTATCTGGTAAAACCTTTCAAAAGATTCGTGGGGAAGATCACTCTTACAGAAATCCTGGGGAACCTTGGCTACCTGAATTTATAGTATTGTTAGGTATCCCTTTCGACAGTAAACCTATATTTAGAACTATAGATCAAAAGCAATCCACCAGGAAAAATCAATTTCTTATCCCTTATCCCGAAGAGGATCCTTCTTTAGTAAAACAGGATATAGACAATATAGATAAAGATGTCTATTCAAGGAACGAGTTATTCCCATTTTCTAATATAAATATTGACGAAAGTTATGTAGTCCGTTACGCAAAAATTCTTCAATTAAAAATATCTCCGTATCAGTTCAATCCAGTAACTAGGGATCTTATTTTTAATAATTATCTAAAAATAAGAATAGATTTTAATGCCCAGAATAAAGCTAATGTCCTTTCTTATATTGATGGAATGACCGACGAA
>Ga0209536_100012818_pt1 | contig 12152 bp, 13 predicted proteins | sample DeeMarSeWOR28_12_FD_187461 | JGI IMG/M metagenome (GOLD analysis project Ga0209536, IMG submission 187461) | Marine sediment microbial communities from White Oak River estuary, North Carolina - WOR-2-8_12 (SPAdes) (version 2) | ecosystem: Environmental > Aquatic > Marine > Intertidal zone >...
AAAGGTAAAAAAGAAACCTTCCGCCAGGACGTATGTCCTTTTAGGCGGGCTGTTGATCGTGGCCGGTATTTATGCCGCGGTCACCTTTGATCCTTTGGGGCTGTTCGAGCGCAAGGAAGCCCCGCCCCAATTGGCGCTTCAGAAGATAGGGCCGGTCCCGGTGAAGCCGGAAGAAACAAAAGTTGTTCTGCGGCCGGTCCCGGTTAAAAAAGAAACAGCTGCACCGCTTCCCGGCCCGGCCGCGCCTGAGCGGACGGCGCTGATTCAACCACCGGCGCCGAAAAAGACCGCTTCCGGCAAGGCCCGGCAAACCGTCGGTGCAACGGATGAAATCAAGCAGTTTTTAAATAAATGGAAAGCGGCCCTGGAGAATTCAGCCGGAGAAAAAGGCGATATTGAAACCTACATCTCTTTTTACTCGAATAGTTTTTCGGCCGAGGGGCTGGACAGAAGCGGCTGGAAAAAGGATGAGACCCTTAAAAACAGAAGGAAAGAATGGATCCGATTGGAGTTAAAAGATGTCAATATCGTTGGCCCCCTGGCGCAAAATCGGTACCAGGTCAGTTTTGTTCAGGATTACCGGTCGTCTGATTATTCCGGCATTTCAAGAAAAACCCTCGTGTTAAAAAAGGAAAATTCCGGCTGGAAGATAACCGGCATCGATGCGGCTTCCCGTCCTTCCGCTCCGCGGGAATCTTATCCCTACTCCCTCTACCACGGGTCCTATCGGGGCCAGGCAGCGGCAGCGCAAAATGTGGCCTCCTATCGTGAAATGGGCATTGATGCCTACTGGGTTCGGGTTGATTTAGCTAAAAAGGGCGTCTGGTACAGGGTTTTCATCGGCTGCTACAGGGATTTGGAAGCCGCTCAGAAAGCCATCCGGGTCAAGCAGTTAAAATATGTCGAGCCGGTGGAAACGAGATATGCCGGTTTAATCGGTACTTATTCATCAGATGACAGGCTAAAAAGCGAAAGCCGGCTGCTCTCGGAAAAAGGGTATGCCCCTTACCATATCGAGGATGATCAGGGGCGCTACCATTTATTCGTGGGCGCGTTTTATTCGATGAAAGGTGCGGAGAAGCTGTCGGCTGAACTTAACGCCAAAGGTATCCGTGCCCGGCCGGTCAGGCGCTGAGGTAGATGATGTTTTGACGCCGGGGTATAAATTTGTTATATTAACAAAAAATTTACAGCCCATCCGTTTTCATTTCAAGGCTGAAAGGGCTTTGGGTATGGAACCCCGGGGTAAAAGTTGCAACCGACAAACCGATACAATCGCTGATACTAAAGAATGATGATGAAAATATTGATTGCCGAAGATGACAAGATCACCCGTTCTATGCTTGAGCATAAACTAACCAATTGGGGTTTTGATGCGGTTTCGACTGCAGATGGGCACGAGGCCTGGAAAGCGCTGCAAAGCCCCGATCCCCCCAGGCTGGTGCTGCTTGACTGGATGATGCCGGGAATAGACGGCCTGGAGATTTGTAAAAGACTCCGACAGGTTAAAGCCGAGGTGCCGACCCACGTGATTATTCTGACGGCTCGGACTGATCAAAAGGATATTGTCGAAGGCCTCGAAGCGGGGGCCGATGACTATATCACCAAACCGTTTGAAGACAGTGAACTTCAGGCCCGAATTCATGCCGGGCAGCGAGTATTAGAACTTCAAATGGCCCTGCTGGAAAAGGAAAAGCTTCAAGGGGTTTTAGAGACGGCCGGGGCTGTGTGCCACGAGATGAATCAGCCCCTGCAGGCGATTTCAGGAATGACCGAACTGATGCTTCTGGATATCGAGGACGGCCACCCCTTATATGAGAGGCTTACGAAAGTTAAGGGCCAGATTGAGAGGATGGGCGTCATAACCCAGAAGCTGATGAGAATTACCCGGTATCAGGCCAAGGAATTGATGAAAAGGAAGATTGTCGATCTCGATGGATCTTCCTATGAAGATTGATGGGGCCTTTTACCGGAACGGACAATTAAGTCCGCTATCCTGCCTTTGCTCAATCCTTAATCAGGAAGCTGCCTCAAAAATGCATCTAACACGCAATGCTCCCGCTGAAAGCGGGATTGCCCGCCGCCCTGCTTTTGCGGGCACTTTGCAGTGTGTGATGGGGCGGTTTCTGCTTGGAGAAGAATTTCAAGGCGGACAGACCATGGATTTTTAGTCGATGAGCAAATTCGAGAAAAAATTGTGTGTATTTGCGATTGTTTTCGTTATCATTTATCTTGGCGCCGCCGGTTTAACCATCAAAACCAGGTTTACCGAAAAAAGTACGGCCGCCAGGCTTGAGTCCGCCCGACCGGATCCGGCGCAAGAGGCGCAACTTATGCTGGCGGAACTTTTTCTGCCGATGATGATTTTGCTGGCAGTCACCGTCAGTTTTATCATCGTCCGCAAAAAAAGGGCCAAGGATATACTGGTTTTGGACGAATCGGAAGAAAAGGTTCAGGAAAAAGCGGGAGCGGCAGATCACGCCATTCAAGAAAAACAAGCCTCTTAGGTCTGGACGATATCCAGGCCGACTCCTATCTCCCGTCAACAAAGCCCACAAAATCCCGGAGTGGATCATCAGCAGCGATATCGTACACTGTCTGAACGCATAAGGGATGGTTAGGAAAGGGCGACAGGCACCCCCCTCAGACGTTTAATTTTTTAGACTTGAGCAAATAGGCCGCCGCAAAACCCGCCACAAACCCGACCGCAAGATTTGCCGCCAGGGTAATCCCCAGCATGATTAATACGACGAAAAGCTCTTTACGATCGTTGATGTCGGTAATGGTCATGGCAAGCTGGCTGCCGGCAAAAAGAAGCAGCACGCCCAAAATAGACATCGGCAGCAGGTAAACGGTGGCCAGGGCATGGTTCCCCAGCAAAAGTGCCAGGGCAATGAAAACAAGGCCGATGATCAGGTTGGATCCTGCCGTACGGGCTCCGAAGCGGTAGTGAGCGGCCAGGCCTCCGGCGCCATGGCACAGCGGCATTCCCCCCCAAACAAAGCACATCAGGTTGGCCAGGGCCATGCTGATGGTGAGGGAGCGGTAAGTGACTTTTTTGGATTTTTCCCCAAAATATTGCCGGGACAAATCCGCATTGGCGATGACCGCATTGCCTATGGTCATGGGGATTTGAGGCAGAACCAGGGCAAACAGGGCAAAGGTGAAATCCGCCCTTGACGGGATTCCGACCGGGAGCCAGGAAGGCAGATACAGACCCAATTTCAGGCCGGCAAATCCCTGGCGGGTACCCAGCAGCAAACCCATAAAAATACCGCAGAAGATAACGAGGAGCCCAGCCGGCAGTCGTTTGTTGTCGAGAAAGAAGAGGGTCAACAGCCCGCCGGTTAAACCGGTCAAAATGCCGATGGGCACCGGCCCGATGGATTGAAGCGAAAGATAAGGTTCGGCCGCTTGCTGAAGGATCTGAAATTTAGATGATCCCAAAATCATTTTGACGCCCTGTGACATGAGCAGCGCGCCGGTGGCCAGCTGCACGCCTCGAATGGTCGCTTTTGGGGTATACCGTCCCACAAGGGAAATTGCACCCGAGGTCCCGATCAGAAAAAGAAAGATTCCGAGAAGCAAACCGGAGGCTGAAATTTGGGCAGCGCTGATCCCGGTCGCAACGGCATAGGCGCCGATCACTTTCATCGGCTGGACCGGAACCGTTACACCGAAATAAGCGCCCGAGAGAATGTAAAAAACACCGATGGTAAAAAAAATGCTCAAAGGGCTCAAACCGTTGACCAGGATCATTCCGAGCGCCAGGGGCAGCAGTGTGCCCAAATCCCCCAACGAACCGGCAAGTTCCAAACGGCTGAATTCGTAGCGAGCTGACATCTTTGGAAGCCCTTTCGCTCTAAAATTTAGGAATTTTTACCCACAAGAAACGGGTGAGCAGTCCGATAAAGACGGGAAAAAGCACACTGGCAATATAGCGGCACAAGGATAATTTCCAGCCCAGCAAAGGAAGCTCCCAAATAAAAAAGCGGTTAACTCCCAAAAGCGCCCAGGCACTGATGTAAGCCCCCAAGGGCGCAATTCCCGCGCCGCTTTTCAATAGTGCGGCCACGACCGGAAACTGGACAAAGGGCCCCCCCGGTGTTAACGCTCCGGCGATGGTCGCCACTACGATTCCCCGAAAGCCGGATTCATCACCGATCCAGCGGGTCAATAATTCCTTGGGAAGCACCTGGCTGATCATCCCGGCGGCGATAAACGCCAAAACCATGGCCGGGAAGATACCGGTAAACAATTTTGCGCCGTTCCTGAGCCCCTCCAGGGGGTAAGCGGGACCTCGCAGGTAAGCCAGAACCGTCAATGTGCCGGCCAGCAGGAACATGATGAGTACCGTGACATTCATTTTTTTTCCTTCATTGCGTTTATTCAAAGGCGCATGTCCTTTATAAAAAAGAATGAATCACCAGCAAATGAAAATCAGAGCGAACCACAGCCGTTTTGACGAATATCACGTTGATAGAAAATGGCAAGCGTTAAGGCGGGGGCCTGATAAAAAATAAAGCCCGCGTTGGCTTCGCGGTTGACCAATTCCGGGGCTATTGGGCACTTTGCTTTAACTTGTCGATCATATCTTTGACCAGCAGTCCATTGGGCGTTTTGGCCTGGGGATTTATTTCCACCAACCCTTCCCAGGCTTGAGCCGCGCCTTTGAGATCATTCAAGTCATGCATCATCACGATGCCCTTGTTGAAGCGGGATATTTCATGGCGGGGGTTGATTTGAATGGCTTTGTCAAAGGCCTCGATGGCTTTTTGGGGTTGGCCGTCTCTTCGATACATGACGCCTAAATCGGTTTGGACATCCGCATTATTGGGGTCGAGGGATAAAGCTTTTTCATAGGCGCCGATGGCCTTTTTCACCTGCTGGGTATCAAAATAGAGGTTCCCCAACTGGATCCAGGCCAGATTGTTCTCGGGATTTGCGGACACCTCCTTTTCCAGGGACAAAATCCTGCTGATTTCTTCAGAGCCAGGCCCCGGTTTTGAAACGGCCGGTTGTTGTGATTGCTGCGCCGGCGGCATGGAAGGGGGCGCTGAAACCACGGAAGTGGATTTATAGGCGCTAAGAACAATACCGCCCAGAAAACCGATTGCCAGCGAGATAATTGAAGCCAGCAGCATCGTATTGGTTTTTACATAGCCTTTGTATTCAGACTCTTTCGCCATATTACCCCCTGATTCCAGACCCCATCGCAAAAACACGTAAGTCCCGATGGCGGTGTTATCTGCCGATTCAAAATGCCCACATACTGATACAGATGCTGTGCTTTTTCATCGGCCTGCGAGGCGCTCCATTCGGCCCGAGCGCACAACCGAGGGCAGCCGAGATGCAGACACCTTCCCATCGAACCTGATCCGGATTTTATAGACAGGTTCTAAAATCTCGCCCTGGTGCCGAACCAGAGCAAGCATCTTAAATTATTGTTTTTTATTTATTTGTTCCAACATACAGTTGTGTAAAGATAATACGCTGAAAAGGCGGGGTCAAGGGAATTGGAATAAAAAAGCAGGGTAACCTCACCCAATGCCACCCTGCTTCTTTCAGTGCGTATTTGATTTGACTATCGCCAGCATGGCCCGCCATATCCACCGCCGCGCCCCCAAGGCCCGAAACCCCTTCCGGCGCCTCTACCGATATCCGGGCTAATTTTTCGCATTTCCAGGCGATGTTCGATGCGCTTTTGATCGAGCTGACTTCTCAGCTGGGATACCTCCTTTTGCAGCTCGGCCGCTTTCTTGGCGTCTGGATTCTTTTTGGCAAATTCACTTCTCAGTTCAAGTCGTTTGGCGAATAGATCCTGTCGAAGATCTTCAGTGGCCTCAAAGAAGGCTTTTCTCTGATCCTCCAGCTTCTGAATTTGCTCATCGCTCAGGCCGGCCGTTGCATTATAGCCTCTAAAGCCTCTTCCCATTCCGCGTCCATATCCCATACCCCGGCCGTAGCCCATGCCGCGTCCATGCCCCATGCCTTCATCCATCCCGTATCCATAGCCCATGCCCCGGCCGTAACCCATACCCGGTCCGGCCACGGCCTCGGCACCGAAGCCTAATAGGAAAGCAGCGGTTAAAATGATCGCCAGTTTGCTGATATTAAGGTTTGTCATTTTTTTCTCCTTTCGTCATATGATTATTGATAAAGCGAGTTCTTTTTCGACGTTTATCAAGCTATAAAGCAAACCGGATGCCAAAAACGGATTGGTTTGAATGAAAAAATATAAATATTTGAAATCAAATAAAATAATTTTTTATTTTTTATTGGGCGGACGTTGAAAATGCCGAACCGTCTCGCTACGCTGGATATTTAATAATCATATTTAGCGACTACAGTCGGGTAAAAAATATCCACAAAAAAAATTGTTGCCGCTTGGGTTCAGATCTGATTTATTGTTCGCGCAAAGGATTCTGTTTGTAGGCGATACTGCGGATATCCGCTTGACCCGATTATTTCATGAAGATTTTTGGGCAAGTTCTGAAAAGAACATGATAATAGTCGGTTACACTCAAATTTGGCGTAATGGCTAGGGACGCACTTTGTCTGGTTAATTGTAGAAGACAAGTGCTTGAAAAATTTTCGCCCTTTGGGCGAATCGCATTCGCTCATCGGCGGCGTTATCAGAGGGTTGCGGTACTCGATGTGCAGCTGCCCCCCTGAATGCCTTGCAAATGGACGATTGCGGCATGTGAAAAATCCGGGTTAGCGCCGGCGCGAAGTCAAAGTGAAGGTGATATGAGTCGTTTGTTGCAGCTGTGGCAGCACCTGCCGGGGAAATTGGACCCCGTTATTTTTGAAATAGGCCCGCTGAAACCGCAATATTACGGTTTGATGTATATTTTTGCTTTTCTGACCACTTACCTGCTGGTTTTATACCGCCTCCGAAAAGAAAAAAGCTTTGATATCTCGACCGACCAGGTCCTGGATTTCACGGCCTACATGATTCTGGGATTAATTATCGGCGCCCGTCTCGGTTATGTGCTGTTTTATAACCTTTCCTATTATATTGAACATCCCCTTGAAGTTATTCTGCCCTTTGAATTTTCCGGGGGCATAAAGTTCGTCGGTTTTTCAGGCATGTCCTATCATGGCGGCCTCATCGGCGTCATTTTATCGGGGTGGTGGTACGTCCACAAGGTCGGATTGAATTTCCGCGAAATGGTCGATTTATATATTCCGGCAATTCCATTGGGGTATACCTTCGGCCGAATTGGAAATTTTATCAATGGAGAGTTGTACGGCCGGGAGACGTCGGCCTGGATCGGCATGCATTTTCCCCTGGCGCCCGGAGCCAGGCTAAGGCATCCCTCACAATTATATGAAGCCTTTTTCGAAGGCGTGTTTCTTTTTTTGATTTTGTGGCTTGTGAGGAAAAAAAGCAATGTGCCGGGCGCCATGCTGGCCTTCTACTTGATCGGCTATGGGGTGATCCGGTTTTTTTTGGAGTACTTCCGCCAGCCCGACGCCCACCTCGGACTGGTCTGGATTTCCCTGTCAATGGGGCAGATATTATGCGGGGCAATGGTGTTCAGCGGAATCCTGCTTTATTATTTCTTGGGCAGATTAGAAACAAAATCCGCTGTTTCGTAAAAACCCTTATTTTTTCCAATCCGTTTTGCCTGACTGTCCGGTCAATTGACAAAAAGAATCGACCCTTCTTTGGCAAGCTGCAGGACTTTCTGGGAGATACTGCCGAGGAGAAAGTCCTTGATCCCAGAAACGCCCCGTCGGCCCAGGACGATGAGGTCGTATCCGTTGTGGGCTTCATCGATAATGTCTTTGGCCACATTTTTCTTTTTGGCGGCCAACTTGATATGAATTTTCCGGTCGGAAAACCCGGCGGACGTCAGCCGGTCTTTCGCTTTTTCCAGGGCCTGGTCAACCAGGCTCTTTTTCTGGTCTTCCAGGGTACAGAAACTGGTTTGCTGGGAGACAAAGTAAGGGGTTAATTCCGGGCTGTTCATGTCACACAGGGCGGCCGTGTCCTGTACGACATGAAAGAGGGTGATTTCATTGTCGCTATCAAAAGCGTTGGCGATAAATTCAATCGCCCGCATCGCATTTTCAGAATCATCGAACCCGACCAGAATCTTTTTTTTCATCGTCCAAGTCCTCCTGTAATTTTTTATTCATCCTGCTGATTTTAATTCTTGGCAGGCAGGCCCGCCGCCTGATATAAAATCGCTTATAGCCCATTATAAGTCATTTGGCTTGTTAATCAACCGGAAGAGGGGTTGATTTTTTTCACGTCGACAGCGGGAAGTTCCCCCCGGCTTGGCTCCGACCTTGATTCGGGTTGTAGGTCCGATTTTTCCATCCCCTTATTCTATCCCCGCAGCGGATTCCCGCCGGGATGTTTGAGTCCGGGTCTGTTCGCCTTGGGCGAGGGCAGCATGATGTCTGCACAAAGTGGGACGGAATATTATTGACAGCCCACCCGGCCGTGTTAGAATTTAAAAAAAAGACTCACCCACCGTCGGCGGTGGGTTTTTTATGATTAAGGACGCATTTTATAGGCCCGATTTCTGTTCGGTTGCGATCAGTCCGGGCCGCCGAAAGATATCGTGACGGATGTTAACAGGTTATACTGAGAAAAAACGCATGGGTCTGGCTGTGCTCAGCGGGCTGCTGCTTACAGCAGCTTTTCCCAGGATCGGCTTTGATTGGACGGCCTGGTTCGCCCTGGTTCCCCTGCTGATCTCTTGCCAAAGCCGTTCTTTGCGACAAGGCTTTGCGCTCGGCTTCACCGCCGGGCTGACGCATTATCTCACGCTGCTGTATTGGCTTGTGCACACCATGAAGGCCTACGGCGGGCTGCCGCTTTATTTATCCTCGATAATCCTTCTGTTGTTTTCCGCCTATTTGGCAATTTATATCGCCTTGTTTTCGGCCGTAGCGGTCCGGGCTGATAGAAATCCCTTTTTCGGGCTGTTAATGATTCCTTTGCTTTGGGTCTCACTCGAATTTTTAAGGGCGCATCTGTTTACAGGCTTTCCCTGGGCCTTAATCGGATACTCACAATATAAACAGGTTGCCCTTGTTCAGCTCGCGGACATATTCGGCGTCTACGGCGTATCCTTTCTGGTCGCCGCGGCCAATGTCGCTCTCTTTGTTCTATGGCTTTTCTTGCGCCGGAAACCCCGGCAAGGGACAAAGGTTAGCATGCGCCAAACGGCGGCGCTATTAAGCGCTTGGCTTATATTATTCTTATTTTCATGGAGTTACGGCAATTGGCGGGTCCGGTCGATCGAAGGTGAGATGTCCAGCAGCGCCAGTATAACGGCTGCCGTAATTCAGGGAAATATTGAACAGGATAAAAAGTGGGACCCGGCTTTCCAAAAAGAAACCGTTGAAAAATATCTTCGACTTTCATTGAGCACCAGAAGACATCGGCCGGATCTGGTGGTTTGGCCTGAAACGGCCACCCCCTTTTATTTTTTATACCACCACCGCCTTTCGGAAATGGTGGCAAACGGGGTCCGGTCGGCCGAAACCAGCTTTTTAATCGGGAGCCCGTCTTTCATCTCGAACCGCAACCGTGTCGAGTACTACAACAGCGCTTACTTAATCGCGCCTGACGGGACAGTGGCCGGGAAGTATGACAAAGTCCATCTGGTCCCCTTCGGAGAGTATGTGCCATTTAGACGCTGGCTGCCGTTTTTAGGAAAAATCGTCGCTCATGTCGGAGATTTTCAAGCCGGCCGCAGAGGGAATACCATCAAGGGCCAAGGGCCCCGTCTGGGGGTGCAAATCTGTTTTGAAATTATCTTTCCGATGCTTTCCCGGGCTTTGGTCCAAAACGATGCCGCTTTGCTGGTGAACATTACCAATGACGCCTGGTTCGGAAAAAGCAGCGCCCCGTATCAGCATTTTTCCATGGCGGTTTTCAGGGCGGTGGAAAACCGGAGATCCCTGGTTAGAGCCGCCAATACCGGCATCAGCGGATTTGTCGATCCGATCGGCCGAATCGTCGCATCGACACCGCTCGATGAAGAAGCGGCGCTGATCCGGCGTGTTCCCATTTTTCAGAAAAAGACCTTTTACACGCGCTACGGTAATGTTTTCGCGCAGGTCTGCCTGGTAATTACTTTTTTATATCAGGCATACCTGGCCTACGGCAGGCGCCGCCAATGGACAAATTGAGATCGGTCTCGCGCGGATAACATTTAAGCATCGAAAGCTTTATCTCGGGCTTGAAGTGTGATAGTTTTAAAACAGAGTTGTTTAAAAGACACCGGAACAGGGGGAGGTAAAAAATGTCCACAGAACTCAAACAGTATATCAAGGAACTTACCCTTCAATTGGAACAGTTGAAGGGCTATCTTTGACTATGCCGGCAAACAAAAACGGCTGCAGGAGATTGAGGCCCTGCTGGCCAAAAACGGCGTCTGGAACAAACCAGAAGAAATCAAACCGGTTCTAAAGGAACGAACCCTGCTGTCCGGCAAGGTCGAAGCCTTTGAAAAACTGGCAGCAGAACTTGAAGATAATACGATCCTTCTCGACCTGGCCCTGGAAGAGTCCGATGCCGAAACCCTCAAGGAAGTTTCCCGGCAGATTAAAGATGTCGACCGTAAGATCAAAATGCTGTCGCTGGACCTCATGCTGGACGGCGAAGACGACGGCAATAACGCCATCGTTTCGATAAATGCCGGCGCCGGCGGAACCGAAGCCCAGGACTGGGCTGAAATGCTTTTCCGGATGTATGGCCGCTGGGTTGAACGAAAAGGGTTCAAAATTGAAATTGTCGATTTCCAGCCGGGTGAAGAGGCTGGAATAAAAAGTGTGACCTTTACGGCAAGCGGTGATTATGCCTATGGATATTTGAAATCCGAGATCGGGGTCCACCGCCTGGTAAGGATATCTCCGTTCAATGCCAGCGGAAAACGGCACACGTCTTTTGCCTCTGTTTTTGTCTTTCCGGATGTGGCCAGCGAGATTGTCATTGATGTGGATGAAAAGGATTTGCGAATCGATGTGTTCAGAGCCAGCGGCGCCGGCGGCCAGCACGTCAACAAGACCAGCAGCGCCGTGCGCATAACCCATCTACCCACCGGAATCGTCGTTCAATGCCAGCAGGAGAAGTCCCAGCACAGGAATAAAGACCTGGCCATGAAGGTCCTAAAGGCCCGCCTGTATCAGGAGGAAAAGCGCAAACAGGACGAAAAATACAGGGAGATGCATGACAGCAAGGATGATATCGCCTGGGGAAGCCAGATCAGATCTTATGTGCTTCATCCTTATCAAATGGTCAAGGATCACCGCATCAACCTGGAAATCGGTAATGTGAACGAAGTGTTGGATGGGGGCCTGGATCCCTTTATCGAGGGTGTGCTGCTCTCGGCAAAAAAATAAAATCCTAACCGATCGCAGACAAAATGAAAAACAGGGGCAATAATATCACCCCTGATAAAGGGTATAGGTCCGCGTTTTTTTTTAAGGGGGCAGGGTCATAAATGGAGGCCGCAGAATATCGGCGGATCGATCCGGAAGCGGTTCTTCGAGAATTTTACCGGCCCGGTTCAAGAGCCTACGAAATAATTTTAGGGCACGGCGAGCAGGTCGCTGTAAAGGCTGCCGCCGTTGCGCACAGGGTGTCTCATCTCAAACCGGACCTGGACTTTATTCGCGAGGCGGCGCTGCTGCACGATATCGGTGTTTTCCTGACCCGCATGCCGGAGCTGGATTGCTGGGGCCGATATAATTATATATGCCATGGCTATCTGGGGCGCGAACTGCTTGAAAAGCAAGGGCTGCCGAAACACGCGCTGGTCTGTGAACGCCATGTCGGCGTCGGGATCACCCGCGAAGATATTCAGCGCCATCATCTTCCCCTGCCCCGGCGCGACATGTGCCCGGTATCCGTCGAAGAGCAGATTGTTTGTTATGCGGATAAATTTTTTTCAAAGGGTGAAAAGGGGCCTGCCGGTGAAAGAACACCGGCGGAGGCGATCAGGTGCATTGAAAAATACGGTGAGGAAAAGGTGAAACGGTTCAGGACCCTGGCGGCACAATTCGAGGGATATTGACAGCGGTATGGTCAACGAGAAAATGAAAAAAAATCTGCGGTTTTATTTTCTGACAGATGAAAAGGCTCCCGGCCTCTCCCCCCTGACGCAGGTGGAGATCGCTTTGAA
>Ga0209536_100012820_pt1 | contig 12152 bp, 5 predicted proteins | sample DeeMarSeWOR28_12_FD_187461 | JGI IMG/M metagenome (GOLD analysis project Ga0209536, IMG submission 187461) | Marine sediment microbial communities from White Oak River estuary, North Carolina - WOR-2-8_12 (SPAdes) (version 2) | ecosystem: Environmental > Aquatic > Marine > Intertidal zone >...
GAATATCTGCTTCAAGGCTTCGTCACACAGTGCAACCAGACTGCTCCGGCGCATTTTCCCGGTTGGGTAACGACGGTCGATCAGGTTGGTGAGTGTCTGGATGGATCGCTTCCTTCCGGCATCCAAGCCTGCGGCCTCTTCAAGCGCAGCCAGCGCCGCTTTGACACCCGCATAATCCCAGGCCGGGATCTGTTCCTTGAACCAAGTGAACATTTCCGGGGCATCCAGATTAGGTAAGGTTACTTTCATGTCTGGGTTGCCATTCTTGCGGTACGGTGTCGTGGTTGAATTAACGCCAACCTCGCGACCAAATTTATCGGTGCAGACCATTTTCGCCGAATCGCCATCCGGGGTTACCGAGAAGATGAAAGCCCCACCGTCGGTGTGGCTGCCTCCACGCGCGTTCCAGTAGCGGTCGGCGCGGGACCAGAAGCGCTTGTCTTCCGCAGCGAGGCTTTCCAACGCCGCGTCGATGCCTTGCTTTTCGGAAGCAGCAAATCCTATGGAAGGACCGCCGTTCCCAACATCCTGTAAGGCAAAAACCTGCGGGCGCAGCATGCTTGTATCGGTGATACCGATCAAGCGGTAAGCTTCCGATTTCATGTCATCCGGCGCGGATTGGGCAATCAGGAAGAACCAGGGGCCGTCCGGCGAACTGTGCATGTGCGTGGTTTGCAGCATCTGATATAGATGCTTCTTTTCATCCGGCAGTTTGTTGAAATCCCGTTCGGTGGTTGGAGCCAGTGACTCGATCACATATTCCAGGGGATATTCATACACGCGATGCAGCAAATCGAAAACCTGAACCGATACTTCGGTGTCCGTCAGGAAGAGCGGGTAGATGTTGCGCTGCGCCAGATATTCAGAGATGGAGGCGTAATTCGCAAAGTCACCGTTGTGTACCAGGGCTTCGTTCAAGCCCGCGAACGGATGCGCGCCACCTGGATGCCAGACGCGTCCCTTAGTGGGGTAGCGATGGTGGCCGATCCAGACGTGTGCGCGCATGTCTTCGAGTTGATAATACTTGACGACATCATCACCATAGCCGACCATCTTGAGCACCAGCAGGTTCTTGCCGTGCGAGAGCACAAATGCGCGCGTTTCTCCGGTCGAAGCATAGAACTGGGTGTTCAACTTGTAAGTATTCTGGAAAACGATCTCATCTTCCACTTTGCGCTGGGGCGCGTCACCCATGTTGTTCTCGATCTGGAAGGCAGTCACAATGTCTGGTTTGATGCGCACGAAATAGTAGACCACTTCCGGCGGTGGCACATCCAAACCATTCAGAGATGTAAAATCATCAATGTGTGCTTGTTCACGGACGTGATCCACTTCGAAGGTTGGGTAGATGGATGTTTTCTCGACCTCTTCGCGTACGGACGGGTCGAGATAAGCCACAGCAATAAGATAATCTTCTTCCATGACCTTATGGCTGACCCCGAATTCTTCCGGGATCAGACCAACCGCTGCGATGCCGCCCCCTTTGCCGTTTCCGCGATTTCGCATCTGTATCAGCGACTGGAGCAAATGTTTCCCGGCGATCTTCTCCGAGCAGGCGATACCAATGACGCCACAGCCGCCCTCAGCAGCTTCGTCGCGCGCAGCAGCGCTGACCTCGATTCTGGGCAGCGACTTTCTGGATGCCAGCATTTTTTCAATGGATATATTTTTCTGCATCGTTTACTTCCTATAAACCAGCAAATCGGTGCGACCGCGTAACTCACGGATGTTCTTGAGCCCTAATCGGCGCAGGATGTCGCGCAACTGCCATGCGAAGGACTCATACATCTTCCCGATCCGCTCGGCCCCATTTTCCGGGTCTACCAGCAGCGAAAGTTCGGGATCGGTGGTCGTCAGTCCAAACGGACAGCCACGTCCGCGCTCGCAGTTCGAGCAGCGCGTGCAACTCAGGGCAATCAGATCTGATGTGCCGAGAATGACGCCGTCCGCGCCCAATGCGATCGCTTTGGCGATGTCGTAAGCGCTACGCACCCCGCCGCTGGCCATGACGGTTACTTCATCGCGGATGTTTTCGTTCACAAGATACTTGTGGACTTTAGGGATGGCAAACTCGATCGGCATGGCAATATTTTTCTTGGCAATCTCGGGTGCCGCACCTGTGCCGCCGTAGGAACCGTCCAGATGAACGATGTTCGCGCCTGCGTAGTAGCTCCCCACCGCAACCATATCCACATCCACCGGAGTGGATACCTTCACGGATACCAGGGCAGTCGGGTTGATGGTCTTTGCCCAGTCGACATGTTTCTTGTGGTCTTCCACCGAGTAAACCGAGTGGAACGGGAAGGGCGAAAACAGGCTCACCCAGGGTACGCTTTCGCGCATCTTAGCAACCGTCATTGTGGTTTTATCACCCAGCAGGTGACCACCTAGGCCGGGCTTGGCGCCCTGCGCATATTTGAACTCGACGATGCGCGCATGTTGAATGGTCTCTTCGCGCACGCCGAACATGCCGGTCGCGATTTGGGTGATGATCTGATCTTTGTACGGCACCAGAGAGTCAGGGTAGCCGCCCTCACCGGTCGAGGTAAAGGTAGACCACGCTTTCGCGGCCATCGCCCGCGCCAGCATGACCTGTTCGCTGACTGAGCCGAAAGACATTCCACCACCGTACCAGGGAATGGGGATTTCAATTTCATTTCCAAACCCACGACGGTTCAGGGGAATAGCAAGGTCGATATTTTCCGCTTCGGATGTCCAATCGTTTTTAGCCCGGAATTTGAAATCTAATAGATCAAAACCGCCATCTGAATTTCCTGTCCGATATTCCAATCCATTTTCAGGAGGACGCCCGGTGGTGGACTGATACCAGGTGGCAAGAATTAAGTCAGCAGGCCAGCGAGAATCGCCCATGGCCGGGGGCAGACCGTTTTTCAGGGTCGGCCAATGCTTGAAGCCCTGTTCAAGGTGTTGTTTGTGTTTTTCAACAGAAGGCAAATGTACGATTGTTTCAGTTGTCATGAGTTCACCTTATTCGTAACCTTCGATCTCTGCAAAAGCTTCACGCTCGAGATCGACCTGGAACATGGCGCGGCCCATTTCGCCTCGCAAGCGCCGAACTTCACGCAAACCCATGGCTCCCAAAATTTCAAGCAACTGGTCGCGCCAGGCTGCGGTCAGATTCATGAGGCGTTGAATGCCCCATTCACGGTTCAAATTCTTGGGTAATGTAAATCTGCTTTCAACCCGATCCTGACACTCGCCTTCAAATTGGGCTTGCATTGCAACCAAGAGCGGCGTATCCAAAGCTACTAAATCTAAACCAGCGATGATGGCCTTGGGAACGTGCTCCGCGGCCACGATCCCACCGCTGCCGATCAGGGTGACTTCGTCACGCATACCCGCCTCGACAAATGCCAGGTGCGCTTCGCGGATCAAATCAAAAACAAAGCGACCATCCAAACCGCGACCGTGGTAATCGGCGATAAGGTGGAAGACTCTTATTCCGAGTTCCGCATAGCGCAGGAGGGTTTCACGATCTGTGTAGGGTAGGCGTAGGGCCAGGATGGTATCGGGGAGTGAAGATTGGAGAGCAGAGAGTAGCGACTGGAAAGCAGCGATTGGTGCATCTCCCAACTCTATCTCGATCATTTTCGGGGTGAATGGCAAATTTGAAACCTTATCTGCCTCACCGACTTTGATAAGCGGTACGATACTTTCAACGTTCAACCCGGAACTTATAACCTGTCCAATCGGCAAGATCGCAAGCGTTTCGGTCTGGGCTGCTGAACCGCTCAAAATATCGGCAACCAGGCTGGCAGCCGCGGAAGGAGGCGGGGCATCATAGATGAAGGGAATTGGAAGCGTCAGGGTGCGCGGCGCGGCGCCCACCGGTTGTCCATCGTCATCGAAAACCAGATAAGAGGGCTTCTCACCGACTTCAACCACTGTAGAAATAAACTCGCGACCGTGAATACCATCCCGCGTTGGGCGCACGATCTCAGACATGTCAGTCCACATGCCATCCCAACCTGCGCCGCCAAACTTGCCGCGATAGCCAGCCCCCTTGACGGGGATGCTACCTGTTTCGGCTTCATAGGCCACAGCGCCGATATGTCTATAATTGAAGTAAGAATCGCCTAAACCCTGGAAAGCAGGATTGTGACGGATGGTCAGGATTTCCGGGTGCTGAACGGTGCAGCGCAGGCATCCGACGCAGTGCTGGGGGCGCGGTGCAAAGCCACCGATTGGGCCCGAAAACGTGCCATACATGCATGGCCGGCTCATAACAGCTTTCATATCCCCGCGCTGGTGAAAAACCTCGGAGATCAGGTATTTGGCAAGCTCGAATCGATTTACGTTGACAAGAAATCGATTCGGCCAGGGGATGATGTTAGAAATCTCTTTGGTTTTTATACGGTAGCGATGGTAACTGGTACTTTGAGAAACCTTCTCCATTCATTTTTCTCCTAGGTTGAAATTTGCGCTGCCTCCCAACCCAACAACGCTTTTTTGCGGATGGTGCCATATCGATATTGCCCAAACTCACCCAGCTTGCGGATGACGCGGTGGCACGGGATCAAGACTGCAATGGGATTGCGCCCCAGTGCCGTGCCCACCGCTCGACTCGCGCCTGGACGTCCGGCCTGCTCGGCGAGAACCTGATAGCTGGTCACGGCCCCGGGCGGGATGCGCAAGAGCGCCTCCCACACTTTGAGCTGGAAATTCGTCCCACGCAGATGCAGGTGTAAGGGCGTGTTACTGCGCTGACTCAAGTCAAAGATCGGCTCGACTAAGGATGCTGTCGATATTTGATCTTCAATCATTTTTGCTTGTTGCCAGCTTGCAACCAAGGTGTCGATGGCGTCGCCTTCGCTGCTGCCTACAAATCCGAGATGACAGATGCCACGCTCGGTGGTTCCAATTAGTGTCTTTCCGAATGGGGTATCATGCAGCCCGTAACGGATGGTCACTCCCGCGCCACCGGATTTGTACTGGCCTGGCGTAACTGCCTCAGTCGAAACGAACAAATCGTGCAGGCGTCCCAGGCTTGACAGTCCAACACCATAGGTTGTATCTAGAAGGTTTTCGGACTGTGTCAGCAAGCCCTTTGCACTTTCTTTGGTGATGAACTGTAGAAAACGCTTGGGGCTGATGCCCGCCCAGCGGCTAAAAATCCGCTGGAAGTGATATTCGCTCAGTCCAACCGCGCTGGCGATCTCGCTCAGTTCGGGCTGGGTATTGGCGTGTTTTTCAAGGTACTGGATGGCCTGTTCAATGCGCAGATAATCTTCGGAAAGCTGATGGAAGTCGGTGACTTGGTTTTTCATGTTTTACTCCTTTGTCAATTTACTTCCATTCTACGAATTTACTATCTTGCTTGACACCCGATTCTTGCTTTCATTTTTTGATAATCAGATTAATAAATAAAACAGGCATGCGTGGGCATGCCTGTTAAATGCAATCCTGCATTAAAAAAAGCAGCCCTTCCTTATGCAAACAGGTATAGCTTATCACCTGTATCACTGCACTGACCCTGTCCTGCTCGTTACCGGGCAGTTTTCAGTCGGTGCTTGCTTTGGAAGGGAGAAGGGAGCCTGTGACAGGGCTCCAGAGGCATCCGCTGATCTATCCGATTTTTCCCCGCAACCATATACAGTAATTGTAATGATGCGGGGTTAGCGCCCCGTTCGCACGGGGGAACCTCCACCTCGTGACCCTGCTTCATGACAGGGCCCAGCCGCTTATTCTCCATGTTCAGTTGTTAAGTCGTAGTCTTGACTACATTGGCACGGATTGTACACGTTTCATTATATGGAGTCAAGTTGCAGGTAAAACAAGACCTGACAGGCTGTACCTGCCAGGTCTATTCCCTGATAAAGGGAACCCCGCCAATGCCGTGTGCTGCAAAGTTTTGAACCTGCTTTCGCAGGTGGGCCCCGACCCAGAAACGCCGCCTTGGCTCAGGCCTATCGCGTTATTTCTGTGAGATAAGGGCCCATTTACAGGGTGTTGGCTCAAAACCGTGGGTGCAACATCACGAACATAGCAGGGCCAACTTTCTTATACCATAAACCAAATGGGGTGGGTAGGGAAATATTAACTACAACCTTGAAAGTATGCTTTTCAGGATCAGGCGTTTTTCAGGGAGTCGTAAGCTTCATAATTACGCTTGTTTTTGTCCGATTAATATGCTAATCTATTATTGCAGATAACCGACTATACAAACTTGTTTCAGCTTGGTCTCTCTAAATTGACTGAAGAGAAGTATCGTATGTATTTCTTTCCTAATTTTCTTCCAACTTATTGAGGAGGTAAAAATGAGTCTCGTGCATGGTGTTGATGTCAGTGTTTATGAGCCGAACGTGGATTGGCGTTCCCTGCGGTCACAGGGATTTAAGTTTGCATTGATACGCGCGACTTCGAGTACCGGTTACACAGATCCAAAGTTTGCCGAGCATTGGGCCGGCGCGCGTGAAGCAGGTATTTTGCGCGGTGCGTATCATTACCTGTTCGGTGGGCTGGATGCCAAAAGACAAGCAGATTTTTTTATCAACACGGTTGGCTCGGATCATGGAGAGTTGCCACCCATTGTTGATCTTGAAGATGCTTATAACGAAAATGTATCAAACGGAAAACTGCGAACAACGTGCAAATCATTTTTGGATATCATCGAGAAAGAATTTGGTCGCACGCCTATGATATATTCGCGCAGAACGTATCTGGAACCACGCTTAAGCATTCGGGGAAAAGCACCTAGCTGGGCAAAGGATTATGAACTTTGGGTAGCGCAATATCCATTTGAGTTTGACCCCGCCAGGATGCCTAATGTTAACATGCCCAAGCAGCCTAACGGCTGGAAGGATTGGAAGTTCTGGCAATACTCTGAATCCGCAATTGTGGACGGCGTAACCGATGAAATCAATCGCCCCACGCGTATTGACTTGAACTGGTTCCGTGGCACAGAAGCCGAGTTGTATCAGTATGCAAACGTTCAACCGGCAGATGAAAAAACCTACACTGTTAAAGATGGCGATACCTTCCAAAGCATTGCGGAAGGCCATGGATTGAGTTTGACAGAACTCCTGGATGCCAACCCATCCTTATTAAAAGTGGGCGCTAAATTGAACATCCCTGCATTGGTCAATATCTCCGCACCAACTGGTGGCATAGGGACAAGTACAAACACTGGTACAACTACCGGGTCGACGGACTCTTCAGGCGGGTCTTCCGGGGGGACAACTGCCAGCAGAACCCACACGGTGAAAGTGGGTGACACACTCTTTGGCATCGCCCTCAAGTATGGGAAAACCGTGGATGCGATCATGGCCACCAACCCCCAGATCACGAACAGGAATATCATCTTTGAGGGGCAGGAGATAAAGATTCCGTAGACTAAAAATCGGCCAGCAGATCATCTACTGGCCGAACATCTTAATGGTTCGACTTTAGCCGGCCATTTTGAATAGGTTATACGATATTATTACCGCAAATCCTTCAGCACATCATCAGTGAATGGATTTCTCCCCGCCTGTAATTCTATTATCCACTGCCCCCTTCTTTTTGCGTTACTCCCATTAGAAATATCGACGTAATACTGGAAATCGTTAATCGCACCCTGAAAATCTCCTGTCAGGGCTCGCGCAAGGCCTCTGCTGTCACGGATGTTTGCATCTTCCGGTTTTAATTTTACGGCGTGTTCGCAGTACTCCAAGACATGAGATGCATAACCATTCAGACTTCCGTTCCAGCATACCTTATTCAGGAGGCTTGCATCGTCAATAGGTATACTTTTCTCGGCAACCACATCTAACAACTTCAAGACATTTTGCCAGTTGTCAGCGTCAACTTCTTTTTGAATTTCATTTCTAACCATATTTTCTATGGATTGTTTCAAAAACGAGAAATCTATGGGGAAATTTTCAAACGAAGCATTGATTTGTTCCAGCATATCCAAAGATTCCTTCCAGTTGGCTGCCTTGGCTTTATCCAAAATTTCACCTTCAACCTCCCCCGCTATTCTTTGTTCTATAAAGGGAAAATTTACAGGAAGATTCTTGTACGTAGTGTTTAACTGATCCAACAGATTTAGGGTTGTCTGCCAATCATCGTTTGCCCTATTTAAAAGTTCTGCCGTGATCCATTCAGTAATAACTTTCGATGCTGCAGATGCAGGATTTTCGATAATGGATGTGGTATCCATTTCCATTGTATCTTTTACTTTATCGAAAGCTTCTTGAACTTGTTGCGGTTCATTAAAATTTACGATCGTTTCCTCGAGAATTTGTCGATATTTTCCAAAATCGATCGGCCACTGATCACAGGTTTTACGATACTCCTCGTCAGGAAAATAATATTGCCACTCATCCTGTGGAAAATTACGCCCGGCTCGCTGGCAAGCTTTTTCAATCCAGGATTGTGGGTCGAGATCCCAAATCATTACACTCTTGGATCCACCACCTGATGCAAGCGTTTTTCCATCAGGACTAAACGCTACTCCATAAATAATTTCTTGAGAGCCTCTTAAGGGTTGACCAATTGGTCTTTTTGTTTCTACATCCCACAAGATGACTGTTTTGTCGAAACCTACTGATGCCAACATTTTGCCATTGGGACTGAAGGCCACACTAGTTACTGAACCTGAGTGCCCTGTAATCGGTTGACCAATGGGTTGTCCTGTAGCAACGTTCCATAGGATGATCATATTGTCCTCGGAGCCAGATGCAAGTATTTTGCTGTCAGGACTGAATACGACGCTGTTTACTGGACCTGTGTGTGCAGCAACTGAATTTTCTTTAGCGTATTTGGTTATTACTTTTAAACTTATTGGGTTTGAAACATCCCACAATATGATCGAACTTTCATCACACCCGGCGGCAAGAATGTTACCATCCGGGCTAAAAGCCAAGCTGTTTATTGATCCTAAATCCCCTAAAATCGGCTCCCCTATAGTTTGATGTGTTCTTACGTCAAGTAGTATTAGCTTACCATCGTCATCAGCAGAAGCAAGAATTTTACTGTCCGGACTGAACGCGACACTGTTTACTGTACTTGAATGATCTTCGAAGGGCTCCATAACCGGTTCCCGCGTTGTTGCATCCCAAATGGTTACATCATCGCTATCGGCTGATGCGATGAATTTACCATCCGGGCTGAACGTCACACTGTGTACTTCCCCTAGATTTCCCAGATTAAAGTTACTAGCAGGGGGCAGTCTATATGGTGGGGAAGTTGTCATGTTCCAATAGGAAATTGAAAAGATGTTCCCTGATGCCAACGTCTTCCCATCGGGACTAAAAGCCATGCTGAAATTTGAACTGTATATTGAAGTAAGGGATTCTCCAATCGGGTTGCTGGCAGTCAGGTTTGTGTTGAGCCTGATCGATGTGTTCCAAAGAATGATCGAACCATCATCTCCTCCTGAGACAAGGTTTTTCCCATCCGGGCTGAAAGCTACACTGTTTACTTCTCCTGAGTGTCCTTTCATGGGCTTTCCAATAGGTTGACCTGTTTCTACATCCCACAATATGATCGTTCCGTCATCACTGGCTGATGCAAGAATATCGCTTTCGACATTGAATGCTAAGGTTGCCGCAGCTGTATGCCCTATTAATGGTTCACCGATGATTCGCTTGGTTCTCATATCCCACAAAATAACAGGGCCCTCGGTTGTTCCTGCTGCAAGGATTCTGCCATCTGGGCTAATCACTATATCCCATGCGAATCCAAATATATTCTCGCCAAATGCGGCATCGTTAGATTTTTGAAGTTGAACAAGAGGTTGCCTGCCAAATTGGCGGGTTGACACATTCCAAAATGTGCCATATGGTGGAATAACTGGGATGCTACTAAGGTTTTCTGTTGCGAAACCCGCTGCAACTAGGGTATTGCTATCCGGGCTGATCGTCAGAGACCAGACCCAGCCTGATTCGTCTGAAATAAGAGGTTCTCCGATGGGTTGCCTCGTTTTTGCATCCCAAAGGATAATGCTTCCATCCCAGTCTCCCGACGCTATAAACTTGCCATTTGCACTGTAATCTACCTCGGTTATACCTCCTGAGTGACCCGTTAATGGCTGTCCGATTGGCTTGCCAGTTTCCACATCCCAAAATATGATTTTTTTGTCCCCAGCTCCAGAAACGAGCGTTTTGCCATCCGGGCTGAATGCTATACTGGTGATAGTATCTGAATGCCCTTTGAGAGGCTGACCAACAGGTTTCCCTGTTGTTGCATCCCAAAGAATAATCGTATTGTCACCGCTACCTGATGCTAATAACTGCCCATTCGGGCTGTATGTTACACAATTGACTGTACTTGAATGTCCGGAAATGATTTGTTGCAACTGCGGATTTGTTCGTATGCTATCCAGGATCGCTCCGCGCGTTTGTGCGTCATCAAGTAGATAGAAGCTCTCAACCCCTAGTAGCAATGAACTCTGAAAATTGCTTTCCTGCAAGGACACCGATTGTGCAGCCAGCTCCTTTGCACGGGCGATTCTTGCCCTTTCTTCTGCAAGCTTTTGACTTTCCTCTGCAACTGCTTGTGCGGTAGCACGTTGATCTGCTTCGAATTCGGCATTCGCTTGTGCAGTGGCACGCTGATTAGCTTGTTCAGTAGCCAGACCCGCCTGAATAAGCCCAAACACCGCAAGTGCAGCTAGGGCGATCACGCCTGCGACGGCGACGCCGAACGTAGTTCGCCTTTGTCTATCCGTTGCCTGCCTGCTTTTAAGAACGTATTCTCGTTGCAGGTTTGTGGGGTTTGGTTCTTTAGATGAGTTTGTTGCAAGCTGGGTTTCTGCATCTTGTAATTCTCTTCCCCGCAATAGAAAACTGCTCTCATGGTCACTCCTTTCCCATTCCAGCGCTTTAACTTGCAATTGTTTGTGTATTTGTACCCATTCGTAATCTGTCTTGATGGCTGTGATCAGTTCTCCAAAAGATGCTTCAAAATCATCGTCCTCTCGAAAGAAAATCCAGTTCAATTGGCTGAGTTCTGAAGGTGCTTCATCCCCGTGGAAATCGCGCACAACGATCGGAATCAGGCGCTTGCCATTTTTGGTTGCATGTTCAATTTCTTGTTTGCAGACTTTGGATATGGCAGAATCTGGACTAAGGAGAAATAGAAAGATATCTGCCTCTTCAATGCCTTTCTCAATTTCCTGCCACCAATCGACTGTAGGTGGGATACCTTCCCAGTCGATCCAGAAATCCAGTTCCTGATCTTGAAAGCCATCAGTCAGCCTGCGTGCGAAGTCAATATCTTTTCGAGAGTACGAGATAAATAATCTAGCCATAATTCCGTGTAGGTACGTGGTCCAAAATATTTAGACAAGTATACTCTGAATATTCAATTAAACAGACCTGCTTCCCAGGTCTGTTTTGTTGTGTTTGGGATTGTAGTTTACGGATACACTCGCTTTATCGTCCTCGGGAACGGGATTGCCTCGCGGATGTGTTCGATCCCGCATATCCAGGCGACCAGACGCTCGGTGCCCATCCCGAAACCGGAGTGGGGTACGGAACCATATTTTCGCAGTTCCAGATACCACTTAAAAGCCTCTTCAGGCAGGTTGTCATGTTTGATGCGTTCCAGCAACAGGTCAGGATCTGAGATACGCTCGGAGCCGCCGCAGATTTCACCATAGCCTTCGGGGGCCAGCAAATCTACTGACTTACACACTTCCGGCCTGTCAGGCCAGGGCTCCATGTAGAAAGCTTTCACTTTAGTTGGATAACCGTAGACAAAGACCGGCTGGTCAAACTGCTGTGTGATAGCTGTTTCATGCGGCGCGCCGAAATCCATGCCCCATTCAAATTTGAGCAGTTCTTTCTTTTCAGGGTCAGTCTCTTTTTCGTAGAGTTCTTGAACCAGCTTAGCTGCATCGTCATAAGAGATACGCGGGAAAGGAACGTTTATGTTCTCTAATTTAGACAGGTCGCGTTCCAGTGATTTCAACTCTGCTGAGCGTTCCTTCAACACGCGCTGGACGATATGCGTAATGAACTGCTCTTCGATTTCCATCAAGCCGTCTAGGTCAGTGAAAGCCATTTCTGGCTCGACCATCCAAAACTCGGTCAGGTGGCGGCGTGTTTTGGACTTCTCAGCACGGAAGGTTGGTCCATAGCAATAGACTTTGCCAAAGGCGAAGATGTTGGCCTCGTTGTACAGTTGGCCTGTCTGTGCCAGATAAG
>Ga0209536_100012822_pt1 | contig 12150 bp, 9 predicted proteins | sample DeeMarSeWOR28_12_FD_187461 | JGI IMG/M metagenome (GOLD analysis project Ga0209536, IMG submission 187461) | Marine sediment microbial communities from White Oak River estuary, North Carolina - WOR-2-8_12 (SPAdes) (version 2) | ecosystem: Environmental > Aquatic > Marine > Intertidal zone >...
ATGCCTAACCTATCTCCGGATCGAAACCATCATAGAAAACGGCAACTTATGTCGATATCGTTTGTGTTGCCGTTTGCGGGTTCAATGCGGTATAAACACCATCTGATCCATCCTGCAAATTCTTTGCCGCGACAAAGCTTGCCTTAGAAACACGAATTCGAATATGTTAAATTGCGTTGCGAGGAAGGACAGATCGTGATAAGATTGTGATATCTGAATCGGCTGATTCACAGGCGTATCACGTCAACCAGTGCAGCAAGGCAGGGAGAAATGCCCAAGCCCCTTCGCGCAGCAGCCCAGGATGTACCGCCTTACCCTGACACCCAGCACTTGGCGCTCCTGACAACCAAGCTGTACATCCCACCGCCCTTGCCCAACCTGGTGGAGCGCCCGCGCCTGATTGAGCGGTTGAACGAGGGGCTGCACCGCAAACTGACCCTCATCTCGGCCCCCGCCGGCTTTGGCAAGACCACGCTGCTGAGGGAATGGGCCCATAATATCGGCGGGGTCTCGCCGCCCGTAGCCGCTATGGGCGGGGCAACTCCGCCCCTGGCCGTCGCCCCTGGCCCGCCTATAAGGACGGGCTGGCTCTCGTCTGGATAAGCTAAAGGTGACTGGTAAAAAATGCGAAAATCCATAGCACCAAATGCTATCCATACGCTTTATGGGGTATTTTTGATTACTTTCATTCTTTTGACGGCATCCTGTGGTGAATCAGCAACGCCTACAAAAGAGCAGACCCCAACCAGCACATCCCTTGGGGATGTCACTGAGTGGACTGATTCGGCAACGAAAATATCACCGGGTCAACACCTTCGGTTTGATACTATCTCCCTGGAACAAGGCCTTTCTCAAAGCACCGTGTTCTGTATGCTCCAGGACAGCCAGGGGTTCATGTGGTTTGGTACCGAGGAAGGGCTTAACAAATACGATGGTTACGCCTTTACCGTCTACATGCATGACCCGGAAGACCCCAACAGCATGGACGGTAACAGGATTTCAGCATTGCTTGAAGATGATTCAGGAACGCTCTGGATTGGAACCGGTGATGGGGGCCTTAACCGTTACGATCGAAAACTGGATCAGTTCACCCATTATCGAAACGACCCTGATGATCCTTCCAGTTTGAGCGTTGATGACGTCACTGGGATTTACCAGGACCAGGATGGCGTACTCTGGATCGGTACTGGCGGTGGAGGGCTCGACAGGCTTGTCCTGAGCGAAGCCAAAGGATCTGATCAGGAGAACGAGCGCTTTATCCATTACCAACACGACCCAGATGATCCTAACAGCTTGAGTTCCAACGCGGTCTCCTCCATCTATCAAGACCAGGAGGGCGCGCTCTGGATTGGGACGGATGGCGGAGGACTGAACAGGCTTGTCCTCCCGGAAGGACATCGGGACGATGTGAGCGAAGTCGAAGGGTTGGAGCGCGAAAATGAACGTTGGTGGCATTACGTGAATGATCCCAGCGATCCCCACAGCTTGAGTCACAATAATATAACCGCGATCTTTGAGGACCAGTCAGGCTCGATCTGGGTTGGAACTGATGGTGGAGGGCTCGATAGGTTTGATCAGGAGAAGGAGCGGTTCATTCACTATCAACACGATCCTGATGATGCGCATGGAATGCGAGAAAGCTTGAGTAGTGACGAAATCACAGCGATTTATCAAGACCGGGATGGTGTCCTCTGGATTGGGACATCGGGGGGAGGGCTAAATATATTTGATCCGGAAAAGGAAACCTTTGCCCATTACCAAAATGTTCCCGGTGATCCGCACAGTTTGAGTTCCAACGTTGTCTTGTCGATCTTCCAGGATCGCGAAGGCGTGCTCTGGTTTGGGTCACATGGCGGAGGAGCCAGCAAACTGGATGTGGGAAGATGGGATTTCGCCCACTATAAAAACGATCCCAACAATCCAAATAGCCTGGGTGATAACATGGTCTGGGTGTTATATCAAGACCGAGGAGGCGCCCTCTGGATTGGCACCATGCTTGGCGGCCTGAATCGATTTGAACGAGAGACTGGGAACTGGCGTCACTACCGCCACGACCTCGATGATCCAGATAGCCTGAGTAACGACTGGGTCTCGGTAATTTACGAGGACCGATCGGGTGTGCTCTGGATTGGAACCAGGAGTGGACTTGATAGGTTTGAACCAGAAACGGAGACATTCACCCATTATCAAGCTGATCCCGATGGCCCCCCTCGATCACGCAGCAACAATGTCTTAGCGATTTATCAAGGCCATGAGGGCGATTTCTGGATTGGCACAGAGGGTGGATTGTATGGATTTGACCGCGAAAAGGAAAGCTGGAGTCAATCTTATCGTCACGACTCTGGCGACCCTGACAGCCTGAGTAGTGATATGGTCTTGTCATTTCTGGAAGACCGAGATGGTATGCTCTGGATTGGAACGGCTAGGGCAGGGCTAATTAGATTTGATCCGGAAAAGGAGACCTTTACCCAGTACCAAAACGACCCAGGTAACCCTCGCAGTTTGAGTTCCAACGCTGTCGTGTCGATTTTCCAGGACCGAGAGGGTGTACTGTGGATTAGCACTCTAGGCGGGCTCGACAAGCTTGTCCTCCCGGAAGGACATCGGGACGATGTGAGCGAAGCCGAAGGGTTTAATCCAGGGACAGGGGCCTTTACCCACTATCGAGAAAAAGACGGCCTGCCGAATGATACGGTACATTGTACAGTGGAAGACGGAAAAGGGAACCTATGGGTGAGCACCAATAAAGGTTTATCCAGGTTCGATCCACAAAGGGAGACGTTTAGAAACTATGACGTGACGGATGGGCTTCAGAGCAACGAGTTCAACGCCAGCGCTTGCCACGTGAGTGACAGCGAGGAGATGTTTTTCGGCGGCATTAATGGGTTCAATGTCTTCTTCCCAGAGCACGTCCAGGACAATCCCACGGTTCCCCCGGTTGTGTTGACCTATTTGGCACAGGGCGGTGAGGAGGTCAATTTGGAAATCCCTGTCGATAGCGTGACCGAGGTCACACTCGAGTGGCCGGACAACGCTTTCGAGTTCGAGTTCGCCGCGCTCAGCTTTGCTCAGCCTGAAAAGAACCAATATGCCTATTACCTCGACGGGTTTGAAGAGACCTGGAATGAGGTTGAAACCAGACGGTATGGACAATATACCAATCTGCCGGGAGGAACCTACACCTTGAGGGTGAGGGGTTCTAACAACGATGGCATCTGGAATAAAGTTGGAACTGCGATAAAGATCACGGTCGTGCCGCCGTTCTGGGCGACTTGGTGGTTCCGGGGGATCCTGTTCATAGCCTTGGTAGGGATTGTTCTCGGCGCCTACCGGCTGCGAGTCAGGAACCTCGAGGCGCGCGGTCGAGAATTGGAATCCCAGGTGGCGCAGCGCACAGCTGAACTGATGCAAATCGAGGAAACCTTGAGGCAAAGTGAAATGGAAAAAGCCGTAAGCGCTGAGCGCAGCCGTCTGGCCCGCGACCTGCATGACGCTGTTACCCAAACGCTATTCTCCGCCAGCCTGATAGCCGAGACGTTGCCTCGGTCCTGGGAAAGAGACCAGGAAAAAGGGCATCGACTCCTGGAGGAGCTTCGGCAGTTGAGCCGGGGTGCGTTGGCCGAGATGCGCACCCTGCTTTTGGAACTGCGCCCGGCGGCCCTGGTCGAAACGAGCCTGAGCGACTTGCTGCATCAGTTGGCCGAGGCAGCCACCGGCCAGGGCGGGGTGCCCGTCGAAGTAACGGTGGAGGGCGAGTGTACGCTGCCCCAAGACGTTCACATCGCCCTATATCGCATAACCCAGGAAGCCCTAAACAATGTGACCAAACACGCCCGCGCCGGCCAGGTGACGGTGCACTTGTCCTGCACCCCCTTCCCATCCATCGAAGCGGATGGAGGGCAACGAGGGAAAGTCAAGCTGGTTGTCAGTGACGACGGGCGCGGCTTTAATCCAGACGAGGTTTCACCCGATAGTCTGGGTCTGGGCATCATGCAAGAGCGTGCCGAAGCCATTGGTGCGACATTAGAAATTGAGAGTGGACCCGGGCATGGGTCTGGGACACAGATCAAGGTCATATGGTAGGAAGAAAGGTGATCCTTGTAGTTGACAGAGAACCAAAAGGCCCAGCTAGCCGCGACTCGACCTTCATCTCGTTGCTCCGTCGCCATAGATAAAGGTAGGAAAACTCATGAGTAGATCAAATCCGATTCGCGTTATGGTTGTTGACGATCATGGCATGGTCCGCAGGGGTTTGGTGGCCTACCTGGAAGAAGAACCAGATCTGGAACTGGTGGGCGAGGCAGCAGATGGGGAAGAAGCCGTGCAGCTGTGTGAACAACTCCGGCCGGACGTCATCTTGATGGACCTGGTCATGCCGGAGTTGGGCGGGGCGGACGCTACCCGGAGCATTCGTAAGCGGTGGCCCCAGGTACAAGTCATCGCCCTGACCAGTTTTCAGGATAAAGAGTTGGTCCAGGAGGCTCTCCAGGCAGGAGCCATCAGCTACCTGCTAAAAAACGTCTCCGGGAACGACCTGGTGGAAGCGATCCGGGCCGCCTATGCCGGGCGCGCCATCCTGGCACCCGAGGCGATTGATGTCCTGATCCAACCCGCCGTCCCCGAGTCCACCCCAGATTATGAACTGACCCCGCGAGAACGGGATGTCCTGGCTTTGCTGGTCGAAGGTTTGACAAATCAGGAAATCGCCGGGCGATTGGGCATCAGCCGCTCAACCGTAAAAGTACACGTGAGCAATATCCTTTCCAAATTGGATGTTTCCAGCCGCGGGGGGGCGATAAACATCGCAATCCAGAATCGACTGATACCTTGACCGAGAAAGCCAGGCAGATGGCTTAGGTCAAAGTTTCACCCCCTGGCTTAGGCCAAAAACACCCCAGATGGTCGATGTGCCTGGGGTGTTTTTCTGTTATACTGAATCCAGGTGGAGTAAGGCCTCGTCAAAGGAGTCTTCTTGTGCACGTTCTGCTGGCTGATAACCGATCCAGGGTACGCTCTGCACTGCGCTCCCTGCTAGAGGAACAATCCGGGCAAATGGTAGTGAGTGAGGCAAAAGACTGCCAGGAGGTGTTGGCCCAAGCAGAGACAGTCTGTCCCGACCTGGTGCTGATCGACTGGGACTTGCCGGGCATGGCAACCGTTGATTTGCTTCCCGCCTTGCAGACGATATGCCCTGGCCTATACGTGATCGCCCTCAGCAGCCGACCCGAGGCAGAGCAGTCAGCTTTGGCGGCTGGAGCCCTGGCTTTCGTCAGCAAAGCGGGTCCACCAGAACCATTGTTAGCGGCAATCCAGCGCGTGAAAGCTCTCTGTAATGGGGGTACAGAAATCGAAGATCACGGGTAAATCACAAGCGACCAAAAAAAGGAGAATATAAATGAAAACAAGCAGAAAGATCGCAATAATTGTGGGAGCGTTATATCTAACTGTGAACTTTGTTGCAGGCCCGGTGTCCGTGGTTTTAGAGTTACCTATTCTAGATGCTCCAGATTATCTGGCCATTGTTTCAGCCAATGAAACGCGATGGATAATCAGAGGGCTATTGGTGTTTTATTTGGGTATTGGAGTTGCCTGTATTGGACTTGTGATTTATCCAATCTTAAAACAACACAGTGAAAGTATGGCTATGGTGTACGCTGGTGCCAGGGTTATTGAGGGCACACTCTATATTGTTGGTCTAATCTTCGCACTGTCACTATTGACATTAAGTCAGGAATTTGTAGAAGCAGGAGCTCCGGATGATTCCTATTTTCAAACTTTGGGCGGATTATTACTAGCAGCACGTGATTGGGCGGGCCATGTGCTTGGATTTATCGTTTTTGGCCTGGGAGCTCTGATGTTTAACTATTTATTGTATCAATCAAAACTCATTCCTCGATGGTTATCAGGTTTGGGTTTTGTTGCAGCCATATTGGCTTTAGCAGCAGCCTTGTTAGTTCTGTTCGGCCTTCTTGAAACTTTTTCGATGATCGATACCTTACTGCAAATTCCATTATTCCTGAGTGAAATGGTTCTGGGGATATGGCTGATCGTTAAAGGATTCAATCCATCAGCAATCGTTTCCGAGCCTGCCTAAACATATATAAACGCAATAAAGTGAGCAGATCTATATCAGATCTGGTCGCCAGCCTGGACTGGTAGCGAAGCGGGGTTTTTGTCCGAAAGGCAAGGCTGGCCCCATTGTCAAGACCACGAGAAGGTTTGGGCTCCTCCTCTGCGATCCACGATGCGGAGCCCGCGTGAAAGGAGGAAAAAATGAATTCGCCCCAAAAGACCGCAAGAGTTGCAGGGTTCCTGTATCTAATCATATTTTGCTTGGCGCTCTTCGCTGAACTTTTTGTTCGCCAGAGCCTTATTGTGCCCGGAGATGCCACAACAACGGCCAATAATATCATGGCTTCTGACGGGCTATTCCGTATCGGTATTGTTAGCTTTCTAATTGAACAGATGGTCTTTTTATTGTTGCCATTAGTCTTATACAAGCTACTCAAACCAGTTAACAAAAACATTGCTGCGCTTATGGTTATACTCGTTCTGGTCGGTATCCCTATCGCGATGCTCAATCTGCTTAACCAATTTGCTGTCCTTCTGCTTGTGAGCGGTGCTGACTACTTGACAGCATTCGAAGCAGATCAGTTGCATGCTCAAGTGATGTTGTTTCTTGATTTGTACCAACATGGAATTTTTATCGCCAAGATATTTTGGGGCCTTTGGCTATTTCCCCTTGGTTATCTGGTTTTCAAGTCAGGTTTCCTTCCCAGAATTTTGGGCATCTTGTTGATAATTAGTGGTCTTGGCTATCTGATAGATGATTTTATGGTGCTTCTTTTACCCAACTCCGGTGCGATACTCAGCTTGTTTGCGTTTATTGGGGAATGGTTATTTGCCTTGTGGCTCTTGATTAAGGGTGTAAACGTCGAACAGTGGGAAAAACGTGCTCTTGAATCTGCCTGAATATAACCAATTCCGAAGGGATAGGGACTTCGTTTTCGAGCCAGCGCTCGGCGGACAAATCTCCGAGACTCAAAGCGACGCGAATGGCGGCTGGGGCCTGTGAGCAGAAGGGGCGGGCTGGGTGTCAGTTTTGTAGCTATGGCCATAGTGCTCTATATACCTGGCGAACGGTGAAATAGTTAAACCATCGGCTCATGTTTAGAACTAGTGAAGTCGCTGCCCATCACCGGACTGTCGTCCGGCGAGAGCACTTGTGCTGAACATGAGCCAATTCAGTACTTTAAAATGAATAATCCGGATATCAAGGATTCAGTCCATCTGCAATCGCTTCCGGGTCTGCCAAAACAGATATAAACTAGAGCGCTTCATAGCGGCAGGTGAGCTTGGTCGTTATGTGCCATTAAGAAATGAGAAAATTCAATACCTGGTTGCAACTAATTCAGATCTGAAGTCATCATACCTGTGAACAAAAAGAGGAGGAAGAAAAAATGAATTCATACAGAAAGACCGCAAGAATTGTAGGAGTATTATTCATAACTGCGATGGTTACAGGCATGCTAAGGTATTTTATATTAGACCCTATACTAGATGCTCCGGATTATCTTATTAATGTTTCTACAAATGAAAGCCAGGTGATAATAGGAGTGCTCTTTTTTTATATAATGGCTGTTGCAGTTGTTGGTATTGCAATTGTGATATATCCAATCCTAAAAAAGCATAATGAAGCTCTAGCTCTTGGGTACGTTGCTGCCAGGATTGTTGAGGGCGTACTCTTTCTTGTTGCTATACTCGCCATACTAACACTATGGACATTAAGTCAGGAATTTGTAAAGGCAGGAGCTCCGGATGCTTCCTATCTTCAAGCTGCAGGCGAATTATTACTAGCAGTACGTTATTGGGCGTACAATGTGTTATGGCCAATCACACTTAGCCTGGGTGCTCTGATGTTTTATTATCTTTTGTATCAATCAAAACTCATTCCTCGATGGTTATCAGTCTGGGGTTTTATTGGAGCCATATTGTTCCCGGTAGCTTGGTTATCTCTGTTCGGCCCGACAATATCGGGTCCTTTCCTTCTTCCATTAGTCGTGAATGAAGTAGTTCTAGCGGTATGGCTGATCGTTAAAGGATTCAGTCCATCTGCAATCGCTTCCGGGTCTGGCAACACAGATATAAACGAAGTCTAAATGAACACACCTACAATGTTGAAATGTCAACACGCCCTAATTACATAAGGAGAGTTCAATCATGCAAAACGAGACATCCACTTCTATCAGCAACTCATCAATTCAAAATAACGAAGAAACAAAAATGAAGAGACAAAAACTTGCTCTGAGCCTATTCTGGATTGGCTTACTGATCGCAGTAGCATTCGCCGGTATTGGCACTCGGAGTCTTATGCACAACGTCAGAACCCTTACTATGGAAGAGCTTAATGCTACCATTTGGGCAGATAGCGGCCCCTTGTTTATACTCTGGGCCCTTTCTGTGACTCTGGGTTCCCTATTGGCAGGCATCGGCGCATTTGTGTATGTAAAGACCAAAGCAGCTTTTTCGTGGCTCACCGCTATTGGAGTTCTGGGCGCAACCTTTGCTATGGTCATGGTATGGAGTCGCGTCTATAACTCAACGCTGTTCGGTATTGGTGGGACCATCATCCTGGTTGCCTTTTTCGCAATCGTTTGGGTATGGATGAAGAATTATACCGGGCTTGATATCCAAGAAAAAATCGCCGGAAGTTTCAAGCTCATTGGGTATCTGTTCTGGATCAATGCATCCTGGTTCCTATGTGGAGAAACTGCTCCAATGCGTCTTAAGGCGTTTGAAGGTAGGTCTCCGCCCGTCCCAATAGAGATCATGGTTTTTCTCATTTTGGGTTGGCTTTTCGTGCTGATTGGTGACTACAGAGAAATGCGGCTGAAGACGAGCTGAGAGAAAGGAAGCTAAACCAAAACTTACACTGGATCGACCAGCAACCTACCAAATCAAACTGCCGGGAAACCTCGGCGAGAGTTGGACGGATTGGGCTGAAGGGATGACCATTAAAGTCGAAAGCGAGGGCGATGGGCCGCCGACTACTACTCTGACCGGCACCGTCGACCAGGCTGCTTTGCAGGGTCTGCTGCGCCGGCTCTACGCCCTGGGCTTGCCGTTGATTTCGGTTAATAGCATCGAGGGTGGCTGATGCGCCATCTGATATTCTAGTAGTATCAATGCTATCGGTGTCGCGTTTTGCATCTCGGGCGTGGCGTTGATCAGCTATCGCTCTTGACGAAATTCACCAAGGTTACTCGTTAAAGGAGAGGATTGGCGCGATAAGTCATAATCCAGCTTCTGTATCACCACCACTATAGAAAATGGCAATTTACATTGTTTAAGTTGTAATTTACGGGTTCAATAATGGCAATAATGTTAGCGGCGGCCCGCCTACCAAACTCGCACTGCGCCGCAAACTCGCGTTGCGGTGGTAGAAAAACCGTGATAAGATGATGGTGTCTGAATTGGCTTGTTAACAGAGTGAGTTAGTTATGAAGTGCGAGTGGGAACCGTAGAATGGCCACGCCCCTCCTGACGACCAAGCTATACATCCCCCCACCCTTGCCCAACCTGGTGGAGCGCCCCCGTCTGATCGAGCGGCTGAACGCGGGCCTTTACCGCAAACTCACCCTCATCTCCGCCCCGGCCGGGTTTGGCAAGACGACGCTGGTCAGCGAATGGATCACCGATATCAAAAATCCGCAAGCCGCAAGCCGCAAGCGAGTGGCTTGGCTCTCGCTGGATGAAAGCGACAATGACCTAGCGCGTTTCCTGGCTTACTTTATCGCTGCCCTGGGCCAAGCTGAAGGAATAGAAGCCAACATTGGGGAAGGAGCACTGGGCATGCTTCAATCTCCTCAGCCGCCGCCGACCGAGGCCATCTTGACCTCTCTGGTCAACGAGATTGCCGCCCTCCCTGATAGGCTTGTCCTCGTCCTCGATGACTACCACCTGATCGAAACCCAGCCCATCCACGATGCCCTCACCTTTCTGCTCGAGTACTTACCGCCGCAGATGCACCTGGCCATTGCCACCCGTGATGATCCGCACCTAACCCTGGCTCGTCTACGCGCCCGAGGCCAATTGACCGAACTACGCGCCGCGGACTTGCGTTTCACGTCCTCCGAAGCCGCTGAATTTCTCAACCAGGTGATGGGCCTGGACCTTTCGGCGGAAGACATCGCCGCGCTGGAAACCCGTACCGAAGGCTGGATTGCCGGCCTGCAAATGGCCGCCCTTGCGCTGCAAGGCCTTGCAGGTCAAGGGACGCTCTCCATGCAGGGGCGAGCAGACACCGCCAGTTTCATCCAGGCTTTCACCGGCAGCCACCGTTTCATCCTCGACTATCTGGTCGAAGAGGTTCTGCAGCGCCAGCCCGAACGTGTCCGCAGCTTCTTACTGCAAACCTCTATTCTCGACCGGTTAACTGGTCCTCTGTGCGATGCCGTACGTTTCGGTACAGCCGAAACGCCGGCCGGGCAGGAAGATGGCAAAGCGATGCTGGAAGCCCTGGAGCGAGGCAACCTGTTTGTCGTTCCACTAGATGACAAGCGCCAGTGGTATCGCTATCACCACCTTTTTGCAGACGTTCTCCATTCGCATTTGACGGGGGCGCAGCCCGATCGAGTACCTACCCTGCATGGGCGGGCGAGCGAGTGGTACGAGCACAATGGTTCGCCCGCCGATGCTGTCCGCCACGCTCTTGCCGCCAAGGACTTCGAGCGAGCGGCGGGTTTGGTCGAACTGGAATGGCCGGCAATGGATAGCACTTTCCGGTCCGCTACCTGGCTTGGCTGGGTGAAGGCGCTACCAGACGAGTTGGTCCGCGCCAGGCCTGTGCTCAGCGTTGGCTACGCCTGGGCCTTGCTGGACGGCGGCGAGCTGGAGGCAGCCGATGCCCGATTGCGGGACGCCGAATGGTGGCTGGAAACTGCAGCAGACAAGAGTGAGCGGTCGGAAGCCCCAGCGCCCGAGATGGGCGTTGCTGAAATGGTAGTCGTAGACGAAGAGCAGTTTCGGTCTCTACCAGCCTCTATTGTTACTGCCCGCACCTACCATGCCCAGGCTCTCGGCGATGTACACGGCACCGTGAAGTACGCCCGGCAGGCACTCGACCTCTTACCTGAGGGAGACCATCTCACGCACGGACAGGTAGCTGCGCTCCTGGGGCTCGCATACTGGACCGCTGGAAACCTGGAGCCTGCCCACCAGAGCATTGCCGATGGCATGGATAGAATGCAGAAGGCCGGCAACATTCTTTTTGCAATCGGTACAACGACTGTCTTGGCTTACATAAGAGAAGCGCAGGGCCATCTCCGCGAGGCAGTAAGTACATATGAGCAGTCATTGCAGCTTGCGGCGCAGCATGGCGAGGCTGGACTGCAAGTAAGTGCGGGCCTGCATTTGGGGTTGAGTGGGGTGCACCTTGAGCAGGGCGATCTGGAAGCCGCCAGACAGCACCTGCTGAGAAGCGAGGAGCTAGGCGAGCAAGCAGCATTACCAGATTGGCCGTATCGCTGGCGCCTTGCTCAGGCTCGATTAAAGGCGGCCCTGGCAGACCTGGATGGCGCTCTCGACCTGCTCGACGAGGCGGAGCGGCTGTATTACAGGACCCCGCTCCCTGATGTGCGTCCCATAACGGCGTTGAAGACGCGGGTGTGGATTAGGCAGGGCAGGTTGACCGAAGCCCTGGGTTGGGCACGTGAGCGGGGCCTGTCCGTTGACGACGACCTCAGCTACCTGCGCGAGTTCGAACACCTCACGCTGGCCAGGCTCCTCATAGCCGAGTATAAGGGCGACCAGGCAGACCGCTCCATTCTTGAGGCAATGGGACTGCTGGAGCGCCTCCTGAAAGCAGCAGAAGAAGGCAGAAGGATGGGTAGCGCGATCGAGATTCTGGTGCTGCAGGCGCTTGCTCACGAGGCGCAGGGTAACATCCCCTTGGCTCTCGCGCCGCTGGAGCGTGCCCTGGCCCTGGCCGAGTCGGAGGGCTACGTCCGAATCTTTGTAGATGAAGGTCAGCCGATGGCTCGTTTGCTTTACGAAGCTCTTTCTCGCGGGATAGCTCCAGATTATGTTCGTCAGTTGTTGGCAGCATTCCCGGACATCGAAGCAGATCAAATTAGCCCACCGAAAACTCAA
>Ga0209536_100012823_pt1 | contig 12150 bp, 8 predicted proteins | sample DeeMarSeWOR28_12_FD_187461 | JGI IMG/M metagenome (GOLD analysis project Ga0209536, IMG submission 187461) | Marine sediment microbial communities from White Oak River estuary, North Carolina - WOR-2-8_12 (SPAdes) (version 2) | ecosystem: Environmental > Aquatic > Marine > Intertidal zone >...
GCAATCGGCATGATAAATACAAAGGCATGCAAGGAAACCGCCCCGTATTTTTTGAGCATGGTGTTCCAGGCCACGAACCCAAATGATGCCGTGACCAGGCTCTGGTAGAGCAAGGCGCCGATCACCGGTGCATCCAGATGGGAGACCATGGCTTCATCCCACAGCAGCGCTTCGATAAGAAAAAAGGGCACGGAAAACAGGGTGGAATACATCACCATTTGAAAGGGGCTGAAGGTGCCGATGACCCGTTTTAAATAAACCGTGGAACACGACCAGACAAAAACGGCACAAAGGATAATGAGATCACCGGTTCGCAAACCATTAGCAAGGCTCTCCTCATCCACGAACATGAACACAACACCGGTAAAGCCCAGCAGGATCCCAAGGAATTTCTGTTTGGTGATGCGATCCCCCTCGATAAAGAAATGGGCCAGGAATAAAATGAAAAAGGGGACGAGATTCGCCAGCAGGGTTCCGCGGGAGGCATAGGATTTGCTGAGTCCCAGATAGAATAATGACAGCTGGATGGTAAACAGCGAAGAAAAAATCAACACCTGAAGAATTTGATCTTTTTTTAAAGCCGTATCCCGTCCGGTTATTCTGGCCCAGAGGAAAATGGCAGCGGCAGCGGTACCGAACCGCAGGGCGGCCGTCGTAAAAACCCCCAAACCTGCAAAAGATATCTTTATCGCCACAGCGTTGGACCCAAAAAGAATGCACAAAAATACGGTAAACATGCCGGCGGCAAATGAGAGGTCCTGGTTTGAGGGCTGGTTTTCGGGCATTGAGTTTATATTCTCCGGCAACTTGTTCATGGCGTCAAAAGAACGGTTGTAATTACACCACCAAACCCAACTTGGCAAGAATGAATGAAGTCTTTGACAATAAAATGCGAATATGAAAAGGTGCGGAACGAAAAAAACACCCGTAACCGTCTGTTTGAATATCGATAGGATCGGAGGATTTTGGCCATGGACCTGGCTGCAAAACGATTCCATTCAACCCCGCTGGAATACCTTGCGGAAGAGCAGATGCGTGAGATTCATTCGGCGGCCCTGGACATCTTGGAAGATTGCGGCACCATCATTCATCACGACAACGCCGTCGATCTGCTCCACAAAGCCGGGGCCCGGGTGAAAGACGCCCAGCGCGTGTTCATTCCCGCCGACCTGGTTGAAGCGGCCATTCGATCGGCGCCTTCGACTGTCACCATTTATGACCGCAACGGCGCCGTCGCCATGTGCCTGGAGGGCCGCAACGTTTATTACGGCACCGGGTCCGATTGCCCGTACCTGCTCGACAGCTTCAGCGGTGAACGCCGGGATTTCCTGTCCGCCGACGTGGAAGACGCCGTCCGTTTGGTGGATGCCCTGCCGAATATTGACTTTACGATGTCCAACGGGCTCGCGCCTGATTTTCCGGCCGACCTGCAATACCAGCATAAATATGCCATCATGCTTCGCAATTCGACCAAACCCCAGGTGATCACCGCCGCCGATAAAAAATCTCTGAACGATATCGTGGACATGGCCGCGGCCGCCGTCGGTGGGCGTGAAGCCCTCGGCCGCAGGCCCATCTTCGTGTTGTATGACGAACCGACCTCACCCCTGGTACACATGGGTGACGCGATGGAAAAGCTGATGTTTATGGCAGAGCACAACCTGCCCACCAACTATTCACCGGGCATCATGGCAGGCGCGACCAGCCCGGTCACCATGGCCGGCGCCATTGTCCAGGCCGATGCCGAAATTCTGGCCGGGCTCGTCCTGCATCAGTTAATTCGTCCGGGGGCCCCTTTTATATTTGGTGCCGGCATGTCTCCCATGGATATGATCAGCATGCAGCCCACCTACTCTGCCCCTGAGGCCATGATAACCCAGGCCGGATTGTGCCAGATCGGTCGCTGCCTTTACCGGCTGCCGACATGGGGATTCGGCGGCTGCAGCGCGTCCAAGCTCGCCGATGAGCAGGCCGTCAATGAAGCCGCAACCTACATCATGATGGCCGGCTGGGCGGGCACCAATCTCGTGCATGATGTCGGCTACCTGGAATTCGGGCTCACGTATTCCTTTGACCTGCTGGTGATGTGCGACGAATTCATTGGCCAGATCCGGCGCATGATGGCGGGTATCCAAGTTGACAGGGAAAGCCTGGCCGTCGAGGTTATCAAGCGGGTGGGACCGGGCGGGCATTTTCTGGCGGATGAACACACATTTGAACATTTCCGTGATAACTGGCAGCCGGATCTAACCGATAGACGGACCTATGATGACTGGCGAAGCCGGGGCTCAAAAAGTATGATCCAGCTGGCAAAGGAAAAAATCAAAAAATTAAAGGCAAACCATCAACCAGTGCCGCTTTCACCGGAAGTTGACGCGGAAATCGAAAGCGTGCTCGCGCGCGCCAAGAAATAGTTATCGGTTATTCGTTATTGGTTATTGGTGTGAGCCGGACCGTGGATGGCAGCCTGTCCGGCTTAGCGGCAAGTATCAGGCAGCGGCGATCTTTTGAGCCTCTGCGGCAGCCGCATCGATTCCGTTGCCGTCCAGTTCCGTCAGCACCGCATCCAGACCGGCGGACAGGTCCGTTTTAACTCCCTGAACCGCCAGGGCCCGGCTGATAGCAGGGATGAAAAATAAAACATTGTCGGCCGAAGACGAATAACCCATCAGGCCCACGCGCCAAACCTTGCCGGCCAACCGCCCGAACCCGCCGCCGATATCCAGTTTGAATTTGTCCAGCAGGTAGCGTCTTAATTTAAGATCGTCTATGCCTTCGGGTATCACGACCGTATTCAGGGTCGGCAGGCGGTATTGCGGGTCCACCAGCATCTTAAGACCCAGGGCTTCGACACCGGCCACCAGGGCCTTGTGGTTTTTATAATGCCGTGAGAAGCGCTCCTGCAGGCCTTCCTCGTGGATTAACAGCAACGCTTCCAGCAGCGCATAGTTGAGCGTACTCGAGCTGGTGTGATGATAGACGCGATCTGCACCCCAGTATTTCTCAATCAGGGATAAGTCCAGATACCAGCTGCGAACAGCACTTTTGCGATTTTTGACAATTTCGACGGCCCGGTCGCTGAAGGTAATGGGGGACAGACCGGGTGGCGTTCCGATACATTTCTGCGAGCAGCTGAAACAGGCATCCACGCCCCAGTCATCCACCTTGATCTCAATTCCACCCAGCGAAGAGACCGTGTCCAGAAGCAGCATGGCATCATATTCCCTGGCCAACCGGGCGATGTCATCCATGGGCTGCAGGACACCGGTGGATGTCTCGGCATGGACGATGGTTATGAGTTTGTACGACTTTTTTTTCAACTCGGCTTCCACTTGTTGGGGATCGGTGGGCTTGCCCCATTCCGCTTCGATAACGGTAACCTCAGCCTCCTGGCGTTCGGCCATCTGGCGAACCCGATCTCCGAAATAGCCATGCGCACAGACCAGCACCGGATCTCCCGGTTCGAGCAAATTGGCGACGGCGGCTTCCATGCCTGAGCTACCGGTGCCGGGCATGGCGTTGGTTATACCGCCGGTGCGTCCGAAAACCGGCGGCAGCAGTTCGCCGATGCGGTCTAAAACCTTGAGATACACGGGATCCATGTATCCGATAACCGGAGAGGACAGGGCCTTGTATACCCGCGGATGAACATCCAGCGGCCCCGGTCCCATTAGTCTGCGCAACGGTGCTTCCTGTCGTTGAAGATTCAGTTCTGGCATGGCTTATTTACCTCGATTCTGTATTTTTTTAACCTGATGGGCATTATCGCGTGTGCAAATATCAACAGATTAAGAGGATGCTTATAAAGGATTCAGAGGCGGGCGTCAAGAAAAGTATTTTTTGTTCAGACGGAACTTAACCATCGCTATCAGTTAACGGGTTGGACCGTAAGGAATTTTAATAAAAGACAGTTTCCAGACGAGCGGTCAGGGCCGGAATGACCTCAAACAGATCGGCGGCAACAAAATAATCACATTTTTTCATGATGGCGGCTTCGCGATCCTTGTTGACGGCGATGATCAGGGCGGCTGTTTTCATCCCGGCAAAATGCTGGACCGATCCGGAAATACCGCAGGCCATATATACCTTGGGGCTCACTGTTTTGCCGGTCTGTCCCACCTGCATGGTATGGGGCACCCAGCCCTCATCCACCGCCACCCGGGATGCACCCACGGCTGCCCCGATTTTTTCCGCACACGCAAAAAGGATGCGAAAATTTTCCGAATTTCCCATCCCCCGTCCTCCGGAAATAATAATATCCGCCTCGGATAGATCGATGCTACTGGAATCACCTGGTTTTATTGCTTTGACGGTCAAATTGTCTGCTTTTATGTCAACCTGAAAAGAAAGCGAATCCGCCTCGACCGCGGCGGGTGTCGCCTCGACGGCATTCGGCCGGATACCGTAGATGTGATAGGGCCCCTCGGTTTTCAAGGTGGCAATGGTTCTCCCGGAAAACTGGGACTTTTCGACCCTATGACCGTCAAGGTCGACGGCCGAACAGTCCATGACCAGCGGCGCATTGAGGCCGGCAGCGATCCTGGGCAGCAGATTTTGTCCCTGAAGACCGGCGAGCCCCAGCAGGGAGTCGATGCCAAAGTAAACCACGGCCTGGATAACCGCCTGGGACCAGGAGACCGGGTTGTAATCGATGGGGGCATTGCCGGACTGAACCTCCACGATGCGGTGAACACCATAGGCCTGAAGCAAATCTTTCTGATCTTCAGGCAGGCTATCCAGCGAAAAGGCGTAGAGTTCCCGCCCGTCACCCCGGGCTGCCGTGATGACGCCGAAATTGGTCTTTTTGATCTCAGCGTTTCGGGTCTCTATTAGTATTCCGATATTCTGCATAGGCTCTGTGTCAATCTAATAACCATTAACAATTAACCAATAACCACCCGGTTGAGCCTTAAGCTCAACCGGGTAACACTCTGGCTTCTTCCTTCAGTATCCTGACAATTTCAGCGGCCACTTCTTGCGGCGTTCCGGTCAGCTCTGTGGGCCGGCGTTTTTCAACAGCGGGCTTTAGCTCGAGGATCTCAACCCGACCCGCTGGTTTATCGATCTTAAGATCTGCCAGATCGATCTGTGCTATTTCCTTTTTCCGGGCCTGCATGATGGCCGGCAGGGTGGGATACGTCGGTTTGTTGAGACTTTTGCCGGCACCGATTATGCACGGCAGCGACATTTCGATAACTTCCCGCGCCCCCCCTTCCCCGTCACATTCTACAACGGCCTTATCCTGCTCCAGCGACAGGGAGATCACATTGGATGTGGCCGGTATGCCTAAACCGGCCGCCAATCGATACATGGTTTGAAACCCTTCGCTGTCGATCGATTCCTTGCCGGTAAAAATAATGCCCGGCCCACCATCGGATTCAATGGCGGCCTTCAGCGCGGCGGCGGTTACCAGACTGTCCGGGTTGTCATCGGTTTTAATTAAAATCCCGCGATCCGCCCCCATGGCCAGCGCCGACCGCAGGGTGGCTTCGGCCGCCTGACTGCCCAGGCTCACGGCGATGATCTCGGCATCGCCGGATTCATTTTTGATACGGACGGCCTCCTCGACCGCGTTTTCATCATAGGGATTCATGATAAAGGTAACCCGGTCATCGATGCGGTTATTCTCCAAAATGGTAATCCTGGCCGCAGTGTCCGGAACGTGTTTCACACAAACATAGATTTGCATCTTCTTTATCCTAAGGTACGCTGATAGGCGGAAGCGGCTTTTCAGCCGCGGTCACCATTTCTTACTTGGCTCGTCGCGGCTGGAAAGCCGCTCCCACAAAAAGTGAATGAATCTATAGTTTAGCGCAATATAACGCAATCAATCAATAAATCAACTATTTAACCAATCAATTATGTGATCCCAAAAAAGAACAGGGCCACATCTCAATAGGAGGAGGCCCTGGTTTAAATGTAAATTCATATCACCCGACGGTTGGTTTTGGGATTACCCGTTGACCGAAAAGCTGCTGTTGTAATTAATCTCGCGCTTTCTTGAAAAGAAACCGACATTGATTTTGCGGCCGATGTAGCGCAGCTTAAACTGATAGGGTTCCTTGTCGTGGTCGTATCCCTTCTCACAGGCATCGATTAACTCGGCCATCATGGCGCCCACCACCAGGGCATTTTTATACTGGTTGCCGCTGGTGCCGATGGCCATGTAAAAGCCTCTCATGTCGGACTTGTCGTAGATCGGGATCCAGTCGTCGGAGCAATCGTAAAGATCACAGGTTCCCCGGGGCTGGTTGGGAATCTGCATCGTCGGCACCCGCCTGGCGCAGCGATAGGTCTGGGCTTTCCACTGGGCTTCGGAAAGCTCGTTGTTGCGCCCGGGCTCCCCATCGCCGGCATAAAATTCATCCGGGTCCACCCATTCCTGGGGATCACATTCGGGGTCTTCGCTGCCGATCAGAAACATGTTGCCGACTTCCGGGCGGTAATAACAGGCAATGTCGCCATCGGAGGTATGATAGCCGTCATTGAGGTAATCGTATCCTTCAGGCGACGGCACGTGCATCACCTCGTGCCGTAAAGCCTTGGTCTTAATGTTACAACCTTCGTAGACGCCTTCGGCCATCTGGTTGATTTTGTAAGAATGGGGACCGGCCACATTGACAACCACCGGCGCATCAATCTGGGTGCCGTCTTGGAGGGTTACCCCCTGTACCTGGTTGTCCTGGCTGCGGACAGCAGCCACTTCCGCATTGAACAAGAACTCACCGCCGTGGGCTTCGGCCGCCCGCATGATATTATGGGCTGAAAGCGCCGGGTCGTTTACGTATCCGCCTTCTGGACAGAAAAGCGCTCCCTCGAGCATGCTGGTGGGTTCATTAAAAAATTCGGGATCCTCGGGCCGTCTGACAGGCCAAAACTCGTGCAGGTCATAAACCGGTACCATCTCTTTGACTTTCTCGACACTCCACTCCTCGTATGCCACGCCCACGGCATCGTAATTCTTTTTCACCTTGCGCCAGTCATGCCCCTGGGATTTCAACAAAAGGGAGCCGGTGTTCATGTAGCGCGCAAAACCTTTCTCATCCTTGACGTGGCCGAGATAGTTTTGCCAGTCCAGCCAGTATTTAAAACCGTCGTAGGCCATGGCAACCCCATCCTCGGTGGAATAGTGGGCCCTGACAATGGCACAGGATGCCGCGGTGGAGCCTTCGCCCGCATCTGCCAGCTTATCGATATTCAGTGTCTTATAGCCCATCTTGGCCAACTCATAGGCGATGGGACAGCCAATGACGCCCGCGCCGATAATAATGGCGTCGTATTTCTTGTTCATGGGGACCTCCTTCTGAATTGCAAATTTTAAATTTTATATCCCACCTATTTTTGAGAACATCTTCGTATCCAAGGTTGTTTACATGGACTGGGTTCAAAGGTTCAGGGTTAAGGGTTCAGGGTTGGGATGTTCGGAACTTCTAAAAAATCTGATTGGTCCACAACCTTTGAACCTCTGAACGCTGAACCCGGAACGATTTATTATGGTTCAAGGTTATTCTGAAGCATCAGAATCGCTGAAACGCTAACCCAGAGCCCCGAACGCTGAACCTTGAACGGTTAGCTTATCTCAGATAAAGGATGGATTGCAAAGTTTTTTCAAATCCCAGGCTTTGATTTTAAAGGATTTATCATGCACCCCGGGGTTGAAATAGACGAATTTTTTTTGGGTCAGATCCGGGTCCATATAAATATCGAGTTTCGTCAGATGCCCGAAGGGCGGCACGCAACCCACCTCGCACCCGACAGCCTGGCTGACCGCCTCCGGTTTGGCGAAGGAAACTTTCCTGGTGCCCGCCCCGGCTGCAGCCTGCTTCCAGTTTACTTTCTTATCACCCGGCAGCACCAGAACAATCATCTTACCCTCTTTGGTACTTAACACAAGCGACTTGACTGTCTCCGCCTCAGAGACCTTCAGCGCCTCGGCCATGGCCGGATTGGTATAAACCGGCTCGTGTTCGTAAACCTCATAGGTTATTTTTTTGTCATTCAACAACGCAATAATATTTGCCTCGAGAGTCATGGTCACCCCTGTCATGTTTGAAATGCTATCAAAAATATAACGGGTTGGCCCGTTGAGCCCATGGGTCCGTTTACCGGTTGTTAAATCAGACCTTTTTCCTCTTTTAACGGCCCAACCGGCTCAACGGGGTAACCGGCTAACCGAGTTCATCAAGCCAACGGCTAAAGGCCTGCTCCCCGGCTGGCCGCAGTTTAAATTCCGCCCCTGCCGCCAAAATCGCGTCCACCATGTCACGGCCATATCCCCGCGAACAGGTCATCAGAACCCCCGATCTTGCCGGCGTTTTATCCAGGGTTACAATTTGGCAGGGGACGTGGGAAACGGGCCCCTGCAGTAAAAAGGGCGCTTCGCGGGACGGGTCCAAAAAATCAAGCGCGCTCAATTTCTCCAGGATCGCAAAGAGGCCTTGGCCGAAGATGGTCAGAAATACCGTTGCATCCGTTACATCCGTAAAGGCCGCATCCTCGGGGAAGACCGGTGCCGGCCCGTCCAGGTGCCAGACAGAGGCCTGGGTGCGATTCATGCGGTTGATCAGAAAACCCTTTTCAAATACACACTGCCCGGGGGCGTTCGGTATGGAAATCCCCAGGGTCTGGATCCCGCCGATATCCGCATCCTGCAAGTCCCATCGAGGTCGGTGGCTTAAATCGACCACATAGGGCCCGGATCCCTCATCTTCATATTCCAGCACCACCGACCAGTTTTCCCGCTCTTCGGTTTTTACAGGAACCGCTTCAAACGACACCGGCGGCTGTCTTAGTATCCTTTGCATGACCTATACCTTTAAAAAGTCGATTAGGAATCCACCCAAATTAGACCTATTCAGAGGTGGTTTTAAAAGTCCGGATCAGGCTCAAGGGCAAGGCGTACTGCAGCTTGAAAGCGGAGCGTACACGCCAGTACGTGAGCATTTCAATCTGTGGTGCAACGCAGCCATTGAGTCTTAGATGGGCTTTTGAAGCCACTTCTTAAATCTTCAGACGCTCCCCCTCTGGATCATAAAACGGCGTCGGTACCACCCTGGCATGAAGGTGCTGGCCGCCGCACTCATCTTCATAAATCTGCAGCCGCGTGCCCTCGGTGGCCAGCGGCGCATCCACCAGCGCCAATCCGACCGCCTCACCCAATGCAATGCTGTGGCGGGCCATACAGACGTAACCCCGGATGGTGTTATCCACGATGATGGATCCGTCCTTGGGCGCACGGGAGCGGTTCTCCATTTTGAAGCCGACCAGCTTCAGGCGTCCTTCCTGTTTTTCAGTATGTTTAAGCGCCACCGCCCCCACGGTCTTGGCCTCGGGCTTGTGACGGTGCCATAAAAAACCAAGTCCGACATCGTGCAGGGTCGTTCGCTGCTCGGATTCGGAGCCGATAATGAGGTGGCATTTTTCCATGCGCAAAACATTCTGGGCTTCAAGCCCGAAATTGCGAATACCGAATTCTTGGCCGGCTTCAACCAGAACATTCCATAGCGCCGGCATATAGGATGACGGCACATGAAATTCGTAGGAAAGTTCGCCCACAAAACCGAGGCGCATGGAACGGACCGGAATGGCATCTTGAATCACAAATTCGCGGTAACCGGCGTAGGGAAAGGCTTCATTGGATACATCCGCCTGGGTGACCTTCTCGAGTACTTTGCGTGAGTTGGGCCCGGCCAGGTTGATGACGCCGAAGGCATCGGTCAAATTGACCATATGATAATTCCAGCCGTCATAACGGCTGTGATAGCGAAACCATTCCACCGTGCTGCCGGCCCGGCCGGTGGAGGTGGTGAAATAATAGCCGCTGTCGCCGCGTTTGACCACCACCCCGTCGTCGATGATACACCCGTCATCCGTACACATGGCCGAGTATTTAATCCTGCCCTCGGGTATGCGGGCCATATCGCTGACATAGACCCGTTGCAAAGCATTGAGGGCATCCGGCCCCCAAATTCTGAACTTACCCAGCGTTGAGGCATCGAGCATTCCCACATTGGTACGGACATTTTCAATTTCTTCGCGGCAGCTGAAATCCTTCGAGAAGTACCGCGCCCGCTTCCAGGCCCCGATGCGGCGCATAACACCGCCGTCCTTTTTCTGGCTCTCATGCATGGGGGTGCGCTTGCACATATCATGGTTGGTTCCGGCATAGGTGGCGATGAGGGTCGGTACCAGGGGAGCCCGCACCGTTGTCGGTGTGGCCAGACCGTTCGCATCGCCATGATACTGGGCGACCAACAGCGGCAGGTTGTGACCCGGAATTCCTCCCTGGCCGGGACCGGTGCCCGCGGCCGTAAAGCGCTTGATCAGCTCGGTCGCGTCAAAGCCCATTTCCATGGCCTGCTCGACATTTTTGATGGTGGTATCCTCATCAAAACAAATAAAAGCTTTGCGGCCTTTCACAGGGGCCTGGACCAGCTTGCAGCCCCTGGCCGGACCTGGCAGATCATTCAGCCGCTCACGGGCTTGCCGAATGTCGGCCTCGGTGGCTGAACCGCAATCAGCTGCTGCCATAAGCCCCGCCAGGCTGCCGGATGCTTCGATAGCCGCGTCATGGTTTAATCCCAGCAAACGTCCGGCCGCGTGCATTTTAGCCGGCAGTTCGGTCGGGATAAAGAAACCCGTGTGAAGGTCGAAGCCGAACCGGGCATGGCCGAGGCTGAGCGGTCCGGTCACCGGCGTCATTCCGGCAGAGGCAACCAGAAGATCACAATCAACCTCTTGCCGGCGGGTTCCGGTGATCGTGGCCAGCGTCGTCCTGGTGACGCGTTTTTCACCATGGGCTGTCGCTGCCACCCATCCGCGCCTGAATGGAATTTTTCTCTCCGCCAGGGCCGCCACCAGTTCCGGATCCTGCCCGTCTTCGCGAATATCGGCCACACAGGCAACTTTGAGTCCAAGATGGCTCAGATCCAGTGCCGCCTCCAGTCCCAGATCGTGACCGACACTAAACACCGCATTCTCACCGGCCAGCAAACCGTAGGTTCGCGCCAGGCGATGGGCCGTATTGATCTGCATGACACCGGGGCGCTCGTTGTTTTCAAACAGCAGCGGTCGCTCAATACACCCGGTGGCCACCACAACACTATGGGCCCGGATCTCAATATAACGCTCGTCAAAGTGATCGGAATCACTGCCGGTTTGGAATGCGGTTACAAGATTATTGTTATAGACCCCCACCACCGACGCCTGCTGGAATAGCCGAATGGCGGGTGTTTCCTCTATCGTTTTTGCCAGATCCCGGGCTCTTTCAAATAAGGGAATCCCATGACTGCCGGTTGCCGCACGGTAATCAAAACATCCACCCAGCCAGGGACGTGCCTCCAGAAGGATGACGCGCAGTCCCTGTCGGGATGCCGACAGGGCCGCCGACATGCCGGCCGGTCCCCCGCCGATGACGCAGACATCCGCATGGGGGTAGATCTCGTCATAGTCGCCTTGCATTTCAAAATCAGGCGAAATTTTGCCCAGCCCGGCTGCCTTGCGTACCTGCTTTAGCGCCAGGGGCCATATTTTGGCCGGCTTGTGCATGGTGCGGTAATAGAAACCGGCCGGCATGGCCCAGTCAAGGGTGTCCATGAAACCCATGAGGTCATTTTCGGCCGACCCTTTGACATTTTGAGTTTTAAGGACCATGCCATCTTTAAGAAGCGTTTTTTCAGTGCAGACGTTGGGCATGCCATCGACTTCCATGCAGGTATTGCTGCACTCGCCGTCCAGGCTGTAGAGTCCTCGCGGCCGGTGGTATTTGAGGCTCCTTGAAAAAATCCGCACCCCGTTGGCATACAGGGCACTCGCAATTGTGTCACCGCCAAGCCCCTGATAGCGGCTGCGATGGTGATGAAACGTCAGCTTCTGATCGTGATTGATCCGCAACGTCGGCAGTTGGCTGAGCCGGTCCATTAATTGACCTCCGGTTTGTCTACTTCAAGGTTGGTCGTCGTATCACGGAAAGTGGTAAACCATGCCCCGCAGCCGTCCCGGTGATACCACCATTCCTTCTGGATACCGGCCACAGATTTATTCATATGCACATAATCACACCAGGTTGCCGGGCTGAGGACTTCTTCTTCAGGCCTGGGCCCCTTGTCGACACCGCCGTAGCGGAATTCATAACCGTTGCGTTTACCGCAA
>Ga0209536_100012824_pt1 | contig 12150 bp, 7 predicted proteins | sample DeeMarSeWOR28_12_FD_187461 | JGI IMG/M metagenome (GOLD analysis project Ga0209536, IMG submission 187461) | Marine sediment microbial communities from White Oak River estuary, North Carolina - WOR-2-8_12 (SPAdes) (version 2) | ecosystem: Environmental > Aquatic > Marine > Intertidal zone >...
CGCAATCTGTTCCGTCTATGTATAAAAGACCCAAAGAATCAGAATTACCCATAAAGAGATATCGTTCATCAACTCATTGGTATTTTAGTTTTTTCTGGCGTAGTCCTGGATTAGTATTTCTAAGTTTAGGAGTCTCCCTAATTTCCACTTTACTCTCTATTCTACCCAGTATTTTATTAGGCATTGCATTTAATATTCTAGAAAATCAAGGTTTTTCAGAAATTTTTATCATTATATGTATTTGGATAATAATTACTGCAATTCTAAATTTTGCTTTCACTTTTATTACCAATTATTCGTGGACAATAGCAGCATTTAGATTTGAAAGAGATGCTCGTCAGGAATTCTTTGATACTGTACAAGAACACTCAATGACGTTTCATGATGAAATTGATAGCAGTGCATTACTTTCAATGGCAATGAACGAAATATCTCAGATGCGAATGGGGATCAACCCCAGTATGCGAATGCTTCTTGGTTCCCTACTTAGTATGACCTTAACACTTCTTGTATTCCTTACAGTCGATATGAGTTATTTTCTAGTAGGTTTAATCGGATTTCCCATCTATTTGGTTCTAGTTATCCGCTATGCATCTGTAATTGGTCCAATCCGTCAGGAATTGGCAGATCGTCTTGCCGTAGTAACCCGAGATTCCCAAGAAATCTTTCGTGGAATCGAGGTTGTTCGTAGTTTTAACCAAGAGGAACGAGAAAATCAACGTTTTATAAAAGGAAGTAATCAATATGCTGATATTGTGAATCGTGAGGGAAGACTGTCCGCTTTCTTTTGGCCTGCTACAATCTTACTCTTAATTACTGCAATCATCTTTGGAATTGGTTTATCGAAATTAGTAGAAGATCCTTCCTCAATCGGGTCGTTTACAGCATCTATTTCATTATTATTATCCCTTCAATTTATGAATTTTATGTTACCTATGTCAATTCTAAATGTCCGTGCTGGCAAAACAAATGCTGATAGAATCTGGGAAAAAATGACGTGGAAAGATCCCGTTCCAGATGAAGCTGAAGAAGGTAAAACCCCTAATTGGATGGGAGATATAATTTTTGATGACGTTAGTTTCAAATATGGACAAAATGGGACTAAATATGCTTTGGAAAAGATAAATATCACTATTCCTCATGGTTCACGAATAGCTGTGATTGGAGGACCTGGATCAGGAAAATCAACATTTTTAAAACTTCTATTACGACTGTATGATCCTACAGAAGGGAAAATATTGATTGGAGGAGTCCCAATGACTGAAATCCCAGCTCAAGAAATACGAAAAGGTGTAACGATGGTGGAGCAAGAAGTCTTTCTCTTTTCAGCTTCTGTAAAAGAAAATATTGCTTTTGCTAACCCTTCTGCTTCAGATTCAGAAATTCTTGAAGCAGCAAGAAAAGCACAGGCTGAAACTTTTATAAATAAATTACCTCAGAAATTAGATACACGAATTGGAGAACGAGGGTCACAATTATCTGGAGGTCAACGACAAAGACTTGCAATAGCTCGTGCTATTTTAGCAGATCCTAAAATATTACTACTTGATGATTCAGCTTCAGCCATTGATTCTAAGACTGAACTCCTTCTAAGAAGAGCATTAGACGAACTTATGAAAAATAGAACATCTATAGTAGTCACTCAACGACTTCGGACATTACTTGAATCTGATTTTATCATTTTATTTGACAAGGGTAGGATTTTGGCTTATGGAACGCATGAAGAATTATTAAAAACAAGTCCTAATTATCAAATAATCTTTAAAGCGTTACCAGAATCTATAGGAGGTCAATTCTAATGGCACATAGACGTGGTCCTGGAGCTTTGTTTTCTGAGAAGAGTACGAAACGTACAAGACCTACTAAAGTCTTATTACAAATGCTTTGGCTCTATTTAGGACGATTTTCGCCTTTCCTTCTCATTTCCGCTATAGCTATAATAGTTTATACAATAGGTTCCATAATTTATCCATTAATCATTAGTAATGGTTTGGATACAGCTTTACCACTTGGACCAACCGTTTCTCCTAACATAGACACTTTGACAACAATTTTTATTATTTTCTTGGTATTATCCTTTGCTATATGGCTTTTAAATGCTCTAAATACCTATATTTTAGCTTATGTCCAAGCATATATGCTTCACGATGTTAGGCAGGATATATTTAATCGTCTAGTTAAAGCAGATATGACCTTTCATAAAAAGGAACAAAGCGGTGATATTACCAGTAGGGTCGTCTCTGACACAAATGAGTTAGCACAAGGGATAATAGTTGTTACTCAAGCCAGTTCCCAGTTACTTTTGACAGTTGGAACTTTTTTTATACTTCTTGCTACTAATCTAATCATCACGGGAATCTCACTCCTTGCAATTCCTGTTGCAGCGTTTTTAGCTGGAGTACTTGGATCTATTGGTAGGAAAGTGATGTACCGTGTTCGAAAAAGCTATGGTGCAGTATCAGGTCAAATGGCTGAAAGCTTGGCTGGTGTTTCAATTGCAAAATCTTTCAATCGAGAAGAATGGTCTTCTGGAGTTCTATATGAGTTAAATTTGCAAACTTATAAATATTTTAAGCAATTAGGAGCACTATTCAACTTTTTGATGCCTTCTGTATCAATGATTTCAGTAATTCTTGTTTCACTGACGTTATTTGTTGGAGGATCACTACACCCATCTGTATTAACGTTTGGTCAAATATATTTAGGCGTTAATATGGTTCAACGCTTCCTGAGTCCGATTCTACATTTATCTATGTATTATCCACAACTTCAATCATCATTAGCTGCAATGGATCGGATTGCGGACGTCTTAGAACAACAAGACAAAGTAAAAAATAGTGAAAATGCTTTACCAATTTCATTTGATGATACTAGTGTTACTTTTAATGATGTATCCTTTGAATATGTTACTGGGACACCTGTTTTAGATAATATCTCATTTAGGGTCGAACAAGGTGAGAAAATAGCTATTGTTGGTCATACAGGTGCGGGAAAAACTACCCTTGCGGCATTAATTGCTCGTTTTTACGATGCGACTTCAGGGAATATTTTTATTGGTAATCAAAATTTGAAAGATATTTCTCTTGAGAGTTTACATTCCTCTATTGGTCTAATTCCTCAAGAACCTTACTTATTTGCTGATACAGTAATTGAAAACATCCGTTATGGCAATCCTGAGATCACTGATAGAGAAATTTTTGAATTGTGTAGATTGATTGGTGCAGAAGATTTTATTGATGCTTTACCAAATGGGTATAACACACTCCTGTTAGAAAGTGGGAAAGGATTGAGTTCAGGCCAACGACAGATGATAACAATAGCTAGAACCATGTTAGCAGATCCCAAGATACTTATTTTAGACGAGGCCACTTCACGTTTGGATGCATATTCAGAGAGTTTGGTTCAATTAGCACAACGAGCATTATTCCAAGGACGGACAACTTTTGTAATCGCACATCGTTTGACAACAATTCGAGATGTCGATCGAATTGCAGTTTTTGAGAAAGGTAAACTTGTTGAACTTGGCACCCATAAAGAGCTCTTAACACAAAAAGGTGTTTACTCGGAATTATACTATACCTATTATAGTCATCAAGGGCTCGAAGAATTATCTGAAGTACATATGGCACCTCAAGTAGAGCCACTTGAGGACACATCTGTAGCTGTAGTTGCGAATGGAAATCCTCATCCTCATGAAATGAAAGATATAATGGCTAATATGAGTCCCGAGGAACAAACTAAAATGAGAGAAAGATTTGCACACTTGTCTCCTGAAGAAAGAGAACAAATGAAACGTAAATTTCATCGTTAATTTTCTCGTTTTTCTAATCTTTTTGATTAAATCTATAACTTTATTCAAAAAACATTACTCGAGGTTACCTCAGAGGATATCTTTATCCTTTAAAGGAATTTAAATAGTTCGAGGAATTCAAGAATGGATGGTTTATTTCCAGTAAAATTCATTATCACAATGAATTTTCTAATTTATATTATTTTTACCTTTCCACTTGATCTGAAAACATATCTTAAAGGAAATCCGAATCGAAAACAGGAGATTTCACCCGATACGAAAATAAATCTCTGGTCAGTACTCGCTTTTATAACATCTGGGGTAGTATGGTTTGTATTTATTTTAGATACTATTACTTTTTTTCTTAATCTCTGGATTGTTCATAATTATAATTCAATTCCTAATAATCTTTTGTTTAATGTTATCCAACTCTTGGGGGCTAGTTTTATATCTATTGGAACTATAATTGCTGTACTGGGACGATATTCTCGCTGGGATCGTGCATTTTCATGGGGGATTCCCACAAGATTGGAAACAAGAGGGATGTATCAGTGGATTCGCCATCCACTTTATTCTTCTTATATCTTCTATTTCCTCGGATTTCCTTTATTATATTTGAATCCGTGCTTTCTATTCTTATTACTTGGAATACTAGGATATTATTCAATCACACTATACGAAGAAGCCCTTTTGGTCAAGTACTTTCCTGAAGAGTACCCCTTATACCAAAAAAGAGTTAAAAGGTTTATCCCACTTCTGTGGTAATAAGCCTGAAATTATTCAATAATAGTTTTACTTTGTGGATTTCCATGCCAAAAAAGAAAAATTCAGCACTAGAGGCGTTTGAATCTCAAATTGATTTTCCACAGAATCTAAAATTCAAGGATAAAACGATTTGGTATAATCACACTTATAAGGAGTGTATTGATATAAATATAGGATTGAATGATACGCTAGAATACATTCGGAGTATTCCTGATACATCTATCTCACTTATTGTAACTTCACCGCCTTATAATATTGGAAAACCTTATGAAGAAAGAATTGAACTTGATAAATATCTTTCATGGCAATCTCGTGTACTCGAAGAATGTAAACGGATCCTCAAACCTAATGGAAATATTTGTTGGGAAGTAGGGAATCATGTGAAGGAAGGAGAGGTCTATCCCCTTGATGTCTTTTTCTACCCAATCTTCAGAGATCTTGGATTTCATTTAAGAAATCGACTTATCTGGCACTTTGGCCATGGATTACATGCTCAAAAACGATTTTCTGGACGATATGAAGTTATTCTTTGGTTTTCCAAATCTTCTGATTATATTTTTCACCTTGATCCAGTGCGGATTCCCCAAAAATATCCTGGAAAACGAGCATACAAAGGAACAAATAAAGGAAAACCCTCTGGTAATCCGTTGGGGAAAAATCCCTCCGACATCTGGGAGATTATTGAAGCTGATTGGAAGAATCAATTATGGAATATCCCAAACGTTAAGTCTAACCACCCAGAAAAGACAATTCATCCATGCCAATTTCCAATTGAGCTAGTAGAGCGGATGGTTTTAGCATTATCAGATCCAAGTGACCTTATATTTGATCCTTTTATGGGTGTGGGATCATCTCTATTAGCTGGCTTAATTCATGACAGAAGAGTAATTGGAGTGGACAAAGAAAAAGAATTTACCGATATTGCCTTTATTAGAGTTCAAAAATACTTGAATGGCTCATTGAGAAAGCGTAAACTTGGAAAACCTGTTCATAAACCTCGTGGGACTGAGAAAGTTGTTATTGAACCTCTAGAATGGCAGGAATAAACGTTCAGTGGATTCAGGTCTAAAATTAATTTAAGTATTATATAGTAAAACACCTGAACTTTGTAAACGTGGTTGTTGAACAAGTAAGCTTTCTAAAAGCTGTTTTTCTTTCACTTTAGGAGAGAGAATTTCAGAAATAGTTTGACAATATCGCCAAAATAGCTCATTGTTCAACATCTGCATTTCAATTAGAAATGAAATAAGTTCAGATTCCTGTTCTTTTGCCCAGAATTGCAACGACCGATGCATAATATTAATGAGAATATCATAATTGCTAATTAATTGTCGATCTTGGGAAAAAAGCAGCCAAATATTCTTAGAGTCTCGTTTTAAGAATTCTCCCTTACACCAGAGCTCATTTAAACTAATTCCTACTGATTTAGCTATTGAGATTGCATCTTTATGTGATAACACCTTTCCTTGTGAAAACCAGAGACTCATCAGATAAAACTGTGAATAAGGATCGAGAGGAGACTTTTTATCTCCCTTAATCAATTGGTCTGTTAAAAATCGGGTAGATCTTTTTTTTATGTCATTTAATAAGTCTTTAATTGTATAAACTTCTTTTGTTTTTAAAAAAACACTTTTATATTGGCTATAAATTTCCATAGCTGGGCCAATAGCTGAGATAAGATAATCCCCACCCCCCATAACGCCATGTTGCCAATATATACTTAATCGTTCAGAAATGCGTGAATTAATCTGATCTTCAATTTCATCTAAAGAGATAGAACCTTTTTTAGGGATCTTTCTACAAACTAAATAAATTGAAGAGCCTAATGCTGCTGAATAACGTGCTCTTAACCGTGTTTTCATTTCAGTCTGAATTGGCCATGATGCAGTAATGACAAATCCTGTATTTAATAGTCCATGAAGCATAGCTTCCCACCCATCTGTTGATTTATGAGCATAAACAATTATTGCGATACCTTCAGGTTTTAATGTCCGATACATTTCTTTAAATGCAAGAGCCAAATTATTCTCAAAAAACAGCTTGGGATTATCCTGGCGCGATTTATTGGCAATAATTTCTTCTTTTTTAGGAGAGAGATATGAACTAAAAAGATCTGGAAATATATCTCCTAAAATCCGTTTAAACCAAACATAAAAGAAATCAGAAAGATCAGCATAAGGAACATTATCATAATATGGGGGATCAGTTATGATTGCGTCAAAAAAGGAGTCAGGATAATCCAACTGTGTAGCACTGCCTTGTGTAATAGTTATTGAGGAGGAAACACTCCACGAATTTGCCTTAAGAAATCGGACAACCCAATCTGTATTAGCATCCCAATCACCATTCCCACCTGAGAAAACATTGACTTCAGCATAGTCCCACTTCATAGGTAAGGCAGTTCGACCATAAACATGCTCGATTTTTTCACCATAGACATTGTAAACTACAAGATTAGCATTTTTATCCGCTAAACGGCCTAAAATTAATGTCAAATAGCCTAAAATGGCTTGATAAAGTATATTATAATCTGGATAAAGTTGACAATCTCTCATAATCTCTGGTTTCAATGAGTTAATTGCATCTACAAAGGAAACAAGAGATAAAAGCTGACGTGCATTAAAAAGGTCTTTCCATTGGTTATATCCATAACTTTGCAGATTAACGCCTAATGAACCCGCAGGAGGTAATTCTTCTGAGGGGAATGGATCAAAATCCCAGGACCAAGTTTTTGCTTTGATAGACAAGAAAGATCTAGCCTCCTCCCAAATATGAAGATCATTTTGCTCTGCAATACGGTAACGCTTACCTTTGATGTTTGGATGCCTCAAAATAACTATTAGAAGTCGTTGATCCATTTTACCATCACGAGCAAGTGTTCGAGTTTTTTTAACGGGAATTGTAATTCCACAAAATAAACATGCAGCATTTCCGCGATTAATTGTACCTTTAGATGGATCGAAATCGATTTCATCATCATATTGGATTTTGAATTCAATTTTTTTGGGTAAATTATGGATAATTGGCTTATATGCGATTTTCCGTGATTTTTTCTTAGCTAGCCAAAAGTGACGAATTAATGGGATTACACCATGACATTCTAGATTGGTACATGGAATAGTTCGTGCCCAGATGAATCCAATTGGTATCCACCCATCTTTTTCCATGGGATAAAATTTGCCGATTTCATGAAAAACTTTCTCTCTAACTTGGGTCGACCAATAATTGACTTTTTCTGCAAGTAGATTATCCTCAAATAGGTGGGGCCATTCCAAACTTGCTTTTTGGACAAGAACAGCTACTGGATTCAATTCATTAGTATATGTATGGCATCCTAAGCGATACGCTTCTAAGGGAATGGATCCTCCTCCGCTGAAGGGATCTAAGATCTTAGGAGGTTCTTTCCATTCACAGTGTAGAAGCTTTTGAGCTTCAAATATAACTTGAGAATGCCCATTCTTCACTACGTCCCACGGTAATATTTTTCGGATTATATCAAGAAGGTTTTCCCGAGCTTCGGGAATAACTGGTAATTCGAGTAGTGCAGCAAGATTGGTGGCCCGTGAAGCAGAAAGAGGACGACGAGCCCACCATAAATGGAGAGTAGAAGGATGGCCATGCCGAATACTTTTCTCACTACTACTATGTTTTGAAATCTCGTGTAAAGGTAAATTCCATTCAATTAACCGTGTATTCATAAGAATTAGTCATCCAGTAATAGATCAAAATACTACTTGATCACGAACTAAAAAGAATAATAAATATAGATTTCCTAAAAATATGATTGAAGCAATTTAAAAATTCGAATCATTCACAAAAACAAGGCGAAACCAAATGAAAATCTCATTACCAGATGGATTCAGGGACCAAATTGATCCAATTCCTCCATTCGAGATACCTGAGTTCGTAGTAAAAATGGATGAATTTCTCTCTCGAGCCAAACAATTGGAAAAGAATATTCCTAAAGTATTAGGTACATATGAGCATTTAGGGATAGTAGGGATTGGAGGGTCACAGGTACAACCCTTGGTATTTCATCCTCACTCGAAAGTTTCGGTCACACACCTTGAAGTTCCTGATCCATATGTATTAAAAGAGTTAGCTACTCATGAACACACTAAAACTCGAATAATCTATTGTTCTCGATCAGGAACAACGAAAGAAGTAATAAGTTTCATTCCATATCTTTTAGAATATCAATCATTGGTTGTAACGAATGGAGGACTGCTCCTAGAGATTTGTGATGAATTAGGTTGGTCACGTGTTTCAGTAGGATATGATGTGTCTGGGAGATTCGCTATACAAAATGAATTAGGGATTGTTCCAATGATTGCCATGGGATTAGACTCCAATGAATTTTTATCTAGTCTGAAAAATAGTTATAAAGAAAATTTTAAGAAAGAATCTTTAGCAGACAAAACAGCTCAGATTTTTTTTAATCTAGAGAAGAGTGGATTTGCCAAAATACGTATTCTTCCTTCGGGTCAGTTTACACAGGGTCTTGGGATCTTATTTACCCAGTTAATAAATGAATCCGTTCCTAAACACCCGCAAGATGCATTAGATGCTTCACTTCATATTATGCCAAGGAGTGCACATTCGGATTTACAGAGATGGTATGGAGGAGTAAAGGATTCTGCTATCTTTAGCTTTCTATGTGAGGACTATCTAGAGGATATTGAGCCAGAAGGTTATCCAAAATACCTCAAAAAGATTATTCCAGGAATAAAAGCGAAATCGGGCCAACATCTCAATATAACTTCGCGAGCAGTTGAAGATACTTTTCCAGGACCTGTATTTAAATGTCTTCTTGAAAAGAATTCAGTTACCGAGACAGCCTCTTGTGTTGGATTTTTACATGCTCTTACAACACGTCTTTGTCAGCTGAAAGGCTCCAATGCATTTGATCAACCCTCGGTTCAGCAATATAAAGACAGAGCAACTGAAATTTATAAAAAAATTGGATGATATTTTAAAAGATACTTTAGGAAAAGTGAGGAGAAGATATTTTAACCAATTTAAGAACAATTAGAGAAATAAACAGATATCATAATTAAAATAAAGCGATTTGAAAAAACATCCTTTTGATCATGATGCCCCATTCTCCTCTTTCTGGAAAAGAACTGATTTATAGTGTGTTTAATCATAAGGAAGTGGATACTATCCCCTGGGTTCCGTTTGCTGGTGTCCATGCAGGATCCCTATGTAATTATACCGCTTCTGAAGTATTATTAGACTCAGAAAAATTATTAGAAGCTTTACTAAAGGTAAATGAGATATATCATCCAGATGGTCAACCAATACTTTTTGACCTTCAAGTTGAAGCAGAGATTTTAGGTTGTACATTGCAATGGGCAGATAAATCACCACCAACGGTAATTTCTCACCCATTAGCATCAGATATAACAATTCCAACAAAAATCCCTTCAAGAGATGATGGTAGACTCCCTATTATTTTGGAAGCAATGCAAATGTATAAAGCACTAGTAGGTGAAAAAACTGCGTTATTTGGACTACTCTGTGGTCCATTAACCTTAGCATCTCATTTACGGGGCATGGCATTCTATCTTGACCTTATTACAAATCCTCAATATTGTCACCAATTAATTGAATATTGTACAGAAGTTGCTCATCAAATAGCTGATTATTATATCGAAGCAGGGATGGATGTGATAGCTATCGTAGATCCTGTTGTCTCTCAAGTTTCTCCTAAAACCTTTCAAGAATTCTTGTTACAACCATTTAAGTCATTTTTTGCTTATATTCGCCAAAAAAAGGTTTTTTCCAGTTTTTTTGTTTGTGGAGATGCTACTAAAAACCTTGAGATAATGACTCATACTTACCCTGATTCCATCTTTGTTGATGAAAATATTAATATGAAAACTGCTCAAGATATTTTTCAACCTAAAGGCATTCTTTTAGGGGGAAATATTCCATTGACTACAATAATGTTGTTTGGGACACAACAGGATAATATGCAATATGTTATTGACCTTATAGACAATGTAGGATCAAATAATCTTATTATCGCTACTGGGTGCGATATGCCATATGATACTCCTCCTGAAAATGTGATTGGAGTAATTCAGGCAACAAAGGAACCTACCCTTATTAAAGAGTCTCTTTTAAATTATCAATCTACTGAGCCTAACATAGATATTATTCTTCCTGATTATTCAAATCTTTTAAAACCATTAATTGAAGTTTTTACAATTGATTCTGATGTGTGTGCTGCCTGTGGATATATGCTTAATGCGGCAAAAGAAATTAAGGCATATTTCAAAGATAAAATTGATTTAATCGAGTATAAATATACCAATAAAGAAAATATAGTTCGTGGGAAGAAATTACACTTAAAACATCTCCCTGTAATCCTTATTAATGGAAAAGTGATCTATTCATCTTTAATTCCTTCTAAACCAGAATTTGTTCAAGAAATAGAAAAGGTGCTTTAATGGAAAAATCTGAATTAATTCCAATTTTTTTAATCAATGGTTTCCTAGGAGCTGGAAAAACCACCTATTTACTTAATTTACTCTCAGAATTAGAAAGTCAAAACCTAAAATGTGGTGTTATTATTAATGAATTTGGAGATTTAGGCATAGATGGTCAGTTAATACCTGATGATGTTCTTTTGGTTGAAATTAACTCGGGATCAATTTTTTGTCAATGTTTAAACCACCAATTCTTGGAAAATTTGATTAATATTACAAAAAATCATCAGCTTGATGTACTTTTAATTGAGGCTTCAGGCTTAGCTGACCCGTCAATAATTTATGATAATTTAAGACAAATAGAGAATCAAATCTGTAAAAAATACCTCCTGAAAGAGATTATTTGCTTGATTGATGCTTTTTTCTTCTTAGAATTAAGTACTACATTACAGACTTTAGAACGTCAGATAAAAGCCTCTACAATAGCTTTAATCAATAAAATTGATCTTGTTGAACCAGAAACGATTCATGCTATAGAAAATCGTATACGAGAATATAATCCTAATATAATGCTTTATCAAACATCTTTTGGGAAGTTTAACTATACTCAATCTCTTCCACTACTTAAGGCTACTCAGATCAAACATGGATCAGGAATAGGAGAGAAAAATGCAGGAATTCCATCAATAAAGCGTCTTTTATTGATATCTAACAGACCGCTTAGTAAAGAAGTAATCATGCCTTTTTTTGAAGAGTTAAAAAAATATACGTTTCGTATTAAAGGCTTTCTGCAATTTCTTGATGGTTGGTGTCAAATAAATAGTACAAATACCCAGCTAAAGATATCTAAAATAGAAAAGTCTTTTCTTGCGAATCAAATTGTTGTAATATTTCGAAATACTGTAAGACAAGATCAAATATTAGCTTTTCGTGAACAATGGAATCAACTAAATAGTATTAAAAATTGAAAAACTCTTTTAAAACTCTTTTAAAGTTTTGAAGAATATTACATTCAGTTCTAAGCCCTAAGAATACTTTAAAAATAAAATAAAGTTGATAATAAAATTAAGTACTCTGCTATGCAAAGTTATTTATAATAGTGAAGTCCCTTATAATTTAAGATGCTAAATCAACAATTTTGAAGCATTAAGAAACTGAAAA
>Ga0209536_100012825_pt1 | contig 12150 bp, 7 predicted proteins | sample DeeMarSeWOR28_12_FD_187461 | JGI IMG/M metagenome (GOLD analysis project Ga0209536, IMG submission 187461) | Marine sediment microbial communities from White Oak River estuary, North Carolina - WOR-2-8_12 (SPAdes) (version 2) | ecosystem: Environmental > Aquatic > Marine > Intertidal zone >...
CTCGAACGTCTTGATCGCGACTTCGTGGTCCTCTGCCACCGCAAACCACGGCAAGGCACCGCCGGGATGCTCGTGGGTGGTCATCAGTACCTCGGCACCCGCGTCGAGCGCGATGCCGCGTGCGACCAGGTTCATGGCCTCCGTTGCGCTGCGTGTAAACGCGAGTTCGTCGTCAGCGCAGCGCAGCAGAGCGCACGCCACCCGCCGAGCCTCATCCCGCCGACCGTGCCCCGTCTCACAACGTAGCTCCAACTCTCGCCAGACCCGATCGACGGTTGCGATCACCGGCAACGGCGACGGCCCGAGGCCAGCCGTGTTGAGATAGGCATATCCTGGCTCCAACAGGAACTCATCACGCACCGCCTGCCACCGTTGTTGGTCGCTGTGCGCTGCTCTCCATGTCTCGGCGAATGCGGTCGATTCCCCGGTCTCGCTGTCCCGCGCCAGAGACAAACTCGGCCCCGCCGCAACTGCGGCGGTCCCCGCAAAGACGTCTCTCAGGAAGCGTCTTCTGTCTGTACGATCACGCATCCAAGCTCCTCTCAACTACCGGTCTCCCGTTGACCCGCCAACCAGGCGGACCCGTCTGCCCGACGGTCACGTCGGTCGCTCTGCCGTACCCTGTACCCTGCACCCTGCACCCTGCACCCTGCAGTCTGCACACTCCACTCTGCACTCTTTACACTTTATTCTGTGCTCTTCAGGCCCTACGATCCCACCGTAGCGAGAAACCACAGCAGCACCAGAACCACCCCTACCAAAACCCAGCTTCCCCCAAATCCGAGTACGTCGATCTTCCCCGGCCGGAGAACTTCCCACGTCGAACCAGGCCAGATCTTGTTCCGTTCCACCTCCTCCGGATGGTGTGCCGCGTGCTCGATCGCCGCCTCGTCTTGCTCGAGTGTCGGTTGCACCGGCGTGTGTAACTTGCCGTAGAATCGATCCAGTCGACTCTTGTCTACCGGCCGCGTGACCGCGCTGATCCCGAACAACAGCACGAACGGGAACAGGGCATCGAAGAAGAACCGGGTCGCCACGAGCTGGGCCTTGCCCCAGCTGGAGAAATCGATCCCTAACCAGCTCAGCACCCAGATCTCCGCATGGAATCGCCCCTGCCCCTCGAGCGGCGAGTCGGGATCGGCCGGATCGGTCCGCACGACACGCTCGAAATAGATACCGGTCGGCTCGATCACGTGTTCCTTGCGCATCGTCTCACCGACGGCCGTTGCCCTCCCGGCATCCACGTCTTCCTGCAGTGCCCCCGTGACGACAGTGACCTGCCTGGCGGCCGTCTCCGCTACCAGCTCAGGTTGGCTGCGAATCGCAGGCACACTGGGGAAGATGTTGGGAATGATGGCGTAGAGTGCAAAACAGATGACGACCTGTGCGATCACAGCCGCCTTGGTAAGCCGGCGCCACACGAAACCCAGCCAGATTGGGGCTCCGAACACCGCGGGCAGAGAGATGAAGTACTGAAACAGTGACAGAAGGTTGTCGGCAAAGATTGCGCTCAGCACGCCGCTGACCAGGATCACTGCTATGACCAATCGACCGACTGTGAGGTAGTGTTGCTCGGAGCGTCCTGCTCTCACTGGCTGGTACAGGTTCCGCACTACGAGAGCGGAGTAGGATACCGAGAGAGCATCGAGCGACGACATGTTCGCGGCCAGTACCCCCACCAGCATGAGTCCGATGGCTCCCGGGAACAGTAGCCGCCGAGTCATCACGCCCCAGATCTGATCCGGATCGTCCAGAGCACCGGCCAACAGCGCGATGGCAATTAGACCGGCCAGTGCCCAGAACAGCATGATGACACGCTTGAAGTACATGCCGCCCAGCATGCCGAGCCGTGCAGTCATTTCGTTCCTGGCGGAGCCGGCAGTAGGCATCATTGGGGCGGCGGCGATGATCGATACTAGATTGGCTAGCACCATCGCGAGAATCGTGTACCACGCATACTCGCTCGTCGCCGCGGAGCCAAACAGCTCAAACATGTAGTCTGGCACTCGGGCGTGCAGACCCTCGAAGCCGCCCAATTGGCTCAGACCGATGGGGATCAACAGGAAGGAAAACACAACAATGAGGACGCCCTGAATGGCATCGGTTATTGCCGCAGCCGCAAACCCGCCCATCATCGTATATGCGGCGATCACCAGCGCGTAGGCTACATAGAACAGCAGCGGCTTGGTGTGCGAGATCAGACCTCGTAGCTCACCACGCTCCATCCGATCATCCAGCTCATCGTAGCGAGCCTGCTCGGCCTCGCTCAAGCCTACTGCCAGCCGCCCCTGTAGATCACGGTACTCACGGAAGGCCGCAACGCTGGCCGCTTCTTCGACGGTGAATTCGACTTCCGTCTTGGGAGTGAGCGCCATCAGGGTCTTGCCTGCAACCATGTAGCTCGCACCGCCACCAATGAATGCCAATACGACACAGAAGGCTGCGAATGCACCGCCTAGGAACTTGGAGTCGAACCGCTCCGTCAGCAGATCACCCACTGTAACCAGCCGCGAGCGCCGGTAGAGCATCGTGGTGAACCAATAGAACGGGGTGAGAAACAGTACCAGGTACTGAATCCACATGCCTCCAAGGCCTTGGCGGTACACTTCACGCGCGACCCCGGCGGCCTGGTTCGAGTCGGTAGAGTGTCCGAAGTTGAGAAAGAACTGATAGAAGACACCGAGCTTACGGCCGGCGAGATAGAAGCCTTCGGTGTCCTGCCTGACCCTGCCCACCCTATGTCCGATCCAGATGATCACCACCACGTAGACAGCGATGAGAGCCGCGTCGATCACGTGGAGCCCGAACACCTGCATGCTATTCTACTCAGCCTCACACGAGGCAAAGAACGCATACACGTTCTCCGGCCGAGCGCCGGGTCCGAACTCGCACTGCGCGATGAAGCCGCCGTCGCGGTGAAATGCCGCTCGGAGCCGCTGCGCTGCCGCAGCGATCTCATCAGGAGTTGCATAGGGCAGCAGCCGCTGGCGGTCCATTTCACCCCAGAACGTCAGCTCACCACCGAAACGCATCCCCAGCTCCTCTACCCCCATGCAGAATACTTGAGCATTCAACGCGTCCACACCGATCTCGATCAAGTCCGGAATGATGTCGCTGATGTAACCGTCCGAGTGCATGAAGGCATGCTTCCCATGCGCGTGAGCGATTTCCACATAATCCGCGTACAGCGGTTTGAACATTGCCCGCCACTGCTGCGGCGCGATCAGAAGCGCCTGTTGGCTACCCCAGTCGTCCATGAAGGTCACACCGTCCACGTCAGTGTGGGCCCACAGCGTGAGTTCCTCCAGGTAGAATTCGTGGAGGCGGGCCAGGAAGTCGTGTAGCGCCGAGGGCGGACGCGCAAGATCCAGATACAGGTTCTCGGTGCCTCGAAGGAACTGTAGCCGCTCGAACGGCCGGGGACACGTTCCTGCGAGCACGTAGCGATCAGTAGCTTTACAATATGCGGCAATCGTCTCCCGATCGACGGCAAGTCGCTCCCGGGGAAAGCGAACATGCGCGGTGTCGGACCAGTCTTTGATCTGGGGCTCTTTGACCTCGCCGATAATGCCCTCTTGTAGGTTGTGGAACTTGCAGCCCCAGGCATCTACAAACGTGCCGATGGCGTGCGCGTTACCCTGCCCCGGCACCGGCTCACTACAGAACTGCGGGATCGGAACCAAGTCGGGAGAAAAGTCACTTTCTAAACGGGCTACAGCCTCGGGGTACCTCTGTTCTGCCCAGGGCAGTAGCCAGAGCTGGCGCGGTAGTCGCTCGGGACGCTCGAATTGAAGCGCCTGCTTGACGAGTGTTCGCGGACTGACGCAGTCCACAGGACGCGGGGAGTGGGACACGGGTAACGATACGATCTCGGCTGCCGCACGTTCGAAACGCAGCTCGGTTCCATCGCGGTTTGAGCTTACCTGGACCGGCTCCGCCGCTCGATCGGCCAGCAGTTGCCTGGCCACGCGCACGGCTGCCGCCGCGGTGGGTGCATAGGCTTGTGCCCCGATCTTCTGAGCGAATTCCTCAGTGAGGGGCGCGCCACCTACAAGCAACGCCACTCGATCACGCAATCCCTCACGCTCGAGTTCGGCAACGACATTGCTCATTTCAGGCATGGTGGTGGTCAGCAGGGCGGAGACAGCAACGATGTCGGCGCCGTATTCCCGTGCGGCCTGGGCGAAATCTGCCGGTTTCACGTCGTAGCCCAAATCATACACCGCGAAGCCACCACCCTCGAGTACGGCGGCAACGATGTTCTTGCCGATGTCGTGGAGATCACCGGCCGCGGTCCCGATCACCACTTTTCCCACAGGCGGCACGGCCCGCGCGGCCAACAACGGGGTGATCAACGACAGGGCTTCCTTCATGGCACGCGCGGCGAGCAGCAGGTGGGGAAGGAAGAACTCGCGGGCCTCGAACCGTCTGCCCGCCTCATCCATCGCCGGGATCAACTCCGAAGCGAGAATTGTCTCTGGCGGTATGCCAGCTGCCAACGCGCGCTCGGTGAGGTCACGAACTCGCGTCACCTCACCATCCAAAATGTCAGCCGAGAGCGTCCCCGGAGCCGCGGCGCTCACCGCTTGATCCGCCCCGCCACATCGCCACCTGCCAACTCTTGTACCTCGTCCACCGTCACCAAATCAAAATCGCCTAAAATGGTCTGCTTCAAACAGGAGGCCGCAACACCGAACTCCAATGCTTCCGAGCGGGTCTTGCCACTCAACAGACCGTGTATCAACCCAGCGCTAAACGCGTCTCCCGCACCCACACGATCCACCAATCTTATGCGATATGACTTGCTCGTGAGGAATTCGGCGCCATCCCACAGGCACGCGGACCACGAGTTCTCCGACGCCGAGTGGCTCTGGCGTAGCGTGATCGCTGCCATACGCAGTTCGAAGCGATCAACGAGCTGTCGGGCAACGTCCTCATACGCGGCGTAATCGAGTTCGCCTCGGTCGACCTTCGTCATCCCTGCCACTATCCCGAACACGTCGGCGGCATCCTCCTCGTTAGCCACCACGATATCAGACTGCTCCACCAGCGGTATCATCACCTCGCGGGCACTCTCCCGTGACCAGAGCTTGGCTCGATAGTTGAGGTCCACGCTCACGGTGAGATCATGCCTTCGTGCCGCGCTCACCGCCTCGGCGGTCGCGGCGGCGGTCCCCTCGCTCAACCCCGGTGTGATGCCGGTCCAATGGAACCACACGGCGTCTGCGAAAACCTCATCCCAATCGACTTCACCGGCCCGCAAACAGGCTGCCGCCGACGCGGCGCGGTCGTAGATCACCCGGGAGGACCTCTGCGAGGCCCCGTGTTCTAAGTAGTAGACGCCAATGCGATCACCTCGGCGTCGGACATGCGAGGTATCGACTCCCAACGAGCGGAGCCTGTCCACTGCAGCTTGCCCCAGGTCGTTCTTCGGTAGGGCCGTCACGTATCTGGAGGCGAGACCCCACTGGGCCAACGCGACTGCAACGTTGGCTTCAGCGCCACCGTACGTCACGTCGAAGCTAGTGGCCTGCCGCAGGCGGTAGCCCATAGGCGAAGAGAGACGCAACATGATCTCACCGAACGTGACTACGCGATTCGTGCCGCTCTCCACCATGCCTGTACTCGATTCTTCAGCCCCAGCGTCGGACCCGGTGGTTTGCGTCACCGGAACCATACCAGAGCTTCTTGCTGCTCCCCCTCCTCCTGCCGCAACCGCCGCAAGCCAGAGTGCAGTTGTCTGACGCATGCGGTCACGGTCGTCGCAGTGGCGTGCCAGAGCCGAACCGCAAAAGATGCCTTCGGTGTCCTGCCGTGCCAGCCGCCCCACGTTCTCCAGCGTAACGCCCCCTGTGTAGACCAGCTGCACGTCTGGATAGACGGCACGCCAAGCCTGCGCAGTTCCAAGCACAGCCTGTTCGTCCGCCATGGCGGGAAAGAGCTTATAGATCCACTGCCACGGCCTCCGCTCACGCAACTGGTCCAGCGTATAACCGTACAGCTCCGATTTGTGAACTAGCTGTTTGCCGCAATCGGTGAGACCGCCGGGTATGCACATAACATCGGCTGCCACGCACTCCTCGACTACCGCGGGCACATAATCCGCCGATACCACGCCGGCGACACCAGCGGCAAGCACCTGCTCAGCCTGAGACCGTGTCAGTACCGTACCCGCCAGCACGAGCGCATCGGGATGCTCACGCAACAAGGCTTCGATCCCCGGCAAACCATGCCTGCCCCGTAACGCGATCTCGAGCACCACGCCGAGCGGCTGCAGCACCTCATAGGCATCAATACACTGTCGGGGATCGTCGGGAGTGAGTAAGGCGATCAGCCGATGGCGTCGCAGCGTCTGCCACAATGCCTCCGATTTGTTCACCGGTCTATCCTCCACCGTGAGCGCCACCGGTTCACAGGCGCTTGATGTTCATGCCGCCACTGACTTCGAACACACCGCCAGTGGAGTAGGCGAAATCACCCCTCGCCAACGCCGCCACCGCGCGGGCCACGTCAAGCGGCTGGCCCCAACGCGACTGCGGTATCAGTCCCTTGGCTATCAAGGCATCGTATTTGTCTTTGACTGGTGCGGTCATGTCGGTGGCGATCAGACCCGGTCGCACTTCGTACACATCGATACCGTCCACTGCGAATCGATGCGCCAAAACACGCGCCAGTTGGCTGAGTCCAGCTTTGGTCACTCCGTATTCCGTCCGCGTCGGGGACGACGTGTCGGCCGATATCGAGGTAATGAATACGATCTTCGGTCTCACTGCCGGCTCCCTTGCTATCCACTCCACCATGTGTCGCGCAAAACACTGTGTCAGGAAGAACGTACCTCTCAAGTTCACCCCCACCACGTGATCGAAACTGTCGGGAGTCGTATCCAGGAAGTCGAGCCGCTCTCGGGGTCCAACGCCCGCGTTGTTCACCAGCACATCCACGCGTCCGAAACGGCTACAGGCCTCTCCCACCAATCGTTCGTGAATCTCCAGGTCAGCGATGTTGCCTGGTGCCGGAAGGAATGCCACACCGAGTTCTTCGACTCGTTCCCCTGTCTCGGCCAAGCCCCTAGTACGATCGTCCGCATCGTATCCTGTGGCGTTCCCCACTATGTTGAAGCCCTCTCGTGCCAGTTCGATGGCAATCGCCCGCCCGATACCGCGGCTCGCTCCGGTCACGAAAGCGCAGGGTGTACTAGCCACCTCATCCCTCCTCGCGCTCAGAGAATACCCTGCCCGTACGGTAGTCCGCCCACGCCTGCTCAAACCAGCCGTCCACTATCGGTATCGGCCTCACATCGACCCACTCTGTTCGCACCTTGCCCGCAGCCTCGCAGCGCACCTCCAGAACCTGTCGGTCCACTGCCGAATCTGCAGCATGGCGTGCGAAACGCCACCGTTCACCCAGACCGGCACCACACTCCATACCGGCTGGATCCAATACCAGCGCACCGCCCCGCGAGCGGCCGCCGGCACTCAGATACTCAGCAAGCGCCTCCAAGTACACGGCGTGGGTGAGACACAAGTCAGCCACCCGAAACGCCAATGGCAGTCCCTTGACTATGGGCACTCTCAACTTGCGCTCGATACGACGTTGCATGCGCCAGGCATCGCCGACCGCCGTGGCAACTGTGTGCGGCTCGCGCACATGACCCGCTGCTGCAGACATGCGCTCCTGTATCTCAGCCAACGCCGCCGCCGGCAGCAGACCGTCATCCTCGCTCCTATTACCACCACAGACGCGGCGGCAGAACACCAGGCATTCGGCGACTTGGCCCGCAACGATCCGCGCGAAATCGTCGACCGGCGGCGGTCGCTCACTGTAATTGTGCGCGATGAAGCTGGCAGCGCGAATGGCACCGACTTGTCCCGCGTTGAGCGCCGCACCGCCCGGTCGGCGCACACCGTGTGTTCCGCACACTTCACCGATGGGAAACAGGTGCTTCACATTCGATTCCCACCAGACATTGGCTCGCAGACCCCCGTTATTGTGCTGGGCACAGACGGCGATTTCGAGACGGTCGTGCGCCAGATCGATTCCGTGATTGCGAAACAGATCCACCGCCGGTGCGTTCATTGCCAGCAAGCGCTCGATTGGGGTCTCCTGCAAAGCACCGCAGTTGTCCAGGTACCTGTGCACCTCCGGGTTCAATTGCCCGATAGCGAAGGTCTCGCTGCCCATCGGATCGGACGGATTGCGACTATAGTCGAGAAACACGCATCGGTCCCGGTGTATCGTTTCGCGGTGGACGAGCAGGTCAATGAGCGATGAACCGTGGTTCACGATTCGCTCGCAATCGAACGGCCACTCGTAGCCTTTGCGAAATGTCGCCCTGATCAAGGTACGCAGATCCGGGAAGTGGTCGCCCAAGAACTCACGTGCGTCGCTACCATCCCGTTCCGTCGACAAGTACCGCGGTATCACCTGCTGGTAACTGCCCGATATGTTCCAGCGGAATCCCACCGATGCGAGGCCGAACTGCCACTCGGTCAGATTGTGGGCCGCTGCCCCCAAGCGCAGAGCCATCCCAGTCGAGCCAAGTTGGCTCTGCGGGTATACCGATTCCCGGAATAACGCCCCGGGTCCACCCGTAGCGAGGACGACGTTGCGAGCGTTGAAAACCGTGAGGCCGTAGGTTGCCTCATCCAGTCTCTCCTTGTCCAGTGCGATGGCACCACACACAGCCTGCCCGGCTGCGCTCGTTGCAGGACCGTGATCTGCGACCAACAACACAATGACTTGGTGCCGATCGAACAGGCGTACTCCCTCGCGCTCTAGGGCTCGTCCCAGGTACTCGCACATCAGTTTCGATGTGAGCGGTCCCGCCGATGTCGCACGACCTCGCTGGTCGTTGTCGGTGCGGTATCCTACATAACCCCCATGCCGATCATGCGGAAACGGCACTCCCAGCTCAACCAGATTGTAGAAAGCCCGAGCCGAGTGCTGGGCTTCGCATAGAGCGATATCACCGTGCATGCAGCCACCTGCATGCAGATCGGCAGCCAACTGGCGCGGAGAGTCTTCAGCCGCCCCAGCCAGCGACAGCTTGTAGTACGTCTGCTTGTCCGAGCCAGCGTTGTACGACGTGCCAGCGTTCCACCGCTCGGAGACCATGGCAATGTCGGTTTGACCCTGCCGTACCAATTGGAGAGCTGCGTTGCGAGCTGCCGCGCCGCTCCCGATCACGAGCGTATTCAAGCTATGGACCGGCAGCGCAACACCACCAAACTCGCAAAATGTGGCTGTTCCGGGTGCCTTCATATGTGTCTTCGCTTTCGCCTCGTGTCCGGCAGTCGGTAAAACTCGGTATCACGCATTACGCAACCCGTGGAGTCGCCCGCTCGCATTAGCTGAGTGCAGCCCGAGCAGGCGATGCAGGTCTTGTGCGGATCTAGCGTGCCGTGTTGCATCAAGTCGCGCACGAAATCCGGATAAGCAAATGCCATACGGCCAACGCCTACCACGGCCACCCGACCCGTACGCACCGCCGCCGCACCCACGTGCGGGAACCAGTGCCGCAGCCAGCTATATCCCGTACCCACCAGCGGGCAATCAGGCCGAGCCTTCTGCAACGTAGCTGCTGCATCCAGGAGACGTGCTACACCCAACAGGGGGTGTTCCGGCGACTTCGCCTCTCCCGGCACAGCGCGATCGAACGGCCGCCCCAGATAGGCACGATGGTACGGGACACCCATGCTGACATTGGCGATCGGGGCACCGGCTGTCTTGATCTCGCGAAACAACGCGGCCGGCTCCGTGAGATCGGGTGTGTCGGGATCATCTCGGTCGGCGCCGAACCCATACGGATACTGTAGTCCGTCGTAGGCATTGAACCGGCTGGTGACCATCAGCCCCGGTACCTGGGCGCTAATGCGGCGCATGGTGTCGAGCAGGAACCGCGAGCGATTCTCGAACGATCCTCCGTAACGACCTCGACGCGTGAAGGCCGCCAGCAGTTCCGAGCAGAGGTATCCGTGACAGGCTTTGATGTCCACACCATCGAAGCCGGCAGTAGCGGCGAGCTGAGCCGCTCGAACAAACCCATCCTGCAGGATGTCCAGCTCATCGTCAGTGATTGGCCGGTGTTGATCACCGATGCCGATCAGCGGGTCGAGAGTGGGGCTGTGGTGCACGATCACGGGCCTTGACGTACCGTCAGGTCTCGACCAGCGACCGGAATGTGTGAGCTGCAGTATCAGGAGGGGGTCGTGCCTCGTACCCCAACTCGAGCTAGCGGCGGATCGCGCGGCTGCCACCAGTCTCTCGAACGCAGCGACGCTGCCGTCGTGCAGATAGAGCTGGCGCGGATTGGAGCGGCCCTCAGCAACTACCGCAGTTGCCTCGAACCAGATCAAGCCGGCACCGCCCGACGCGTAGCGGCGATAACGCCTGAGCGCCATCTCACTAGGTGCACCATCCGGGTCTGCGTCAAAGGCTTCCATCGGATGGACCGCCAGTCGGTTAGGCAGCGTTCTGGTGCCAACCGCCAACGGAGTTAGGAGAGAGCCGGTGTCGTCGTCCCAAGGAATCGGCAGCTCGAGCCCAGCGATCTCTCGCCGTAGGGCCGCGCTGTCACGGTAGCGAAAGCGTCGGTGGGGTGGTTGGCTCGTTGCCTTCATCCTCTGTGGCATCTCCCCGCGGCAGCGCTCATACGAGAATCGCAATCAGTCTAACCTCGTTGCTGCGTTTCTGCGGCCACGCTCGCCACTAGCTCCTGAACGTTTCTCAATCCCATTCGGGTGCGCCCTTCGCACAACTCCGGCCAACGGCCCCGTTCGGTGACGGCGAGTTCACCGGCGTCCATCAGTTCACGACCCAGTTGTGCCGTAGTAACCAAGCGGCCTAACTCAGACACCGTGAGATCTGGGAACCGCTGCAAGAAACTCTCGTCGTCGAGGCGTGTCGTGAAGGAACCGCCATGATCTTCCACGGACAGATTCACCGGCCGGTCCAGTTCCGCCAGCAGCTTGAGAATCGCGCGGAGGTCGACCAGCCCACTTCCGGCGGCCACCGGGAAGGAGACCAATCCAGTGCGATCGAGGACCAGGCCGCCGTCCTTGACATGCGTCGCCATCACCCACGGCAGGATCCGCAAGGTGGCAGCCACCGGGTCCTCCAGCAAGGGCAACACGTTGAATGTGTCCAAGCACACACCCAGCCAACCACCCGGCTCAGCGTCACACATGTCGAACAGCCGCAGTAGCTCAAACGTGGTGAACTCGAAGTGAAGTTCGACGGCGAGAGTGACTCCCAATCCCTCGAACATATGGCGTTGCGGTCGGAGGGTGTCGGCCATCGATTGGAGTAGCTTCTCGGTCGGGGGCGCGGCGTCGTACCAGCGAAAGAATCCACCGGAACAAGAGCGGACTACCCGGGCACCCAAGGAGCTGGCTTGCTCGGCTGCGCGGCGATTGCCCGGAAGCAGGTCCTTTGTCGACCAGGTGCTCGTGTCGAAGGGAACGTGTTCGCCGCCGCCCCACTCGAGATACAATCCCCGCTCCCTCGCGGCTGCACCGATGTCATGCAGGAGCTCGGCATCCAGCGCCTGCCCATCAGACAAGTGTACCTCACTGAACTGGACACCATGGCCACCATGCCGTGCCACCCAGTCGATCATTGCGAAGGGATCCAGTCGCCGTGGGTTCAGACAGTAACTGTCGATACCGACTCGGAAAGTCGTCACCTGTCCGCCAGTCTGGTCAGATGTATGGCAGCCGCTTCCGCGCCTTCACGAACCTGCCATACTCTCGCACCCAGGCTTCCTCTTCCTGCGACAGCGGCCCCGCCTCGAGGGCGTCGAGGTTCTCGTCCAACTGGCTCCGGTTCCTGGGGCCCGTGAGCACCACGTTGACATGCGGACTCGTCAAGCAGAATCGATAACAGAGTGGCCCCGACAATGGCGGAGGCGTGCCATCACCTGCGGCAGCACTGGGCCAGGGAGGCATCTCGATGCCGGATAACGGCTTCAACAACTGTCGCCAGGACGTAGCCGTGTACGCTATCACGGCTGGCCGTTTCGCCTTCAAGTGCGGGAAGATATCCTGCTCGGCACCGGGATGCTTGGCGTTGTAGCGGATCATGAATGCATCGAGCACCGAATCAGTGGCGAGCTTGCCGGCCCGAACCCGGTCATGGATGCTGGTTCCGGCG
>Ga0209536_100012826_pt1 | contig 12150 bp, 6 predicted proteins | sample DeeMarSeWOR28_12_FD_187461 | JGI IMG/M metagenome (GOLD analysis project Ga0209536, IMG submission 187461) | Marine sediment microbial communities from White Oak River estuary, North Carolina - WOR-2-8_12 (SPAdes) (version 2) | ecosystem: Environmental > Aquatic > Marine > Intertidal zone >...
CTTTGCCAGCACCCGCACCCAGCTGTTTCTGGGTACGGACCTGACCGACCTGATCCGATTCGACATGAGCCAGCAATTCGGCGTCAAGCAGGGCATCGGGAGCTTCGGAATTTTGCAGGGCGGTCTTCTGTTCAGCGGTATTCCCGCCAAGGTGTGGGAGGATCCCTATGTCGAAAACCGGGACCGCGACGATACCGACCGGGACTCCATGGGGGCACGCCTGGTCTGGGACCGCATCTTCGGCAGCCAGCTCCAGGTGCAGTACACCTATCGCAACATCGACATCGACGATGAAAAAAGCGGCCAATTCCTGATCGGGCAGGGACGCTTGACCAGCGCGCAGGCCAAGCTGCTGGAGCGCGACGGAGATCGTCACGTCGCCGACATCAGCTACCGGTTCACTTTCGACAAGCAACACATCTTGTCACCGGCCTTCATTTACGGCTATAACGATCTCGACGGCGATGCCATGAAAAACGATTCCTACGATTTACAGCTGACCTATGCGTATTTCGGAAACCCGTTTGCGTTCACCGGCAACGTCTCTATCGGACAGGCGGAATACGATGATGACAATCCCATTTACAACAAAGACCAGGAAGACGACCGCTACGGGATCCAGGGCACGCTCTACTACAAAAATCCCTGGGACTGGGGCCTGTTCGGCAGCAAGCCGATGAATTTTTACATCGGCGCCGCCTACGTAAAAGTCGATTCCAACATCGACTTCTACGATCAGGAAGCTATCATGACCACCGCCGGTGTGTTTTTCAAGTGGTAAGACGGGCTGCTTGAAGCGTTTGCCATTAATATGTTTCGGTTTTATCCAATCCTTAAATCCCCCCTGTGCCCCCTTTTCTAAAGGGGGGAACTTTATTCACCGGCGGGGGTTTTGGCTGTAAATCGTGAGATTATGCCGCTTCCTGCGAGGTTTCGTTCCCCCTTTACCAAAAGGGGGACAGGGGGATTTTTCTTCCGCAGCCGTCCCGCGCCCAAGGGAACATATTAATGACAATAGTAATAATTGTGGGCCGGGGGATGATGGTGTCAAAGGCTGGTTCCGAGAACCTCGCGGGCCGGCCGGCTGATGCGGGGATCGTCATGGTCTAAAAATCGGCCGCTGAACTCGCGGGGGGCATACAGCGCCAGCCAGGCAATGGCCCGGGCCGGAATTTCCGGGGCTTCCAGCTCTCCGTGCGCTTTGAGCTGCCGGTAGTAGGCCATCTGGTCGGCCGGCATGGCATTGTCCGCTTCATTGCGCAGGGTCGCCTGCATGTCGGTATCCACCACCCCCGGCCGCACCGCCAGAGCCGTCACCGTGGGCTCCTCGGCGGCCAGCACCCGGGTAAAGTGGTTCAGGGCCGCCTTGCCGGTACAGTAAGCGCTGACGGTTTCCAGGGCCAGATTGGCCGCACCGCTGCTGACGTTCACGATCCTTCCCTTGTGTTGCCGCAGGGCGGCAATGGCCGCCCGGACCAGATAGTAGGGCGCTAACAAATTGACTTCGATGTTGCGCCGCCACTCATCCGGATCTGTGTCGGCGATGGGGGCCAGGGGTTGAACCACCCCGGCATTGTTGACGAGGGCATCGATCCGCCCGAACTGTTCCAGGGTGGTTTTAACCGCCAAACGACAGTTGTGGACATCGGCCACATCGGCCGCGACCACGTGAGCGCTGCCGCCCAGGCGGCGCACGTCGGCGGCAACCTGCTGGAGGTTTTCTTCGGAGCGGGCCACCAGGGTCACCACCGCGCCGGCTTTGGCCAGCCAGCGTGCCACGGCGGCGCCCAATCCCCGGGAAGCACCGGTTACGATAACGACGGGATTAGCAGGGGGCATAAAGTTACTGCCGAACCGTTTTAAATTCCAGAAGTTCTTCTATCTCGGCGGCAGGCGTCTTGCCGATGACAGCCTTCATGTATTCGATCACCAGGGCCGACTCCATCTCATCCCGCGACATGGCGAACCAGTGCTCCCTGTCGGCCAGAAGTTTGGAGGGCCATTTCCTGCCACTGCGGTTATCCCCGTTATACCGTCTTTTCAGGATAGCGGCATACATATCCATTTTTGACCGCAGGGTGTCATCCGAAAACCGCCGGATCCGCGCAAAACCGGCGGCCAGGCGGTCTGCGGGTGGAAGTTCGGGATATTCCAGAATCTGCTGGAACGGTCTGGCAAAGCGCTTCAGGCCGCGGTAGATGTGCTTTCTTTGCACCATGTTGATGCCGGACCAGCCGGCCCGCAGCCACTTGAACAGGGCGCAGCGGACCCGGGGAGACCCCGCATCGATCTCATAATACACATTGATGGCGCTGGAAGCATACATATATGAACTGACCCAGCCCAGGGCCGGCAGGGCCAGCCCCTTCTTGCCGGAATAAAAATAGTCCCAATCATCATCGTCACCCAGTACATAGCCTTTTTTCCCGACGCTGGAAACATCGGTTTGGGTGGATACGGTGATGAGGACCCTGCGCTGCCGGTATTTGAAAACGACCAACGTCTGATACAGGTTGTAACCATAATAGGCACCCGAATTGGTGTCCGGTGTGATTTCGACGTATTGCAACGCTTTTTCCAACACCGGCGAATCCAGATCCCCCAGATACTGTTCTACCCGCGGGGCGTCACGACGCTGCCCCGTTTCGTCCAACCAGTGAAACAGGCGCACCGAGGACGGCATGGTGGCAATACAGGGAATATCGGGATTAAAGGCATAATCCGAAATTTCACGAAGATTGGACTGGTTATCGAATTCATGGTAGGCCGACGGCATGTCGAGCAAATCGTCGGCAAAATACAGGGTGCTTTTATCCTTGGGGCTTTCAATAAAGTCCATGACTTTTGAAAGTAATCCGGGGTCAAACGCAACGTTCTTTTGCGGATCAACGAGATCCAGCAAATGACGCAGCCCGGGGTAAATGCTCCGGGAGATCGGGACCTCTGCAGGTTTTTTGGCGGCCGGGGACGGAACCGGCGAAATGGCAAGGAGAGCCCCTGTCAGCATGATAACAATCATAGAAGACAGATGATTTTTTAGCAGCCTGGTCATAATTAGTTTAATCACATCAACCGGTAATCCAAAAACAATTCTTCAGAACGATAACCAGTCTAAAGTTCCCTCAATAGCTCAGTCAGACAGGTCCGGAGAGGGGTTTGAATCGTAATTGCGCGCGGGGTCAAAAATAATGTCCGCCGGCGGTTTCCCCGCCACGGGCGGACGGATCATAGACGACTTCTGGACAGGTTTTTACTATAGCATACCCAGAGAATTTGACAACCCCCAAAATCCGGATTGTGACCCTTAACATAATCACTGGTTTCGATTGTCAAATATGCGGGGACCATTTTTGAAACAGTTTCTATAATATCCGTTTGCCAACCCGGCAAAGCGAGCTTAGTATAGTACGTGACGAAAAACATAGACCATGACCCAAGACCATTTTTATTTTCCAGGTGATTTTCTTAAATAATGTTGGAGTGTTGGAGTAATGGAGTATTGGAGTGCCGGATGAACGGCAGATTATGCGTTTCCAGCACTCCAGTACTCCATTACTCCATTACTCCTGTAACAAGAAACCTACGCATTCAGCGTTAACCGAAAGAGTAATTTTGATGGCCATCCCATCCATTCGCATAACCGGTGCCCGGCAGCATAACCTTAAAAACCTCGATCTCGAGATTCCCTTAAATCGCATCACGGTGGTTACCGGCGTCAGCGGCTCGGGCAAATCGTCCCTGGCCTTCGACACCCTGTATGCCGAGGGGCAGCGCCGCTATGTGGAAACCTTCTCGCCCTATGCACGGCAATTTATGGACCGCATGGACCGGCCCCGGGTCGATAAAATCGAAGGCATCCCGCCGGCCATCGCCATCGACCGCAAAGACCCGGTTCGAACCTCCCGCTCGACCGTGGGCACCATGACGGAGATCACCGATTATGTGAAGCTGTTGTATGCCCGCCTCGGGCAGCTTCACTGCCGTGCCTGCGGCCAACCCGTGGAACCGGAAACGCCGGCCCATATCTGGAAGGTATTGAAAAAGGCCCCCGCCGGATCACAGGTGATCATCACCTTCCCCTACCTGATTGATGGAATCCCGGCAAATCAAATCCGCACATCGCTCATGCAAATGGGTTTCGATCGGCTGTATGCCCAAAACCGGATCATGCCGGTGGAGGACTGGCAGCCCACCGGCGGGCAACAGGAAATAGCGGTTGTGGCCGATCGTCTCATTTTGCGGCTGAAAGACAAAGAACGGGTGATGGACTCCCTCGAGCTGGCTTTTCGCTTTGGCGGCGGAAAACTGGACATCTGGATTCCGCCCCGGACCCATCATGCGTTCAGCAACCGCCTGGAATGCGCCCGCTGTCAGATAGAATACAATTCCCCCCTGCCCAATTTATTTTCGTTTAACAGTCCCATGGGGGCCTGCGATAGCTGCCGGGGATTTGGCCGCACCATCGGTATCGACCTGGATCTGGTGATTCCGGATCACTCGCTGTCTCTGGGAGAAGGCGCCATCAAGCCCTTCGGCACCCCGGAAAACGACCGTATGGAATACCGGGACCTGATGGATTTCTGCCGGCGGCAAAAAATCCCGACGGAGATGCCGTATCGCCGACTAAAGGCTGCACACAAAAAGGCCATCATCAAAGGGACATCCACCTACTACGGGATCGAAGGATTGTTCCGCTGGCTGGAGTCCCGCACCTACAAAATGCCGGTGCGGGTTTTTCTGGCCCGCTATCGCAGCTATGATGTCTGCGCAGAATGTAACGGTACGCGTTTCAAGGAAGGCTCCCTGCTGTACCGCATCGGCGGCCGGAACATCGCCCAGATTTACGCCCAGAATGTCGAGCAGGCCTACCGATTCTTTAAAAAGCTTCCGGTCCCTTCCCGGGATGAAGCCAGTCAGCTGGTCCTGGATGAGATTCGCAACCGCCTGAATTATCTAAAAGATGTCGGCCTGGGCTACCTGACCCTGGACCGCCAGTCCCGCACCCTTTCGGGCGGCGAGGTCCAGCGGGTGGCCCTGGCTTCCGCGCTGGGCTCCTCGCTGGTCAACACCCTCTATGTGCTGGATGAGCCCAGCATCGGTCTGCATCCCCGCGACAACCACCGGCTCATTCGCATTTTGAAAGGATTGCGTAATTTATCCAACACCGTGGTGGTGGTAGAGCACGATCCGGAAATCATCCGCGAAAGCGATTATTTGCTGGATCTGGGTCCCCGGGCCGGTGATCAGGGCGGCGAGGTCATGTATTTCGGTCCCACCGCCAGGGTCAACGGATCTCTGACCGGACAGTATTTAAAGGGCCGCCGCCAGATCACCGCTGCCACCCGGCAGCGCACGCCCGCCAAAGATCGCTGGCTCACCATTAAGGGCGCGGCGGAGAATAATTTAAAAAATATCGATGTGCGCGTTCCCCTGGGGTTGTTTGTCTGCTTGACCGGGGTTTCAGGTTCCGGCAAATCCACCCTGGCCGAGGACATTCTGTATAGAGCCGCCAGCCGGTTCCTGGGAAACCAGGAAGGCCGGCCCGGTCAGCACCGCAGCATCAGTGGCCTGAATCTAGTCCGCGATGTCGTCCTGGTCGACCAGCGCGCCATCGGTCGCACCCCCCGCGCCAACGCCCTGACTTACACCAAAGCCCTCGATCCGATTCGGCGCCTGCTGGCCGACACCCCGGCTGCCCGCACGAAAAAATTCGGGCCCGGCCATTTTTCGTTCAATGTGGCCGGCGGCCGCTGTGAAACCTGCAATGGCGATGGATTTGAAAAAGTGGAGATGCAGTTTCTCTCGGATGTCTTCATCACCTGCCCGGACTGCCGGGGAACGCGGTTTAAGCCCGAAATCCTCGAGATCAGCTACCGGGGGCAAACGATTCATGACATCCTGAGCATGACGGTGGACCAGGCCCTGGCAATTTTCAAGGATCACACCAAAATCGTGGCCGCCTTGCAGCCCCTGGCCGCCGTGGGCCTGGGTTACATCCGGCTGGGTCAGCCGATCACCACCATGTCCGGGGGCGAGGCCCAGCGCCTCAAGCTTTCGCGGTTCGTCGGCAACGGCAGCGCTCAGACCTCGGGCAAGTTGTTCATTTTTGACGAACCGACCACCGGGCTGCATTTTGACGATATCGGCAAACTGCTGGTGGCCCTGCAGCAGCTGGTAGACGCCGGCAATACGGTTTTGGTGATCGAACACAACATGGATGTGGTTAAATCCGCCGACTGGGTGATCGACCTGGGACCCGAGGGCGGTGATGCCGGCGGACTGGTGGTGGCAACCGGCCCCCCGGCCGAGGTCGCCAAGAATATCAAATCCCATACCGGCCGCTTTTTAAAAGCCTATCTGAAAGCGTCGGGGCGGCTGAAACATTCCGGCTCCCAGCCGCGTAAAGTGGCCGAATCTATGGCCAATTTCAACACCAGCGCAGGGGCCAACGTGATCGCTTTAAAGGGCGCGCGGGAGCATAACTTAAAGGACATCGATCTGACGGTGCCCCAGAATGAAATGGTCGTGCTGACCGGTGTATCCGGATCCGGAAAATCCACCCTGGCGTTTGATATCCTGTTTGCCGAGGGCCAGCGCCGCTATCTGGAGAGCCTGGCACCCTATGTCCGCCAGTATATGAAAATTTTGGAGCGGCCCGAAGTCGACCTGGTAACCGGGCTGGCGCCGACGGTCGCCATCGAGCAGCGAACCAGCTACGCCAGCCGGCGCTCCACCGTGGCCACCCTGACGGAGATCTATCATTACCTGCGGCTGTTATACGCCAAGCTCGGCGTCCAGCACTGCCCGGGCTGCGGCCGCCGGCTAATGGCCCAGACCCGGCAGGCCATCGTCGATCAAATTCGCCGGCGCTACCCCCGCCAAGCGGCCACGGTGCTGGCCCCCAAGGTCTTCGGCCGCAAAGGCTTTCACAAGGAGGTTATTGCCCGTGCTTTGAAAAAAGGCATCAAAAAGGCCCGTATCGACGGTAAGATCACCGTGTTAAAAGAAGGCCTGGCGCTGAGCCGCTATCATGAACACAACATCGACCTGGTTGTCGGGCGCCTGCCGGCCAAAAATCTGGAACATCTGGTAGATGCGGCGCTCGACGAGGGCGGCGGCAGTCTGGTGATCCTGGATCGCCGGCGAACCGAAGAAGTGTTCAGTCTGCACGGCGTCTGCCCGGCCTGCGGCATCGGCCTTGAGAGTCTCGACCCCCGCCTGTTTTCGTTTAACAGCCGTCAGGGAGCCTGTGACCGCTGCAGCGGTTTGGGCACCATCGGCGAACCGGCGGCGGAAGACAACCACGGCAACGAGATCTGCCCCGGCTGCAACGGCAGCCGCCTCAAACCCCAGGCCCTGGCCGTCAAAGTAGGCCGTCACGGCATCTGGGACCTGGTAAAAAGACCGGCCCGGGAGGTTTATCAGATCCTCAGAGAACTGACGTTCAAGCCTTTTGAGCAACCGGTGGCCGAACCGGTTATCGCGGAGCTGTTGACCCGCCTGGCCCTGCTGAATCAATTGGGATTGTCCTATCTTTCCCTGGCGCGCAGCGGCGACACCCTGTCCGGCGGCGAAGCCCAGCGCATCCGTTTGGCCGCCCAGCTGGGATCCAATCTGACCGGGGTTTGCTATATCCTGGATGAACCCACCATCGGCCTGCATGCCAGGGACAACCGGATTTTAATCGAGGCCCTCAAAACCCTCCGGGACCGCGGCAATACCATTCTGATGGTAGAGCATGATGAAGAAACCATCCGCGCCGCCGACACCATCGTGGACCTGGGTCCCGGGGCCGGCCAGGACGGCGGCCGGGTCGTGGCTTCCGGTACCCTGGCGGAATTGCAAAAGGCGCCCCTGTCCATCACCGGCGCGCTGATCGGCAAACACCGCAAAGAAATAACATCCCGCCTGCGGCCATACAAGCGGCAACCCGGCATCAAGGTTCTGGGCGCCGCGGCCAACAACCTCAGGAATGTCAATGTCAATTTTCCCCTGGGGTGCCTGATCGGCGTGTCCGGGGTTTCCGGTTCGGGAAAATCCAGTCTGCTCAAAGAGACGCTCTACAAAAATTTGCGCAACCGGCTGTCAAAACAGCGTCGACCCGCAGGGCCCTGCAAAGATATCAAAGGCTGGGAACCGTTAAAGCGGGTGCTGGAAGTGGATCACAGTCCCATCGGCCGCACGCCGCGATCGGTGCCGGCATCCTACGTTGGTTTTCTGTCGGAAATTCGCAAGCTGTTCTCCCTGACGCCGCCGGCCCGCGCCCGGGGGTATTCGGCCGGCCGCTTTTCATTCAACGTGGCCGCCGGCCGCTGCAGCGCCTGCAAGGGTCAGGGGCGTCCCAAAGTTGAGATGAGCTTTTTGCCGGATGTGTATGTGCCCTGTGAAGTTTGCCGGGGCAAGCGTTTTAACGATGAAACCCTCGCCGTCCAGTATCGCGGCAAGAATATATCCGAAATTTTGGAAATGACGTTTGCCGAAGCAGCCCGCTTTTTCGCGGCCATCCCTTCCATCCGGCGCGCCGTCCAGTTCGTCTGCGACGTCGGCCTGGGATATCTGGGCCTGGGTCAGCCCAGCCCGACGTTGTCCGGCGGTGAGGCCCAGCGCATCAAACTGGCCCGGCAACTGGCCCGGCCATCGAACGGGCACACGCTTTATATCCTCGATGAGCCCACCACCGGATTGCACCGGGCGGATGTTCAGCGCCTCATCGACGTGTTGCAAAAACTGGTGGATGAAGGCAATACCGTGGCCGTCATCGAGCACAACATGGAGATCATCAGCGAATCCGATTACATCATCGACCTGGGACCCGAAGGCGGTGCCGAAGGCGGCCGCGTGGTAACCGCAGGCTCACCGCAAGAACTTCTAAAAGCCTCTGCAAAATCCCACACTGCCAGGTATTTTAAGAAATATCTGGACGGCGAGTAATACTGTGGGACAATTCAAATACTTGATTCAAAGGCTGCCGGTCATAAGCTGCCCCTCCCACGAGCGCAGGACAGCCCACCGTGGCTGCCGCAATATTGCCATCGATATTAATATGTTCCTTTTTTTCGATTCTTGAATCCCCCCTGGCCCCCTTTTTCAAAGGGGGGAACTCTTCATCAGCGGCAGGGATTAGCGTTGCCCCACTTCATCCGATATTGGCTTCCCCCTTTGTAAAGGGGGACAGGGGGATTTTTCTGTCGCAGGGCTATCTCGCCTGGTGGAATATCTCTATGGCAATGGTCATAAAGTCGTCAAGACCCGCCCGACTCGCCTTGCGGCCTCGCACGGCGGACGTGGTGGCCGACTCTACCCTTGATATTAAAGCGGATTTAGCATACGCTAACAGTATGTTATAAAACATTTTTTCGACCTGATTTCACATAATCCCCTTGAAGAGCCGCCTGGGCTTATATCAAGTACAAACGGTCAGGAATGAGCAAATGCCAAAAAGATTTGAGCTAAAAGCCAGAGATCTGAGATGTATCTGCGATCCTAAAATTTTTAAGTTCAAGAACACATCGGAAATCAAGCCCCTGGACAGCGTCATCGGTCAAAAGCGGGCGGTTCAGGCCATCGAATTCGGACTGAACATGAAAAGCTCCGGGTATAATATCTTTGTAACCGGGGAAGAAGGTACCGGAAAATCGACCATTGTGAATGATCTGGTTTCCAAGCATGCCAGAACGCTGCCCAGGCCCGATGATTGGTGTCTGATAAATAACTTCAAGGACCCCTTCCGTCCCAAAGCCATTGCGGTTTCATCCGGCAAAGCCGCAGCATTTGCCAAAAAAATGCACAAATTCGTGGAGGACCTGAAAAAGGACCTGCCCAAAGCCTTTGAAGGCGAAGGCTATCTCAAGCGCCTTGCGGGCATCAAGGCCAGATTTTCGGAAAAACAAAATCGGCTCTTTCAAAAAATCGATCGGTTTGCCACCCGCAACAACCTGCAGATCATAAAATCCGAACAGGAAATCGAAACGGTTCCCGTCCTGGACGGAAAGCCCCTGACACCGGAGGAGTTCAACCAGCTCCCCAATGAAACCAAAGCCGCCTTCGAAAACAGCATCCGCCAGGTCCAGGAGCAAATCGAGCTGGCATCCGTGGAAATCGACAAGCTGAACCAGGCCCTGCATATGGACGTCGAAAAATTGCTGGATGAAGTCAGCTTTGCGGTGGTGACAAGCCGGCTTGAAAAAATCAGATCCGAATTCAAGGACAACGCCGCCATTTTAGCGCATCTGGATGAGATCGAGCAGGACATCGTTGAAAACGTCAATTATTTCATGCCGTCCGAGGATGGCAACGCCAAAGAGAGCGGCATTTTCAAGCCGCCACCGGACACGGAGTTGAATCGTTATCAGGTAAACGCGCTGACGGACCGTGAACCGGCCAAGGGCGCACCGGTTGTATTCGAAACCAATCCCACCTACCACAACGTCATGGGACGGATCGAAAAGCGGGCTTACATGGGAACGGTGACCACCGACTTTTCCATGGTCAAGGCGGGCTCCCTGCTAAACGCCAACGGCGGCTTCCTGATCATGGACATGGAATCATTGATGATGCACCCCTATGTATGGGAGGCGCTCAAGCGGGCGTTAAGGGCCAAATTTCTTCAGATCGAAGATATCGCCGAGGAAACCGGTTTCGGAACGGTCTCCCTGCGTCCGGAGCCCATTCCGTTGGAAGTCAAAGTCGTACTGCTGGGAAGCTATGACGATTTCGAAGTGCTTCAGAATTACGATCACCGCTTCAACAAGATATTCAAAGTCCGGGCGGATTTCGATTATGAGGTGGAACGAAATCCAGACACGATTCAGCAGTATGCCCGTTTCATTGCCCGGGTCTGTAAGGAAGAAAGCCTTTTGCCGTTCACGCCGAAGGGAGTGGCAACCATTGTAGAATACGGCGAAAAATATGTGTCCGACCAGAATAAGCTGTCGATTCGCTTCGGCCCCCTTCTGGGCGTTTTAAAAGAAGCCGACTACTGGGCCCGCAAAAACAGGGCCCGGCTGATTACCGAAAAGTATGTGATCAAGGCCTTCAACGAATATCGTTTCCGCTACAACCTCTATGAGGAAAAAACGCACGAATCCTATCTGGACAACACCATCATGATCGATGTGGAAGGGGCCGTCGTGGGCCAGGTCAACGCCCTGGCCGTCTATCAGATCGGCAGCTTCTCCTTCGGGCGCCCGGCCCGGATTACAGCGGAAACCTTCATGGGCAAGGACGGCGTCATCAATATCGAACGGGAAGCGAAATTAAGCGGCAGCACCCATGACAAGGGCGTGCTGATTCTCTCGGGCTATATGGGCCGGACCTTCGCCCAGAACTATCCGCTGAACCTGTCGATCAGCATTACCTTTGAGCAAAGCTACAGCGGCATCGACGGCGACAGCGCCTCTTCCACCGAGTTGTACGCCATTATTTCCAGCCTGTCGGGCATTCCCATCAAGCAGGAGATCGCCGTGACCGGTTCGGTCAACCAGAAGGGCCAGATCCAGGCCATTGGAGGGGTCAATCAGAAGATCGAGGGCTTTTTCGAAGTTTGCAAAGCCAACGACCTCACCGGTACACAGGGGGTGATGATACCCAGGGCCAACGTTAAAAACCTCATGCTCAGAAAAGAAGTCATCGACGCTGTCAAAAAACGCAAATTCCACGTCTATCAGGTTTCAACCGTGGAGGAAGGCATCGAGATCCTGACCGGCATACCGGCCGGCAAAGCGGACAAGGACGGCAATTACCCGGATGGAACGGTCTATGGTGCCGTCCAGCAAAAGCTGGCACATTACTATAAGCGGTCACTTCGACTGAAGAAGGAATTGGAATGAATTGTTAGTTGATTGGGTTGATTAAATTAATGAAATTCAGTTTGTCTGATCTTCCGCCTTACGAAATAAACTCAGTCAACCTATTCAACTCAATCAACTTTTAAAAACTTAACCCGGTACGCTGTATTCGGCGTCCAGTAAGATTTTGAATCCACCTCTAAAGGATATCCTTTAACAGCATCCTGCACGTTTGCGACATTTCCACCCCGGTCTCTTCAACGCCGATGGCCTTCTGCTCGCATATCTCTACACAGCTTTCGCAGCCAATACACTCTTCAGCATGAACGGGAACCGACTTGCCGTTGCGCATTTCAAACACCCC
>Ga0209536_100012827_pt1 | contig 12150 bp, 11 predicted proteins | sample DeeMarSeWOR28_12_FD_187461 | JGI IMG/M metagenome (GOLD analysis project Ga0209536, IMG submission 187461) | Marine sediment microbial communities from White Oak River estuary, North Carolina - WOR-2-8_12 (SPAdes) (version 2) | ecosystem: Environmental > Aquatic > Marine > Intertidal zone >...
CCCGCCGTTTCACTTGCGACGCGGGCCCGGCGCACACACCAGGACGTGGCGTACGTCAGCTGGGCGTGGCGCCGACCGGGCGCCGCCCGGTGGCGCCCAAGTAGATCGCGCACAGGGTGAGCGTCGCGCCGAGCAGCTCCACCGTCGTGGTGGGCCGCCTGAACAGCAGCAGGTCCCACACGAATGCGAGCGCCGGCTGCAGCAGCAGCACCAATCCGGTCCGGGACATCTCCAAGCGGGGCAGCGCCCGAGAGATCAGCACCCAGCCCGCTACCTGGGGGATCAGCCCGTAGGCGACCAGCACCCCCCAGGTCCATGCATCGGGGATGCGGAAGCTCTCCCCCTCGAGCACCACCGCGCCAGCCGCAACCACCGCTCCCACCAGGCACAGCGCTGCGACCGTCACCATGGCGCTCGGCGCGCCCACCGCCGCCTGCGCCCGCCGCAGCGTGAGGATGTAGCTCGCGTAGAACAACCCCGTCAGCACCCCCAGCAGCAGCCCCAGGCGGTACCCCCACTGGAGCGCGCTCCACTCCAGCCCGAAGATCAAGAAGAGCCCCAGCACCGCGAGCGGCACGGCCGTCTTGAGCCGCGCGCTGGGATGCTCGCGCAGCACCAGCACGCCGTACGCCGCGAGGAAGAACACCTGGAAGTTGCCGAGGATGGTGGCCAGGCCCGGGCCGATCAGCAGGATGCTGCGGTGCCACACTGCGAGGTCCGCCGCTAGTAAGACGCCGGCCACAGCCGCGAGCGCGAGGTGGTGCCGCCCCGTCCAGAGGCGGCCGCGCCGCACCAGCACGATCAGGGCCAGCGCCAGCCCGCCGAACAGCAGCCGGTAGAACCCCGCAACGGTGGGCCCCACGTGCGCCACGTTCACCAGCACCGGAGAGAGGCTGATGAGCGCCGCCCCGAGCGCGAGCTGGAGCAGGGCCCGCGTGGCGTGCGGAGGGCCTCGGTGTGACCCGGAGGGCACTGCGGGCGGTATCATGGTTGACGCGAGCTCCTGGCGTTGCGACAGAACATACACAGGAAGGAAGTGCATCATGAAACGACTGCTGTTCGGATTCTGGCTCGTAGCGGCGGGTACGGCCTGCTCGGACGACCTGGCGGGACCCGGTGCGCTGAGCGGCCACTACGCGTACGCGGCCTCCGACTCCAGCGGCAACGCGCTGCTGGTCGGGCAACTCGACCTCACGTTCCACGTTGACTCGACCATTACGGGCAGCTGGAGCATCGACTGGGCGCAGGAGGCGGATCAGAACACGGCGGTGGGACCCCAGACCGGCGAGGGAGCGCTCACGGGCGTGCTCGTGGCGGACGGCGTGGTGCTCGACCTCAACCCCAACATCGCAGACGACAACGTCTACCTGAGCGGCACGTTCGTGCTCGAGAGTGTGACGGACGGATTCGCCGGCCAGTGGCACCACTCCACCCTGACGGGACCGGTCGCCGCCGGGTTCTTCACCGCAGCCAAGCACGCCCCGCTGACGCACTGACCCGGCGTTATATTCTTCCCCCGGCACACCATCAACCGAGAATTCACGACCGGGGGATTCCGAAATGCGCGAGGATCTGGGACGAGCGGGACGGGCGTGGTGCGCGGTCGTCGCGCTCGCGTCGCTGGCGGGCTGCGCCGCCGACGAGATGAGCATGCAGGATCGCGTCGACCAGTACGCCACGGTGCAACTCACCGCCGACCTGAGCGGCCTCAGCGACGCCGAGCGGCAGATGATCCCGCTGCTCATCGAGGCCGCCGACCAGATGGACCTCCTGTTCTGGCAGCAGGCGTACGGCAACAAGGACTCGCTGCTGGCGACCATCGACGATCCCGCCACGCGGCAGTACCTCATGATCAACTACGGCCCGTGGGACCGCCTCGCCGGCGACGAGCCGTTCCTGCCCGGCGTGGGATCCAAGCCGGCTGGTGCGAACCTCTACCCGGCCGACATGACGGCGGCGGACTTCGACGCGGCGACCGATGCCCCCGCAGGGGTGGCCGAGCAGCTGCGCGGACTCTACACGCTGGTGCGCCGCGCACCCGACGGGTCGCTCACCGCCGTGCCGTACTCGGAGGCGTTCGCCGCCGAGCTGCAGACTGCCGCACAGAAGCTCCGGGAGGCCGCCGCGCTGGCGCCGCAGCGGAGCCTGCGGCGCTACCTGGAGCTCCGCGCCGAGGCGCTCCTCAGCGACGACTACCGGGCCAGCGACATGGCCTGGATGGACATGAAGGACAACACGATCGAGCTGGTCGTCGGACCGATCGAGACGTACGAGGATCAGCTCTTCGGCTACAAGGCGGCCTTCGAGACCTTCGTCCTGGTAAAGGACCTGGAGTGGAGCCGCCGGCTGGACCGCTTCGCGCAGTACCTGCCCGAGCTGCAGCGGGGCCTCCCGGTGGCCGACATCTACAAGCGGGAGATGCCGGGGAGCGACGCCGACCTCAACGCGTACGACGTGGTCTACGTGGCGGGCGACGCCAACGCGGGCTCCAAGACGATCGCGATCAACCTTCCCAACGACGAGACCGTGCAGCTCGAGAAGGGCGCCCGGCGGCTCCAGCTGAAGAACGCGATGCGCGCCAAGTTCGACCGCATCATGCTCCCCATCGCCGACGTTCTGATCGCGGAGAACCAGCGGCAGCACGTCACCTTCGACGCCTTCTTCGGCAACACCATGTTCCACGAGGTGGCGCACGGCCTCGGCATCAAGAACACGATCAACGAGCGGGGAACGGTGCGGCAGGCGTTGCGCGACCTCGCCTCGGCGATGGAGGAGGGCAAGGCCGACATCCTCGGATTGTACATGGTGACACGGCTGCGGGAGCAGGGCGCCATCACCGAGGGCGACCTGCGTGACAACTACGTCACGTTCCTGGCCGGGATCTTCCGTTCCATCCGGTTCGGAGCCTCCAGCGCCCACGGCAAGGCCAACATGGTCCGCTTCAACTACTTCCAGGACATGGGCGCGTTCACTCGCGACGAGGGATCGGGAACGTACCGCGTGGACTTCGAGCAGATGGGGCGGGCGGTGACCGCGCTGTCTGAAGTCATCCTCACCCTGCAGGGCGACGGCGATTACGACGGCGCGGCGGAGCTGATCGCGGAGAAGGGCGTGATCGGTCCGCAGCTGCAGGCCGACCTCGATCGGTTGGCCGACGCCGACATCCCGGTGGACATCGTGTTCGAGCAGGGCATGGCGGTGCTCGAGGGCGGCAGCTAGTACACCGGGAGGAGGAAGACCGCCCTGTAGTCCACACCGGGCACGTCGGCGGTGATCTCCAGCTCCCAGTAGCGCGGCGGGCGCTCGCCCAGGCGGGTGCCCGCCGCGTCGCGTGGCACATCGAATGCCACCTGGAGACCGCGCCGCCCTTCCCAGCGGGCGCGCACGTCATCGATCGCCTGCGTGTCGGCGTAGGTTTCGTAACACACGACCTGCTGGCTCCGGTTCTTGCCGCTCCCCCGCGTCTCGTAGCGTTCCTCGACGGCACGCAGGGTTACCTGCACGGGCTCGAGCAGCTCGCTCCGCCCCGGGCCGAGAAACCGGAGGCTCGCCCGCTCACCCAGCCTGAAGGGGAATGCATCGAAGCTCACCGCGCTGGTGCCGTACTTGAGATAGCGCATCAGCAGGTACACGGCGTAGCCCACTACCATCACGGCGATCAGGTCGAAGAGCCCCACGATCCCCACCCAGAACCAGCGCCCCGGCACGCCTTGCAGCACGAAGCCGACGTAGTTGAACGGCAGCATGAACACCACGAGGAACGCGGCGCCGAAGAACCCCCGCCGAACCCGCCGGGCGCCGTCGTCGCGCGCGCCGTAGGGGTCCCACAGGTGATCCCACTTCCAGGGCTCGGTCGGATGCGCGCGCTTGCGCTCGGCCACCCGCGCCCGAAGCCGGAGCCCCTTGATGCCGTGGACGATGAGCGAGAGCCCCACGAGGCCGAACACCACGCCGAACCAGAGGAGCAGCGGCGCCGGTCCCTCTACCTGCTCCGGCGCCACGCGCCACACCACCAGCGCGCCGACCCCGACGGCGAAGAACGGCAGCCCGAACAGCATCGAGGGCCAGCCGTGGATGGTGGTGGCGCTGCGCGCCTGGTGGTTCTTCAGTTCGCGGCCGGGCGGTGTGGTCATGCAGTCCCTGGGGCGCGAGTGACCACGGCAACCATTGATGCCGTCACCCTTCGCTGTCAATCCGCCGTTCGGCCTATTGCCCCGGGGAACGGCAGGCCCTAGAATGGCGCCTTCCGTTGCAGCCACCTACTCCCGAGGGAGCGCCCTCCCATGCGTTACCGTTTCGCTTCCCCAGTCCTCCTGGGTTGTCTGCTCGTTGCGTGCGGCCCCCAGGACCCCCCGGCACCCAACGTCGTCACCGTGGTCGCGACAGACTTCGGCTACGAGGCGCCGGAGCAGATTCCCGCCGGCGTCACCACCGTGCGCATGGTGAATGCCGGTGCCGAGCCGCACCATACCATCATCGCCAGGCTCGATGCCGACAGGACGGTGGACGACTTGTTGCAGGAGTACGGGGCCGAGAACCTCTTTCCCGAGTTTGTCGCCTACATGGGCGGGCCGGGGGAGGCCATGCCGGGTGACACCTCGAGCGTCACCGTGGCGCTCGAACCGGGACACTACGTGCTGCTCTGCTACGTCTTCTCACCCGATGGCGCACCGCACTTCACGAAGGGCATGCTACGGCGGCTCGAGGTGGTCGAATCCGAGCCGCAGCTCGCCGACGAGCCGACCCCCGACGTGACGGTGGTATTGGCCGATTATGCCTTCGGATTCTCGGGGCCCGTGCCGAGCGGCGACGTCACGTTCCGCGTCGAGAACGCCGGGCCGCAGGTCCACGACCTGGTGATCGTCCAGACCGAGCCGGGGAAGTCGGTCCAGGAGTTCCTGGCGTGGATGGAGGCCGGCGGAGAAGGACCACCGCCCGGCCACGTCGTGAGCAGCATCACGGGCATGAACGCGGGACACCATGTGAGCTTCACCGCGCACCTGGAGCCCGGCGAGTACACCGTGCTCTGCTGGGTGCCGGACGTCAAGGATCTCCGGCCGCACTTCATGTACGGGATGATGCAGCAGTTCACGGTGAGCTAGCCCGACTCCTGCCGGATACACGTCGCCCCTCATCGCCTGACGCACGTGGCGGTGAGGGGCGTGGTATCGCAGCACCAGCTCCGTCAGGCCCGTTCCACCTCGACGCGCGCGTCGTTGTAGCACGCTCCGCCGCCCACGTCGTTCACGTGCGCCGGGCAGAGCGCGGTGCTGGTGAAGCCGGAGAGGGAGGCGCGGCGCCACGCTCCCTTCGGCATGGAGACCACCCCGGCACGCATGCGGTCGTGCACACGCGCCACACAGTGCACCTCGCCCAGTTCGTTGTACACCCGCACAGTGTCACCGTCGGCGACGCCCCGCGTCGCCGCGTCATCCGGATGCAGCTCCACGTAGAGCGCTGCGAGATTGTACTCCCCCATGGTGCTGTTGATCGTCTTGGAGGTCGCGGGCGTGACGAGGGCCAGGGGCAGGTCTCCCCGCGGCGCCTGGTAGGCGTATGGGGCGCCGCCCAGTTGCGCCGGCGTGAGGCGGATCTTCCCATCCGCCGTGAACGGGAAGACCGTGTCGAACATGACCGGCGTTCCGCCCGGATAGTCGCTGCGCGCGATCCCCCCACCGATGACGCCACTCGCCGCCCTCCCCTGCCCCAGTGACAGCGCTGCGGCCACGCGCTCGACGGCGGTCGCTTCGTCCCACGTGAACGCCTCGTCCTCGAAGCCCATGGCCTGGCCCAACAGGGCGAAAACCTCGTGGTTCGACTTGGCGTCGCCGGGCGGCGGCACCGCGGGCTGCACCCCACCCGCCATGTAGCTGCCGTACGCCACGCGCAGATCGTGGTGCTCCAGGAACGTCGTGGCGGGGAGCACCACGTCGGCGTACGGCACCGTGTCGGTCACGACCTGGTCGAACACCACGGTGAAGAGATCCTCGCGCTCCAACCCGCGCAGCACGGCGTGCTGGTCGGGAACGGTCACCACCGGGTTGCAGTTGTAGACGAAGAGCGCCTCCACCGGCGGCACCAGCGGGCTGGTGAGCACCTCCCCCAGCGGGGTCATGTTGATCTCCCGCGTGGTCCACTCCAGGGGGCCGAACAGGGCGTCGCGATCGAGCCTGGCGGCCCCGCTGTTGCTCAGGGTGTAGCCGCCGCCCCGCACACCGAACTTCCCGAGCAGCGCCGGCATGGCGAGGATCGCGGCCACGGCCTGGCCGCCGTTGCGGTTCCGCTCCACCCCCCACCCACATCGCACCAGCGCGGGACTCGCCTCAGCGTAGACGCGGGCGAGCCTCTCGAGGTCAGCAGCAGCGATGCCGGCCTCGCCAGCGGCCCGCTCGAGCGGCCACGCTTCGGCCGCCTCCAGCAGGGGCTCCAGCCCGACCGCGTGCTTCGCCAGGAACTCGTCGTCGAGGCGCCCCCACTCGCGCCACAGCCGTATCATGGCAAGCGCCACGGGGAGGTCGGCGCCCGGCAGCACCGGCACATGCAGGTCGGCCTCGCGCGCCGTGAGGTTTCGGACCGGATCCACCACGGCCACGAAGGCGCCGCGCCGCTTTGCCTTCCTGAGAAACGGTATCAGGTGGATGTTCGAGGCCTTTGGGTTGGCGCCCCAGATCACGATGCACCGCGCGTGCACGAAATCCTCGAAGGCGACCCCCGGCATCTTGCCGTACATCCCGAGCGCCACCGCTGTGGTGGGGCCGGCGCAGAGGGTGCGTGCCAGGCGGGATGCACCGAGGCGCGCGAAGAACAGGTGGTCGAGCAGCCCATCGCTCAGATACCCGTTGGAGCCGCCGTAGTGATACGGCAGGATCGCCTCCCCACCCCACTTCTTCTTGATTCCCCGGAAGCGCCCCGTGATCTCGGCGATCGCCTCGTCCCAGTCGATCGGCTCGAATTCCCCGGCGCCCTTGGGCCCAACGCGCCGGAGCGGCGTCGTCAGGCGCTCTGGGTGGTACACTCGCTTCGCGAACCGGGCCACCTTGCTGCAGATCACGCCCTCAGTCACCGGGTGTCCACGACCGGCGGCGATGCGCTCGATTCGCCCGTCGCGCACCGTGACGTCGAGCGCGCACGTATCGGGGCAGTCGAGGGGACAGGTAGTGGGAACGACCTGATCGGGCATGGGAAGAACGTACTGCCGGACAGTGGGAAACGGGAAGCCGGAGACGGAACGCCCCACCCGGCTCCTCGAGCCGGGCGGGGCACGTTACCGTCAGGCGGTGCGGCTAGGGGTTGATCTTCACTCGGACGTTCTGCCGTACGTCGTTGCGAATTTCCATCCGGATGTTCCGCACCTCTTGCCGGATCTCCGCCTTGATGCGCTCGATCTCATCCGCGAGCTCGACGCACGCCCCCCCTTCCCTGTGGCTCATGTGCTCGCAGGGGAGGTCCTTCATGTCGAGGTACAGCCCCGAGTGCTGGTCCGTCCCGGCGAACTCGACACTGCCGAAGCGCACCAGGTCTCCCGGATCGGAGAGACAGTGGATCGCTTCCTTGTACCCCATCGGGCCGTCGCGATCGATCGCGTCGGGATCCAGGTGGAAGTGGCAGCTGCCGAGGCGCGTCGCGTCGGCGTCATCCGACAGGTCGATCACCAGCGTCAGGCTGTCCACCATTCCCGGCTCCTCGCGCTGCACCACCACCGCGTTGAGCTTCCCGACCCTGTCACCCTCCACATACACCGGGAGGAACGATAGCTCCATCGTGACCGGACTGGAGCTGTGTTCCAGGCTGTCGGCCCAGGCTTCGATCTGGGCTTTCAGTGCGGCGGCGTTGCGCCAGCCCCAGAGCAGCCCCAGACCCACCACCAGCACGAGGGGCGCGCCCACCGCCACCATGACTCGCCGAGTCGTTGACATCGTAGCTTCCTCGAGTGCGTCTCAAAGGTTCGTCCTACCCTACGCAGGCAAGGGCGGCGGGGTTTCAATCCGCCGCCCCGCGTCGCGTTCAGTGTAACCGCTTGCACAGCAAACGGTTACGGGCGAGGCGCTACATCGCCGGCGGCGTGTTCGAGTTGTAGATGTCGACCACGGCCTTCCACGCGCCCTCGATCTTCTGCCACACGACCACGTACTTCCCGTGGTCCTCCATCCCCTCGGCCGCGAACTGCCACGTGCCGTACTCCCACGCCATGTCCCCCAGGGCGGCAAACACGATCTTCTCGGGTCCGAACGTGAGATCGCCCGGCATCGCTTCGAAGCCCTCGGCCCACGCCTGCTCGATGGCCTCCGGACCGATCACCGGCGGCCCGCCGGGCGGCAGGTAATAGGCCTCGGGTCCGTAGAACGTGGCGATCTTCGCCGCGTCCCCGGCGGCCACGGCCGCGACCCATTCGGCATCCAGGTCCCGGATGGCCTGCTCCTCCGCGGCGTAGTCGAGCGTCACCTGGCAGCCGGCCAGCAGCGCCAGCAGGGTCGTGAGAGACAGCGCGGTACCTGCGCGTGGCATCGCATCCTCCTCGGAACGGGTCAAGAGTCGATGTGCCGCGAGAATGTTCGCCCCGGGCCCACCGGTGTCAACGGCGCCACCGCCCTTGCGACGCCCGCCAGATTGCGGTTCCCTTTCATCGAGGGCGCCCCGACGCTCGTCGACACCCACCCCACCCGGAGGCCACGCCCGTGACGTTCAGTCAGCAACAGCTCGCGCGAGTGAAGCCGCTGTGGGACGCGATGCTGAGCCACCGCTTCCTCGCCGATACCAGAGACGGCACCGTTCCGGACGAGCGCTTCGCGGTCTGGATGCGCCAGGACTACCTGTTCGTGGAGGCGGCAATTCCGTTCATCGCGGCGCTCATCCCCCGCGCGCCGCGCGAGCACTGGGAGCCGCTGGCCAGCGTGATCACCGCGCTCGAGAAGGAGCTCAAGCTGTTCGAGGAGCGCGCCGCGGCGGTGGGGGTGGATCTGCGGGGCGCCCCTCCGTCGTTCACGAACCACGCCTACATCCAGTTCCTGCTGGCGACGGCGTACCGCGCCTCGTACGCCGAGGCGTACACCGTGCTCTACGTGGCCGAGAAGGCGTACCACGACTCGTGGAAGGTGGTGCAGCAGGGCATCGCTCGGAACTCGAAGTGGTACCCCTTCGTGGAGAACTGGGCGGGCGAGGCGTTCGCCGGCTACGTCGCCTACCTCGAGGGTGAGGTGAACAAGCTCGCCGACCACGCCGGGGCCGTTGAGCGGGAGCGCATGGCCGAGTACTTCGAGCTCACGACGAAGTACGAGATCGCCTTCTGGGAGATGGCGGCCACCGGGGAAGGATGGCCGGGAACATGACGCTCACCGACGATCTTCACGCCGCCGCCACGCCCATCTGGGACGCTCAGCTCGAGCACCCGTTCGTCCGGGGACTGGGCGACGGCTCCCTCGACGTGGAGCGCTTCAAGCGCTGGGTGCTGCAGGACTACCGCTACCTCATGGAGTTTGCGCGGATCTTCGCCTGGGCGGTCGCGAAGGCGGACCGGCTGGCGTCGATGAGCTGGTACGCGATGGTGCTCGACCTCACGCTCAACACCGAGATGGGGCTGCACCGCTCCTACGCCGAGCGGTTCGGGATCACGACCGACGACCTCGAGGCCACGCCGATGTGGCCCACCACGCGTGCGTACACGGACTTCCTGGTGCGCACCTCGGCGGACGGCGACATGGCCGATCTACTGGCAGCGCTCCTCCCCTGTGCGTGGGGCTACGTGCACATCGCCAAGCACCTCGCCAAGGGCGAGCCGCCTGAGGACCGGCGCTACGCCGATTGGATCCAGCAGTACGCGTCGGACGAGTTCGCCCAGGCGGCGGAGTGGCTCAAGGCGGAGCTGAACCGCGTTGCGGCGGGCGCCAGCGACGAGAAGCGCGCCCGGCTCACCGAGCTGTTCGTGATCTCGAGCCGCTATGAGTGGCAGTTCTGGGAGATGTGCTGGCACGGGGAGGCGTGGGAGCCGTAGCACGCGCGACGCCCTGGCCGCGTCGTGGCGGCGCCCGTATCGTTAGCCATTCCCACTCCCGCGAGGGGCCCCATGCAACGACGCACGTTCCTCCGCACGAGCATCGCGGCTGGCCTGGTGGGCGCCGGCGGCACCGCGCTGGCCCCCCGCCTGCTCGACGCCGCGCCGCACCGCCGCCCCCGAGGACCGATTCGCCTGAGCTCCAACGAGAACCCGCTGGGCATTTCACCGCTGGCGCGGCAGGCGATCATCGACCAGATGGGAGATGCGAACCGCTACCCGCGCGGCCGTGGCGAGCTGATCGAGGCACTCACCACCAAGCACGGCATGCCCGCCGAGACGTTCGTCATCGGTGCAGGGTCGACCGAGGTACTCAAGATGGCGGTGCAGGCGCTGGCGGCGCCGTCGGGCACGTTGGTGCTCGCCTACCCCACCTACGAGGACGCACCGTGGTATGCGGGGCCGTTCGACATCCGGCAGGAAGAGGTGCCGCTCCTGCCCGACGGCGCGCACGATCTGGAGCGCATGCAGGAGGCGGCGACCGCGGCCCACGGCACCGTCCTGGTCTACCTGTGCAACCCCAACAACCCGACGGGGACGCTCACCCCGAGTGCCGACGTCGACGCCTGGATCGAGTCGGCGCCGGAGAACACGTACTTTTTGGTGGACGAGGCGTACTACGACTACGTGCGGGACACCCGCTACTGGTCGGCCCTCAAGTGGGTCCCCGACCGGCCCAACGTGATCGTCGCGCGCACCTTCTCCAAGGTGTACGGGATGGCGGGCATCCGGCTCGGTTACGCGATCACCCACCCCGAGACCGCGGCACGCGTACGCAGGCTCCGGGTGCGCAACAACGCGAACCACTTCGCCATCGTCGCCGGACTGGCCAGCCTGCGCGACCCGGACTTCGTGCGCCAGAGCCTCGACGTGAACGAGCGCGGCAAGGCCATCCTGTACCGTTGCCTCGACGAGCTGGGACTGGCCTACGTCCCGAGCCACACGAACTTCGTGATGCACCGCATCAGCGGGGAGCTCCAGGCCTACAGCCGCCGTATGCGCGAGATGGGCATCTGGGTGGGGCGTCCCTTCCCACCGATGCTGGACCACTGCCGGCTCTCCATTGGCACGCCGGCGGAAATGGAGGCGTTCGCCGAGGTGCTGCGCTCCTTCCGCCAGGAGGGCTGGGTGTGACAGGTGTCCCGAACCGAGGACGCTTCGGACGGGCAGGAGATTCGTTAAGTCGTTGTGGGACAATACGTTGAGTTCTGGCCCGCAACTTGCCATTCAGGTGGGTGGAATAGGCGCGTCCCGGCGGGGGACAGCTGTCCCGCGGGACGGTCACGGCGCCGGCGACGATCGGTCGCGGGGCCTCGACCCGGGAGGTTAGGATGCTCACTGCGCTACTGCTCACCACACTGACGCTCGCGCCGACCGAAGCGATCCCGAGCGCGCAGGAGCCGCCCGTCAAGGTTTGGCTCAACAAGAACGGCGACCTCAAGCGCGGCACGCGGGTCAAGGTCTACACACGCGTCGAGACGGACGGGTACCTGATGATCCTGCACGCCGAGGCAGACGGCAGGATTCGGGTCCTCTTCCCGTTGGACCCCATCCACGACAACTACGTGCGCGGCGGCCAGGACTTCGAGGTGCGCGGCCGCGGCGACCGCGAGGCGTTCCAGATCTACGTGGCCAGCGGCGTCGGCACGGTCTACGCCGCCTTCTCGCGCGACCCCTTCCAGTTCGGGGAGTTCGTGCGGAACAATCACTGGGACTACCGCCTGTTGGAGACCTGGCGGCTCAACGAAGGGCTCGACGCTCAGGCGGAGCTGACCGCGCTCGTCAGCCAGATGGCCGGTGAAGGAACGTACTTCGACTACGACCTGACCCAGTACGGCGTGGCGCAACAGACGGCGAGCTCGGGGAGCGGCACCACGGTGTACGTCGGTGGCGGGTGGGGCTACGGGTACGGCTATCCCTACTGGGGCTACCCCTACTATGGATGGGGGTGGAGCCCGTACTTCGGTTTCGGGATCAGCTGGGGGTGGGGTAGCGTCGGCTGGGGCTGGGGGTACCCGTACTACCCGTACTACCCGTACTACTGGCACCGGCCGCACCACTACGCCTACTACCCGTACTACGGCTGCTGCTACTACGGCGGG
>Ga0209536_100012828_pt1 | contig 12150 bp, 6 predicted proteins | sample DeeMarSeWOR28_12_FD_187461 | JGI IMG/M metagenome (GOLD analysis project Ga0209536, IMG submission 187461) | Marine sediment microbial communities from White Oak River estuary, North Carolina - WOR-2-8_12 (SPAdes) (version 2) | ecosystem: Environmental > Aquatic > Marine > Intertidal zone >...
CATTTACAAGTGTAGGAATAATATCTTCCCAAAAAAGAGCTGTTATATGAATTCCGTGAATTCCTTTTATTTTTTTTACATCACATATCAATTCATGAGCTATATCATATCCTTCTTTTTTAGCATCACTTGCATTTTTTATTCTTTCATATATTTCATTAGGAATATCAACACCAGGAACATAAAACTTCATACGCTCAGTCATTTTAATTGATTTAAGAGGAGTAATTCCAGCAAGAATGTGTACTTTTTTATCAAGACCTCTTGATCTAACCGCATCCATCCAAATGTTAAATTTTTTTAGATTAAAGACACTTTGAGTTTGTATAAAATCAACCCCTGCCTCAATTTTTTTCTCAAGACGGTCTACTCTATAATCAAATGGATCAGCAAAAGGATTTGCTGCACCCCCTATAAAGATCTCTGGATTTTTTGATAGTATTATATCTCCACTTTGAAAAATTCCATTATCTCTCATATTTTTTGCAATCTGGATAAGTTGAATTGAATCAAGATCATAAACTCCCTTTGCATCAGGATGATTACCAAATGATTGATGATCTCCTGTAATAAAAAGTATATTTCTAACACCAATTGCAGAAGCACCAAGCACGTCACTTTGAAGAGCAATCCTATTTCTATCCCTGCAGGAGATTTGCATAATCGGTTCCATTTTCAAATTCAAAATAATTGAACATCCACTCAAACTAGACATCCTTACTACTGCAGTTTGATTGTCAGTTATATTAAAAGCATGAGCAAAACCTTTCAATTTTTCAGCTTTGCTTATTATCTTATTTGGATCAGATCCTTTTGGAGGACCTATCTCAGCGGTTACGGCAAATTTTCCATCAGAAAGAATTTTTTCTAAATTACTTTTTGAGTCCATCCTAAAGAATCCTCCTGAGTTCAGTAGACTTTGACCAATTCTTGGGTTTCTTAATTTCTTTTAACCTATCAAGTTGTCCTTTTTTCTTCAAATGAGAATAAATAATATCCCAAATACACTCTAGTTTGCTATTTATTTCACATTTACCATCAATTGATCCACCACATGGGCCATTCAACATTTCTTTCGGGCATCTTGAAATAGGACAAAATCCACCAAATAAATCCTGGATACACTCTCCACAAAGAGAACATCTTTTTTGAAAATCATTTAGTCGCTTTATTTCACCTAAAAATAGAGTATCATTACCAGGAATTACATCTACTGTATCAATTATTTCTGAAACAGTTTGTACACCATTACCACATGCAAGAACAAGTATCTTTTTTGCTTTATCAATCTCATCTCTATGACTTTTTAAAAGACGCTTATCATTTAAAAAATGACAAGCTGGATCAAGAATTATCCAACCTGAAACCTCAATATTGCTATTTTCGAACCTTTTTTTAATTTCCAAAACTTCATCTTCACCACCAGTATGACAAACTGTTGCGCATTCACTGCAACCAATAATAAAAACAGGTCCATTTCCAATATTACATAGAATATCTTTGAAATCTTTCTGACGGGTAATAATCATAGGCAAATAAGATAAAACATTTCTTTTTAAGTATTTGCACTATAATGAAAATAATTTTATAGTTACCAACTGATACGTATTTCAGTAAGGGATTGTACAAAGGTTGATTATTTATGTTAGATAATTTAAAGCTAATTTCAGAAATAGATAAATCTGATATGATTTCAAAAGTAGAAAGTTTTCCAGAACAAGTAAAAGAGTCTAAAGAAATTGTTGATTCTTCACAACTTGATAGCTTCTTCAAGATAGATAATATTATAATTAGTGGTATGGGTGGTTCTGCTATATCTGGAGATATTATACAGAGCTTACTAAGAGATAGATTGGAAATACCAGTTTATGTTAATCGTCAGTATGATCTTCCCAAGTGGGCAAATAAAAATACACTCCTAATTTCTCAAAGTTATTCAGGAAATACAGAAGAGACCCTTAGTACTTTTAAATATGGTCACCAAAAAAGATGCAAAATAATTGGGATTTCCTCAGGAGGAAAATTGCAGGAATTTTGTGAAAAAAGAAATATCTCACATATAAAAATTCCGACAGATTTTCCACCAAGAGCAGCAACAGGTTACATGTTATTTTCATGTTTATATGCAATGAAAAAGATAAGAATAATAAAATATGATATTGAGTCTGAAATTGATGAGACAATATCAGTTATAGAGGATTTTAGAAACCAAAATAAAAAGAAAAAACTTGAAAAAGATAATTTTTCAAAACAATTTGCTACAAAACTTAAAGATACAATACCACAGGTATATGGTTTTGACTATCTATCACCAATTGCAAAAAGATGGTGCACTCAATTTAATGAAAACAGTAAGATTATTTGCAGATATGATGAAGTCTCTGAATGTAATCATAATGATATTGTTGGTTGGTCTTTGAATCCAGAGGAAACAAAAAAATTCACATGTATCTTATTTAGAGATGCTGAAACTGAATCAGTATATATGTCTAAACGTCTTGATTTTATGAATAAACTCTATGAAAGTGTTGCTGCAAATGTATATGAAATTCATGTTAAGGGAAAAAAAAGACTACCTAAGATGATGTACACTATGTATATGGGAGATTTTATAAGTTGTTATCTAGCAATACTAAGAAAAATTGACCCAACCCCTGTTTCAATTATAAATCAATTAAAAGAAGAATTATCAAAAATTTAAATCACAATTTATCAAAGACTAAAATTAAATTTATATATTTGCAATGTATTCAAATTACATCAATTTGAATATTATTCAAATGGGATGCAAGATTGGGATGCAATATGGAAGATCAATTTAACGATAAAAACATTGATGATAAATTTAAAACACTGTTTGAGTCAGTTAATGCTGCTGCTTTTTTAACTGAAATTGATGGAAAAATTATCGAGGCAAATCAAAAATCTTGTGAATTATATAATCACCCTTGGGAGGAATTAATCAATAACGATATTTCAAAAATATTTCCTGAATGTGCAGGTTGGGATGACCTGAGAGAAGAAATTATTTCAAAGGGAGGAATGAACTTTGAATCAATTAATATCCAAAAGAATGACACTCAATTTCCTGTTAACATTAGTATATCTTTATTTAAAATAGAAGGAAAACCTGTAATGCTTGCACTTATTTGGGACATTTCTGAACGAAAGGAATCTGAAGAAAAACTAAGATGTTCCGAGGAGCGTTACAGATGCATCTTTGATAGTTCAGCTGTAGCAATAATGCTTACAGATGAAAAAGAATGTATTGTTTCCTGGAATCAATTTACTGAAACTCTACTTGAGATGAATGAAGATGACCTGAAAAATAAATCTGTTTCCATGCTTTATCCTCCAGAAGAATGGATGAAAATTAGACTTGAAAACATAAGGGATAAAGGTGGTCAACATCATCTTGAGACAAAAATCTATAAGAAAAATGGAGAATTAATTGATATTGATATTTCTTTAAGTGTTTTTAAAAATAATGCAGGTGATATAACCGGCTCAATTGGTGTTATAAAGGATATTACTGAACGTAAAAAAGCTGAAAAAAAATTAAAAGAAAGTGAAGAAAAATATGAGGGCTTATTTGAATATACCACAGATGGAATGATAGTTCTTGATGCTCGTGGTGAGATTCAAGACATAAATAAAAGAGCACTTGAACTCCTTGGTTTGAGTGAAGATCAGACAATTGGTAATAATTTTTTAAGTATGGGTTTTCTAACTCCAAAATCGTTATCTATTTTTGTAAACCAATTTCAGGATTTATTATCAAGAAGGATTGCGGCAAGTAGTGAAACTGAAATTACAAATAAAAATGGCAAAAAAATCGCTGTTGAATTAAGTTCATTTTTCCTTGTTAAGAAAGAAAATGAGGTTGATAATTTCGTTCTTGTTATGAGAGATATTACTGACCGAAAACAAACAGAGATAAAACTAGCCCGCGAACATGAACTACTTCAAACCCTTATGGATAGCATTCCAGATTCAATTTATTTCAAGGATAGTGAAAATAAATTTGTAATGGTAAATAAGGCAAAAGCAGCAAGGTCAAATGTGAAACCTGAAGAAATGATTGGAAAAAACGATTTTGACTTCCTGCCTGAAGAGGAAGCAAGAAAGGTATTTGAAGATGATCAAGAGGTAATGAAAACAGGTAAATTCATTATTAACAAAATAGAGCGTCTTACATCTGTTGATGGAAGTGAGAAATGGGTATCTGTTACAAAGTTCCCTCGTTTTGATAATGATGGAAATATAATTGGTACAATGGGAATTTCTCGAGACATAACTGAAATTAAAAAATTAGAAGCGCTACAGCATAATACGATTTAAAATAAAAAAAAAAGAAAAAAATTGTTTAGATGTTATATGGTTCTTCCTGCGGATTCATATCATAGCTACGGAGAGATAGACCACGAATTGTTTTTGGAAACATTTTAAATATAGGTAGATCTAACCTAACCCCAATCCAGTCATCCCAATAGTTTGAGTCCCAAGTATTACGAAAAGAAAAGATATATCTAGCATTCTTTCGATTGTCAATAAAATTGTTCATCTCAATTATATTTTCGTTACTACCTGTTAAAAAAAGTCCTTCCATGTTATTTTCCATAATATTATTACTTCTTATGCTGTTCTTACTTCCAGCGACCTTAATGCCAGCATTGTTGCCTGTTACGTTATTTCCTATTATTTCATTGGTTTGGGTTATTACTCCATCTACTTTGATTCCTTCTCTTTCATTGTTTAAAACTTGATTTCCACTTAATGTATTTTGACTGCTACCTCCAGCAATTTGTATTCCTGCAAAATTATTTTCAACGGTATTATCTAGTATTTCATTTTGATTGCTGATTGTCTCAAGAGCAATACCAAAATCTCCATTTTCATAAACTGTATTTCCAGATATAATATTGCGATCTGACTCTTGAAGTAATATACCTTCAAATTCATTGTTTGAAATTGAATTTCCAGTTATTGTTATTCTCGTACTGCCCGCTTGAAGAAAGATACCATAAGAACTATCTTTTACAATATTATTTGATATTATTATTTCTTCCATGAGTGGGTAAACTGTAATCCCATCTTGGTCTCCTGCAGCTCCGACTATTGTGAAACCATTTAATTCAACATTTTTTGAAGATATTCTAACAGCATGATCCTGTCCACTAATACCATTAATTTCTGTTGTATCTCTATTTTCACCAAGAACAGTTATTTGTTTGTTTATACGGATATTTTCCTGATATGGTGATGAATTGTCATAAACAAATACTGTATCACCAGCAGTTGCATCATCTATTGCTTCTTGGATAGTTGTATAATTTCCGCCTCCACTTCCACCAACATAAAGGGTATTTCCGGCAGCAGTTCCTATATTTCCAATGTTTTTATTTAAAACTGCAGCATTACTTATTGGGATAATACAAATTCCAATAAACAGGATTGCTATGGTGAAAGTTAAACTTTTTTTGATTTTTTTATTTATCATATTCCATTGCCTCCCTAAATATATTAATTAGACATTAAAATAAAAACTTTTTCATTAATAAATATTGTTATAATTGGTTTTAAAAAGGATTTTATATGTTTAACGTATTAATATAGTGAAGATGGGATGTATGCGAAGTAAAAGTTTAGTTTATTCTATTCTAAATATTTTTCATAATTTTAGATTTTTCAACTTTTATACAAATTATATTTCTGGTTGTGTAAGAAATGGTCTCTTTACCTGATATTGTTAAAATATTAAGACAAGAAGAAAAACTTGGGAAACTAAGGTCTAATAAATCATTAAAAAATCAAGGATTAGAGATAAGTAAATCAAATGAAGAAATCACAACTAACCAACAATTAATTCATAAAGAAAATCAAATAATTTATGATAATAACAATTATGATAATGAAATTAATTACAATGATAAGGTTTTTACTGATTTAATAGAAATTATAAATTTTACAGAGAAATTATCAACTAATTTATATGGAGATTTTAACAGAGTAGAAATAATTGAAATCATAATAAATGAATTTAAAAAATCTAAAAAATACAGAGGTAGTATTTTATTTTTAACAAATGATAATACTCTCGAGGTGGTAGATACATCAATTGATTTAAATGAATTCAAATTTGCAGAAAAATTATTAGGATATAGTATTAAAAATTTCAATTTACAACTTGATAAATCAAAGATTTACAGTCAAGTAATAAATGAAGGAAAAACAGTAAATTTTAAGATGATTGATTTGTTAGAAGAGATAATACCTAAACAATTTTTATCTGTTGTTCCTAAAACTCTTAAGTATGATCAAAATTACCATGTAGCAACACCTTTAAAAATCAATGGAAAAATAATTGGTGCTTTTGCAATGAGTTCAACTTTACTACATTCATATTTTTTTCCATCTGTTAAAAATCTCGGACTTCATATATCACATTCACTTGAACATGCAGAGCATATTATTGAACAAGAAAGTATTCAAGATATAATCTCTCAATCAGAACAAATGTATAGATCAATGATAGAAACAGCTCCCTTAGGTATTTTTACTGTTAATACAAGAGGAATTGTTACATCCTGTAATAATGCTTTTATTAAAATGGCTGGGTATTCTAGAGATGAGTTGGTTGGTAAAAATGTAGCACACTTTCCAACATTAATTAAAAAAGACATTCCAAAATATATGAAGGTTTTCAAATCAATTATTAGTGGAGAAGAGCTAAAGCCTTTCAAGTTTAATTGGAAGAACAAATCAGGGGAAATTTGTGCAGGAGAACTTTTTATAAGCTTGATTAGAGTTGATAATAAAGTTACTGGTATCCAGGCAATTATTAAAGATATTTCAGAAACTCAAGAAGCAAAGCTTAAATTAAGGGATACTGAAGAGAGATATAAATCATTATTTGAAGGTTCAATGGATATGATTTATATATGTGATTTTAAGGGTAATTTTATTGATGCAAACAAAGCAGCATTGAAAATTCTTGGATATTCTCATGAGAACATCAAATCACAAAATTTTTCAACAATAATCGATAGAAGCCATGTATTAGAGGCCTTTAAAGTAATAAGAGAAATTAAAAAATATGGATATCAAAAAAGCGTTCGAGAATTTAAATTAAGATGTAAAAATGGTGAATATGTTTATGTTGAGTCAATCAATTCTCTTCTATATCGAGATGGTAAACCTTATGCAATTCAAGGTATAGCAAGAGATATAACAGAGAGAAAACTTGCAGAATTTAAAATAAAAAACAGATCTGAAGACCTTGAATTAATAAATCAAGTAAACAAAGCAATTAATACAAATCAAAGCTTGGATGAAATATTTAATATCATTTCTAATGAATCCGGAAAAATTTTCAATTCATATAATGCAACAATTCACTTATTTTCAGATGATAAAAAATTTTTACTTATGAAGTCTGGATTAGATACTAAAAATAAAAAAATGATTAAAAAGATTTCTGGTGTTGATCTATCTAATTTTAAAATTTCCTTAGAAAAGGAAAATATTTATACTAAAACCATTCAGAATCGAAAACCAACTCTTATTAATAATAAATATGAAATTATAAAAATGTTAAGAGATACTGTTGATAATAAAATTCTTAAAAAATTTGCACCCTTAATCGTTAAAAAATTAAACATCAATTCAACTATGTTAATTCCTTTAATTACTGATAAAGAATGCATTGGACTTATTGATATCTCACGGGACATTCATTTTTCTGAATCTGATGTTATTCGTTTTGATAATATTGCTAAACAATTAACGGTTGCAATTGATAAAATTATTTTAATAGAATCTAAAGAAAAAACCGAAGAAAAATATAGTGATTTATATGAAAGACTTCGTGATGCATCAGCATCCGTTAGTATGGATGGAAAAATTATAGAATATAATTCTATTTTTTTAGATATGTTGGGATATACATCTGATGAAATATCTAAACTTACATATGAGGATATAACACCTAAAAAATGGCATAAAATAGAGGAAAAAATAATTCAAGAGCAGGTACTTGTTAAAGGTTTTTCAGAGCTTTATGAAAAAGAATACATACGAAAGGATGGAAAGATAATCCCTATAGAATTAACTACATATTTACTAAAAGATAAAGATGAAAATCCAGCAGGGATGTGGGCAATAATTCGAGATATATCTGAGAGAAAAAGAGCTGAAAAAGAATTAAGGGATTCAAGAGAATATTTTAAGACATTATTTAACACAATGATTGACCCTGTTGCAATAGTTGATCATAGAGGAAAGATTTTAGAAATTACTGATAAAGTTGTTGAGATGACAGGTTTTAAACGTGATGATTTAGTTGGAAAAAATTTCTTATTAACAAAATTTGCAACCAAAAAAACTAAAGCAGTTCTATTGGAAAAATTAATAAAAAGAATGGCGGGAGAAAAAATTCCACCCTATGAGATTGAAATTCTTAAAAAGCATGGAGGAATTGTAAATGTTGAGATTAATGCAGCCAAAATTGATTATTTCGGAAAAAAGGCTGATATGGTAGTGTTTAGAGATGTAAGCGAGCGGAAAAAAGCAGAAAATTCAATTAAGGAAAGTGAAGAAAAATTCAGGAACCTTGCAGAGGAATCTCCAAATATGATTTTTATAAATCAAAGAGGTAGAGTTGTTTATGCAAACAAAAAATGTGAAGAGGCAATGGGATACAAAAGAGAAGAATTTTACAAACCTGATTTTAATTTTTTAAAATTGATTGCACCAGAATATAGAAAGATGATTGGGGAAAATCTTAAAAAGCATAATTCAGGAAAGGAACTTTTACCATATGAATATGTACTTATAACAAAGGAGGGTAAAAGGATAGAGTCAATTATTACAACAAAACTAATATCATATGGTGGAGAAAAGGCATTACTAGGTATAATTACTGATATTACCGAATGGAAGAAAGCAGAAAAGGAATTAAAAGAAAGTGAAGAAAAGTTCAAAAACATAGCAAACAGAAGCTCTGATGTAATTGTTGTAACTAATGAAAAAGGAATTATTGATTACATATCACCATCTGTTGAAAAAATTTCAGATATACCTCAAAAAGACTGTATTGGAAAATCGTTTTTCAAATTCATTTACAAAACTGATATACCAAGAGTTACAAAACATTTTAATCAAACAATAAAAAATCATAAGGATATAGAAAATTTCCCACTAAAGATTAAAGGAAGAACCGATAAGGTAATTTATGGTGAAATTAGCGCAACTCCAATAATAAATAATGGGAAGGTAATAGGAACACAAGGCGTAATAAGAGATATGACTGAGTATAAAATTGCAGAACAGAGACTAAGGGAATCAGAAGAAAACTATAGAAATATTGTTGAGCTAGCACCAGATGGAATAATTACAGTTAACACAAAAGGAGTTGTTAATTCATGTAATACTGCTTTTTCAAGATTATCTGGTTTTTCAAAGGATGAAATAATTGGCAAAACTATTTCACATCTCCCAACAATGAGGAAAAGGGATATTCCAAAATATATTAAACTCTTTTCTACAATTCTTAGAGGAGGTAAACAAAGGACATTTGAATTTGAATGGGTTAATAAAGATGGAGATTCTCGTTTAGCAGAAGCACGAGCAAGTCTTATGAAAAAAGGAAATAAAATAATTGGAATGCAAGCAATTATAAGAGATATAACAGAACAAAAGAAAGCAGAAAAAGAGCTTAAAGATGCTCATGAGATTCTAAAGACTATGAATTTTGAGCTTGAAAGAAAGGTTGCGGAAAGAACAGATGAAATTAAAAATTTATTAAAACAAAAAGATGAATTTATTAATCAACTAGGTCACGATTTAAAAAATCCATTGTCACCTGTAACAAACCTTCTACCACTAATAAAAGATCAAGTTGATGATCCTCAGACTAAAGATCAATTAAACATAGTTATGAGAAATGTTGACTTTATGAAAAATCTCGTGATAAAAACAATTGAACTTGCAAAGCTAAATTCTCCTACTACAGAGTTTTTATTAGATAGTGTTAATTTATCAGAAGAAATAAATAATTCTATTGAAAAAAATAAAACAATGTTACAAGATTATAATATGGATATCATTAAAAATATTGATAATAAATTAACTATAAGTGCTGATAAACTTAGATTAAGTGAACTTTTTGATAATATTATAACTAATGCGATGAAATATAGTCCCAAAGGCAGTAGTATAATATTTAATTCAAAGATTGAAGGAAATTTCATAAAGATTTCTGTAAAAGATTCTGGAATAGGTCTAACCCAGCAACAAAAGAAGCATATATTTGATGAATTTTATAAGGTTGATAAATCAAGACACGATTTTGAATCATCAGGTCTTGGTTTAACAATATGTAAGCGCATTGTTGAAAAACATGGTGGGAGTATATGGGCAGAAAGTCAAGGTCATCAAAAAGGTACAACAATCTATTTCACTCTTCCAAAAGGTTAATAATTAAAAAAAACGAATAAAAAGGTCTATAAAGAAAAATTATTTATAAAAAAGAGATATACAGATATAATAGTTGGGATGAGCTATGGTTAAAATAATGGTAGTAGATGATGATCCAGATCAAATATCAACAGTTAAATATGTTTTGGAAAGTTTGGATAAAAGTTATGAAGTTGTTGGTGCAAATGATGGAACACAATGTCTTCAATTATTAAAAGATAAACAGATTCCAGATTTGATTCTTCTTGACATTATGATGCCTGAGATGAATGGTTGGGAGGTCTATAATCATCTAAAAGAAAATTCATTATGGAAAAACATTCCTGTTATATTTCTAACAGCAAGAACTGATAGAGTAGCAAAAAATGCAGGTGGTTTTTTAGGTGATGATTATATTGAAAAACCATTCAATAGAGAAGAACTAATGAAAAGAATAGATGAAGTTTTGAAAAAACGATAATTTCTAAATCCATTTATTTTAAAATAAAATTTTTATATTTAACTTTTTTTTATTATATAATTAATAAAATGCAAAAGATTTATAAATGTATAATAATTATAGTAAGATTAATAAATTTAAAGTATAAACCACGATTAGAGGGAGGAAATTCATTATGCCAAAAGGAAAACAAATTGCATATAAGAGTAGTTATAAAAAGAAGCTAGTTTTTACAACAATAGTAATTGCATTGGGATTAATTTTCTCAAATTTTGCAGTCGCTACAATGAATATTAACAATTTTAAATCAAGTCCATTTTTGTTTCAAAGAAAAATAATAGAAAGAGATGATTCGTCCTTTGAAACAGAAGATGAGATGTGGGATGATCCTGAACCACTTGATACAACATGGGATGTGAGAATTAATTTCACTGAACCAGGAAGTTATACTGATTATATTATTTTTGGTGAAGCAACTGATGGTTCTGATGGGCAGGATAGTTATGATATTCCAAATCCTCCGCCAGGAATTCCACCTTTTTTAGATTCATATTTTACGACAGATTTTTCAAGTCCATATGATAAGCTACTTCAAGAAATAAAATTTTATCCTGATACAGATAAGTTATGGAATTTTACTGCATGGTGGACTGGTAGTTCATCAACTACAGTTACAATTTCTTGGGATCCTAATGATGTAGATGCTAGTGAATATGACTCTGTTATTCTTTATGATTCTACTAGTACCCCTGTTGCCGACATGCTTGTTGATTCGAGTTATTCTGCATCTGTTGCGTCATATAATATTATATCATTTCAAATAATCTGTATGGTAGACCTTGATGCCCCAGAGATTACAGATAATTCTCCTGGTTCTGGTACTACTGGAGATTCATATACTTTTAATGCAACAGTTATTGATAATTTATTTAATGCTGAAAATTTAACTGTGAAAGTAGATTGGGCACATGGTATTTTTTCAAGTAATGATACAATGAGTAATTCAGGTGGAGATTATTTTGAAGCAACTATTACATTAGATGAAAATAGTGTGGCTGATTTAACTTATCATTTCTACGCAGTAGATAATGCAATAACACCGAATGCAAACTATACAGCTGAACTAACTGCAACTGTAATAGATAATGACAATCCAATAATTACTGGTGATAGTGGTAATGAGGCTGTTGGTACTGGTGATACGGTTACTTTGTGGGTGACTGCTACTGATAATA
>Ga0209536_100012829_pt1 | contig 12149 bp, 10 predicted proteins | sample DeeMarSeWOR28_12_FD_187461 | JGI IMG/M metagenome (GOLD analysis project Ga0209536, IMG submission 187461) | Marine sediment microbial communities from White Oak River estuary, North Carolina - WOR-2-8_12 (SPAdes) (version 2) | ecosystem: Environmental > Aquatic > Marine > Intertidal zone >...
GCTTCAGCGCTTGGTTGATGGCGAGTTTTAGGCCCGTGAGGTTGGCGAGAGACCCGCCGGGTGCGAGGGTTCCCACGCCGCCACCAGGAGCGGAACAGCAACTGGCCCATACCATGCACGGCATTCCGGCCGTGACAAAACCGAAACCAGGAGGCAGTCAGCAGCAGCCCCGCGTGCAACAGCCCGGCACGCCGGACGCGAGTGCTAAGCGAGGACCGTTGGCTGCGTTACGTGGCCTCCGTGACAAAGTGCGACCTGGACCAGCCCGCAAGCCCAAGGAGCAGCCTGCACCCGCCCCACCGCCCGGCGCTGATCAGAGGCTGGCCCATACGATGCATGGGCTGCCCACGTTCAAGCCGCCGCAACCGGATCAGCCACGTGGGGCGCGTTACCAGCTGCAGGATACCATGCACGGAATCCCGCCCAAGACCGACGCCGACTCCAAGCCGGAATCCGGGAGGGAAGCAACAGCTGGAGGAGAGGCAGGTGTTGCGGCGGGCAGCCCGGTAGTGGAGTCAGCTAAACCTGGCCCATTCGCGGCCTTCGTGGTACGCTCGGGGGCTAACAAGGGCGCGCGGATGGCCGTGAACAACGCGGTCGTGAACATCGGCCGGGCTCAGTACAACGACATCGTCTTGCCAGACGACAGCGTGTCGACCGTTCACGCCAAACTCCAGCGCCGTGAGGGCGTCTGGGTATTAGTGGACCAGGATTCCACCAACGGCACGGTGGTTGACGGCAAGAAGATCTCAGGAGAAACCGCTTTGGCACCCGGAGCCATAGTCCGGTTCGGTCAAGTGCAGACCGTGTTCGAACCGAAGGATGACTCCGCTGGGGTGGATAAGGGGAGCGCCACGAGGGTGATTCAGTCAATCAACTTGCCGCCGCCGGCGGACCCACGGCGCCGCGGCTCTTCATCCGCGGACTCGTAACTTGGCTCTCGACGTCCATTATACGTGCGCCGGGCGCACCGACGTGGGGATCATCCGGTCCGGGAACGAGGACAACTACTTGATGCTCCCGGAGAAGGGAGTCTTCATCGTAGCCGACGGAATGGGTGGGCACGCTGCGGGAGAGGTTGCCAGCGAAATGGCCGTGCAGACCATCGCCCGCGGCTTGCAGGGCGTCGTCGGCAGGTCGGAGGCCGACGCCGCTCAGATGATGACTCGGGCTATCGTTGAGGCCAACGCCGCGATCTTCCGGCGCACCGTGGACGAACCGGAGAAGCGGGGCATGGGGACGACCGCCACGGCACTGGTGGTCAATGGACCGCGTTACATAGTTGGTCAGGTCGGCGACAGTCGAGCATATGTCTTGCGAGACGGCCAGCTGGAACAGGTCACCAAAGACCATTCCTACGTGCAAGAGCAGGTCGACGCCGGTTACCTGACGCCGGAACAGGCGCGCACTCACCCCTACAGCAACGTGATCACCCGCTGCGTCGGTGCCAACGCCGATGTGATACCGGACATCTATGTGGGGAGCCTCCAGGGCAGTGACGTGTTTCTGCTTGCCTCTGATGGTCTCACAGGGATGCTCGAGGATCACGAGCTGCTGAGTATCCTCAATTCCGACACCGCACCAGCCGTGCTCGTCGACACCATGATCTCGGAGGCGAACCGCCGGGGTGGACTGGACAACATAACGGTCATAGTGGTGCGCATCGACAAGCTCGGAGAATCCAACTGAGACATTCCGAGCCACAGCGAGAGGAATGCGAAGGCCCTAATCCCGGGGCCGTGGGCCTGATCGCCGCTGAACACATGGGCCCGTTGCTCTACGCACTGGAGCTGTGCGCGCTATCGATGGATCAGGCGGGAAGGTCGGAAGATGCCGTCTACTACCGGTCGCTGGCCCGGCAGCTGGCGGAAGCTGGTGGCACTCCTCCCGACGCTGACGGCGGGTCGGATCCTACTCCTTAGTCGACAGCAGTCCCGTCTCCTGCTCCAAGGCGGCACTGACTGACTCGCCTGTTCTCTCCACGAGCGACATTAGCTCAGACCCTTGTACAGCTACCGGTTCGGCGGCGAACACCCGCAGGCGACGGGCGCTTGTATGGAGTTCGTGGCTGACTCGCTGTATACCCAGCCAGTCGGAGCCGGTCTCCCGGTTGAGTCGCACCACCGCCCCGCTCCGCATCCGCACCGGAAGCTCGACCTCCAGCATCTCCGGTTTCTTGGGAAAATCGAGCAACACTTCACCGGGCTGGAGATCACACTCCGATGCAATGCGATCCTCCACTTGTCGCACCAGTTCGGGGTTGTCCGATATCCATCCGCCGGTCCCAGAGCGCACGCTCCCAGCCGGAATGTCGAGTACGCGCTTATATAGCTGCCGTCGCTTCAGGCGCAGCGCTAAAGGCGCGTGTGGCGCGGAGTGGAGTCGCTCCATCAACGCCTCGTCGGTACTCTCGGCGATCCAACCGCTGTGCAGGACTCCCTCGGCCAGCGTGTCTTGGACCAGTCGCTTGAACATGGCTGTGGCACTTCGGACTGCGTGGTGCCAGTAGACATTGCGGTACATCTGGTACTTGGCGAATAACAGTGATTCGAGAGCGCTCACGCCTTTCTCGTGCACCGCCACAGTTTGGGAATCTCCGTCGGATATCAGCGTAATCGAGTGGATTAGTCGATCCACGTCCACCGTACCGTACGGTACACCACACATTCTGGCATCGCGCGTGAGATACTCGATTTTGTCGAGATCGAGTGATCCGGACACCAACCCTTGTAGTGGGCTGCGGCTACGACCGGCGATCAGCGCGATGAGGCGCAGCTCCACCCGGTCGATCCCGGTCTTCATCAAGACATGTCTGAGGCTCGGGTGTCGCAACCGTTCCGTTGCCAACACTTCGTGCGACGGGAATCCAGCTTCCTCCAGCGCGTGCGAGAACGGGTAATGACCCACGTCGTGCAGCAGGGCTGCCAACTGGATCAGTACGAGCTGGTCCCGGGCGATCCCCTCGAGCTCCCCCCGCTCGCGGAGCAGGGCCAGAGTGCGACGGGCCAGGTGATAGGTTCCCAGCGCGTGTTCGAACCGGGTGTGCGTGGCGCCTGGGTAGACCAGGAACGCGTGTCCCAGTTGCCTCACGTAGCGGAGCCGCTGGAACGGCTCGCTGTCCAGCACGGCTAGCGCCTCAGCGTCGACGCGGACGTTGTTCCAAAGTGGATCGCGAATGACCTCGAAGTCGGCGGCGGATGCCATGATTACTGCAATCTACGCCGCATCCGCTCATCCGGGGTACCTCTTCATCGCGCCCGGGTCTAGGTGCCAGCGGTTCAACTCGCCGGCCTGCTGCCGGAACCGACCGATATCGAGCCTCAGCCCGCCTGGCACTCCAGTCCAGTACGCGTACGCCTCCTCGACCCCGACGTGGTCTTCGCCGAACGAGAAGAAAATCTTGGCGTTTGAGTACGGGTCCAGTGCCGATTGGAAGCCAAAGGCGAACTCGCGTAGGTCGACGTTGTCCTGCTGGGGACAGGGCCGTCTGGCGTTGAGCCGGGCATCGCCGGTCACGCTTATCTCAGAATTGAGACGATTCAGACTGCGGGAGCGGATGACGTGCTGCTCCGGGGAGGTGTCCTGCGGCTGTTCCGGCACGATCGCTCGTGCCGCTGCGCGAAGCGCAGCAATCTCGTCCACCACATGAGCGGTGTCCTGTCCCTAGCAGGCTATCCAGTACCCGCTCCATGGAGTCGAGCCGAGCCGTGAGGGCTCGGATAACCTGTGCGAGCGAGTCTCGCCGAGCTTCGGGCTCCTGAGTGGCTGCCGCCGCAGGTATGAAAGTCAGGCCCGCTACGAGTGTCGTGCGGAGCCACTGCTTGAAATGCATGCTGTTCCATCCTCACTAGAGTGCAGGTGGGTGTCCGGGCGCGGTCCAATGGGCCGTGCCTGCCGTCTCGGTTCAGGTGATGCGTGCTAGCGGGGTGGAGGTGCGCGGGCTGCGTTATACGGAGTGTCTGTATGATATGATAGGTGGCATTCGGTGGTGTGGATCTGCATTCGTCCTGCTGCAGCGTCCGCGGTTGGCAGCCTGTGATCTATGGCCGCTGAAAACTCATGCCCCGCCGCGCATATGATGCAGAAGGTCGCGACCTCGGGACGCAGTTTTTGCTGGTCCGATCGCTCGGCGAGTGCGTTGGATTCCTGGGGTGGTGGCGCATCGGGATGGACGAAGGGATGGACTACGGGGACCCATGTGACGGTGGCGAGCTGGAGTAACGCCACTGCCAGCGACACTACCCGATGGCGCCGGCTGCGTCCGCAACTTCGGTGCCACATGGTAAACCAAATCTACCATTCCGCTGGGTTAGGAAAGGTCACGGCACCGCCTCTCGCTCGGGGGATTGCCTCGTGGAGGCCGCAATCAGGGCTCTCACGGCGAAGGCCACGATCAATACCATTGCAAAGGCACAGACTACGACCGGACCAGTGGGGAAGTCGGTCACGTAGGAGATATACAACCCGAGCACCGTAGCCAGCGTGCCGACCGACCAGGCAATGGCAAGCAGCAGGCTCGGTTTGGCCGTGAACAAGAATGCGATCACGGCAGGAATGACCAGAAAGCTGAACACCACCAGCACGCCCGCGATAGCCACGGATGAGGTCACCACGACCCCGAACAGCGCATAGAACACGAAATCCCACAGCCTTACGCGCCAGCCTTTTTGCCGGGCCCGCTCGGGCTCGAGTGAGATCGTGATGAAGCGGTCTCTGAGGAACCAGTGCACGATTCCGATGGCGCCGTAGATGGCTGCGGTCTTCCAGATTTGCGGCCAGGTGACCCAGAGCAGGGTGCCCGTGAGCAGTTCCTCTACGTGTTCAGAACCACGTGGCGCTTGCGCTGCCAGCAAGATCGTCCCAGCCGATGCGACCACGTATACGATGCCGATAATCGCTTCTTGAGGTACGTGTTTGTGTTCCATGCGCGAGAGGCTGAACAGGGCTGCGGCGATCAACGTGGCGGCGAGCCCGGCGGCGTAACTGGCCTCCGCCTCGGGCAGACCGAACAACCGGCTCAAGTATGTGCCCATCCCAAGGCCGGCAGCGGCCCAACCGAACGCGGCCACTTGCGCCAGGGCCAAGTCTACGAAAATGACGCCACGGGCGATGATGTGGATGCCGAGGTATCCGTGGATCCCGACTAGAATGAGCGAGGCCACCAGGGCCGGAAGCATGAGTTCGATCATGGTGTCTTATGGGTGACCTGGGCGCTGTCCTTCGTACACCGTGGCCAAGCGCGACACCCAGGTGTCGACGAGCTGGAAGTAGTCGTCGACACCTTCCTCACCGTCGACGTGCTCTGGCACGAGCAACGCCCGGATCCGCGCCCGCTCTGCCACTCGTTCGACTTGGCCGCGACTGAAATAGTTGGCCGCGAACAATACCTTAATGTTCTCGGCTTGGATGAAGTCGATTACGGCGCGTACGTGGCTCGGTGACGGCGGGATGCCGGGTTTGGGCTCGACGAACATGGCACACTCAACGCGGAACCGGGCACTGAAGTACGCCCAGTTCCGATGATAACATACGATTCTCCGGTCACGAAACAGCTCTCCTTGTGCCAACCAGCCATCCAGGTATTCGGTGAGCGGCCTGCCCTCGTAGCTCTGGCTCTCGATGAAATCCCAGAACTGGTAGTTGCGCGCCAGCGGGAAGATGGTCTCGATGCCGAGCAGCTCGATTAGCCGCGCGCCGAACAGCCGCTCCATCACACGACGTTCGAACCTGGCTAGGTTCGCATCGTAAGTCGCGGTATTGGAGGGGTCGACGCGTTTGAGCCCGGCCGCAATGTTCCGCGCCACCAGGATTCCGTTGATCGGGTCGGTGTGGACGTGCGGATTGCCGAACACGTGAACGTCCCCACCGGCACGCGACGGGTTTTCCGGTACCTCGAGCAGCTTGACCCCAGAGTATGCCACTACGTGGCCCGGTCCGCCCTCATCGACTCTGGCGTTGTTGGCGCGGTCCAGGATCGCGGGCACCCACAGCTCCAGGTCGAGGCCGGTCACCACGAATATGTCAGCCTGTTGTACCTTCGCTGCAAAGCTGGGCCGCGGGTTGACGAAGTGGGGATCCTCGTCTCCGCGCGCGATGGACTCGACTTCAGCGAGGTCACCAGTGACCTCCCGCGCGATCGCCGCATACGTCGGTAGGGAGGTGACGACTTTGAGCCGCTGCTGGCCTTCGAGCGGGATCGAGTTGAGCGACAACGCTGTGATGTGAGCGAGGAGAATGGCACTCCCCAGTAGGTCGATACACGTGGCTGGCATCGTTGCTTCTCCGCCGCTAATAGTTCTCGTGCTTGTGAGGACCGATGGCCCACACTACCTGCAGCAGCACCGTGTGGTTGCCCGTCTCAGGTTTCGGCTTCACGTAGTTGTACTGCAACCGTAGATACAACCATTCGCTCTGCCACCAGGTGATCGATGGTACCACTTGATACGTGTCTGGTAGATCCTCGAAGTCGTAGATGTAGTCACCTCGTGCACCGAAGATCAAGCGCCGGCTGGCGCGATAGTTCAGTTGCAGATATGCCCCTCTTCCGATCTCGGTTTGGCCGGCGACTTCCTTCTCACCGTAATACCACTCGGCCTTCAGATGGAAAGCCTGGTACAATGAGCGGTTGGGCGGTGCCCAGCGGAAGGCCACGTCGATCTCGGCCAGCCGCGACTCGAGCCCGGCTTCTTTGTTCTCCCCGTACACGCCCGTTGCCCCGACCTGAAAGTAGGCCGCGGGACTCAGATCCCAGAAGCTCCGGAAGCGGCCCAGGATGCTGATGTCTCCGCCTTCTCCAAATAGTGCGCTGTTTGAAGCAGAAGTACCCTCGAAAATGAACGTCTGCGTCGACGGTCCCAAAGCGAGACTCGGGAACGTGAGCGCCGCACCGGTCTGGATCAGACCGTCTTCGCCGAAGAACAAGGTGAGAGGGAGCGGGCGGTCGACTTCCCACAAGGCGTGCGTGTGCCAACGGTTGTAGAGGCCGATTTCCTGGCGAAACTTCCCCGCCTTGAGACCGAATGCTCCCGGTAGTCCGACCCAATAGACGTAGGCCTCCTCGATCTCGAACCCGCCATGTCCATGAGGATCCCCGGTAGCCTCCTCCTCCCCTTCGCCCCCGTGCTCCACCTCGGGTAGTCCGGCAATGGGAACGGCTTCGTGATAGGCGGCGAAGATTTTGGTGCGTGTGTAGGGATCCAGGGGAGCCTGAAACGAGAACTCGAACTCGCGCGGTACGGCGCCGCTGCGATTCCGTGCCTCGGCCGGCATGGTGTAGTAGCCCACCACATCACCCGTTACACTGATCTCGGGATTGAGCAGGCTCAAATTGCGAGTGCGGCTCTCCTGTGACGCAGTGGTATCAGCGCCCGCTGCGGCGCCGGCTGCAGCTGCTTGAGCCGCGGCTCGTAGAGCAGCCAGCTCGTCGGAGACCTGCGCAGTATCCTGTCCCTCCCCGATGAGGCGCTCCAGCACGCGCTGGAGCGAGTCCAACCGCGCCCTCAGGGTCCGAATCTCCTGTTCCAGAGAGTCGGTCCGCTCCGGTACCTGCGCCCTGCCTGCAAAAGGGACGAGCCAGGCGGCGTAGAGAACTGGCAATAGCAGTTTGATGCGCATGGAGTAATGCCTCTCCATCGTGGTCCCGATGAGCCGACAGCGGCTCGACGGTCGCGGTTTACCCGACGTGAGACGACGCCATATCTCGCCGCGGCTGGAGTGGGCGACGTGCCGAGACTGCCGCAAGAAAACGTTGCCGGTTCACCGGCGCACCGTCTCGAGCAGCAGTTGCCCGATGCGGTGGTTGTCGATGATGCCACCAAACCGTTCGGCGCCGGGCCCCTTGGCGAACAGAGGGACCATTTGAGCCGTGTGCCCGTCTGTGGTGTAGCGACCCACGAGGGAGACCGACCCGGCCTGGCTGCGAGCACTTCGCCTCAGTTGCCGAGCTAGCCTGGTCATGAACAAGCGGGTGGTGTCCGCCAGGTCGGACGCCGAACCCTCGATCGCAACTCCCGCTTCGCGCACGAGGCGCTCAGCGCCCGCCAGCTCCGCGGCCGCCTGTGCCAACGCCGCGCTGTCCTGCTCCAATTGGAGTGTGAGACCTCCGGTTTCATGGTCTGCCAGAACCACGATGAGGGTCTCCGGATTGCGGCGCTGATATTCCAACGCTTCACCGATCGCCAAATCGAAGTCACGCATCTCCGCCACCACGGCAGCCAACGGCGCTTGTTCGTGGGCCCGCCAGTCGGGCTGCGACGCTTCAACCATGAGGAAGAAGCCCTCGGGATCTCGGTGCAACACCTCCAGCGCCGTACGCGTCATCTCCGGCAAGTTCGGCTGCCGCTCCGCCGCTGCGGGCGGGTCGTTGACCGCGAAAAGGCCGAACAGCTTGTGAACGCTCTGCATGTCGAGGCTCCTGAGTTGGACTGCCGTCTCGACGTACGTGTACTTCTCCTTGATCGCGGCCAGCAGATCGAGCTGGTCGGGACGACGTGCGCCATCGAAGTAGGCACGTCCGCCTCCGAGGACTACGTCAACCTGATGTTCAAAGATGTGTTCCGCGATCACGAATTCCATGGAGCGCGAGGGCACGTGGGCGGCGAATGCGGCTGGCGTCGCGTGGGTAATCCGGCATGTCGCCACGAGTCCTGTTGCCATCCCGCGGTGCTGCGCTGCTTCCAGCACCGTCTCCGCTGCCACGGTATCCGGACCGACTCCGATCGCCCCGTTGTAAGTCCGGATGCCCGATGCGTAAGCGGTAGCTGCGGCTGCGCTGTCGGTTACCTTCGAGTCGCTGGCCCGAGTGTCGACCAGCCCCATCAACTGGAACTGCCTCACGGCGACGTTGTCCGCCGCGAACGCCAGTGCTGACCAGTGACCCGCTCCCGCCCCGTCACCAATGAGCAGGATGATTCGCCGCGGAGTTTGAGCTGCTGTTGCGCTGGCCATTCCCAACCAGAGGGTCATGAGCAGGGCCAGCGAGGCCCAGCCTGGGTGCGATTCTCTCATCTCGTTTTCCTCATACGGGGCCTTCGGCCATACGCCCTGAGTCTGCGCAGCATGCGTCGGTCCTGTTGCTCCGGTTGGTCGCCTTTGGGCGTCTCGATCACCTTGATGATACTCCTGAAGCGCCGATCCAGCATCACTCTGCGGAACGGTTCCGGCCCGAGACTGCCCTCGGCGATGAGTTCGTGACGGTCCCGCCGCGAGCCCAGCGGCGTCTTGGAGTCGTTCAGATGGAGACAGAACAAGCGGTCCAGTCCCACCGTTCTGTCCCACTCCCGCCAGACTCCGTCCCAGTCGTTGACCAAGTCATACCCGGCAGCGTACAAGTGACACGTGTCGGCACAGAACGCCACCCGCTCTCGTAACGGATCTGTAACCATCTGGTGCAGTTCGGTCAGCTCGTCGAAAGTCGAGCCCAATGCGGTTCCGCTACCGGCGGTGGTCTCGATCAGCACCATCGGTCCGCTCACCGCCGCGAGGCACTCGTCGAAAGCCGCCGCGTTGCGGCGCAGCCCGGCGTCGCGATCCCCCATGTGGTTGCCAGGATGGGTCACCACGTAAGGTATTCCGAGATCCTTGCAGCGGCGCAGCTCGGACTTGAAAGCCGCGATGGAACGTTTCAGGTGGCTGGCATCGGGTGACGCCAGGTTGATGAGGTAGGAGTCATGCGACACGACTGCGCCGATTCTGCTACGCGCCAGCTCTGACTGGAACTGAGCTGTCTCGGTTGCAGATATGGCCGGTTCGCGCCACTGATTGGGTGTCTTGGTGAAGATCTGTATTGCCGTGGCACCGATTGCGGTTCCCCGTGCCGGTGCTCTGGCCACGCCGCCGGCCGTTGACACGTGCGCCCCCAGCAGGTCTTTGGCTGCAGTCCTCAAGCTTCGAATGCTTGGGGCGACACCAGGGGAACGAAGCGGCAGGATCCCGCCGTGTGGTCCACGAACCCCGTAGCCGTGCGTTCGACGCTGTACAGCACCTGAACCGCACGGTCGCCCACCGGTATGACTAGGTGCCCGCCGATCGCCAGCTGCTCCAGCAGCGGGCGGGGTGAATGCGGTGCGGCAGCGGTGACGATGATCGCATCATACGGAGCGCACTCGGGATATCCCTGTGCACCATCGCCGATCAGCAGGGTTGCGTTGGCGATACCCATCGCATGCAGCCGGTTGTCAGCTTCGCGCGACAGTTGCTCGAGTCGCTCTATGCTCCACACGCGATCCACGATCCTTGCAAGCACCGCGGTTTGATATCCGGATCCCGTCCCGATCTCCAGCACTCTCGAGTGGCGTGTTAGGTGAGCCAGCTGCGTCATCAACGCTACTATGTACGGCTGCGAAATTGTCTGATCGCATCCGATTGGTAGTGGCTGGTCTGCATACGCTAGATGCTGCAGGTCTTGGGGCACGAAGCGCTCGCGAGCGACCGAAGCCATCGCGGCAAGGACGCGCCGGTCGGAAATACCCCGATCGGCCAAGTCGCGGCGCACCATCCGGCGGCATTCTCGACGCACACTGGCCAGATTCACCATCGCTCCAAATGATGTCGCCTGAATATTACCGTCTAATGTCGGCCGGAGCCAACGCGTCAGACCGCGGACCCGCGAAATCTCCGCAATGCCAACAAGAGAGCACTTGCTGCTATCAGAATCAACGCAACGTACTGGCGCCACAAACCCGCGAAACCTTCTCCCTTGAGGAAGATCGACCGCACAATCTCGACGAAGTGGCGAATTGGATTGAGGACCGATAACCACCGAAAGAAGCCGGCCATGCTGTCGATGGGAAACAAGAAACCGGACAGGATCACAATAGGGAACAACACCAAGAACATGGCCATGAAGGCTTCTTGCTGCGTCTGGGAGATGGTCGAGATTATCAGACCAAGTGCGATCCCCGCCAGAATGTAGAGTAGTGCAGCTGGCAGCAGCACGAAGGCCGAACCGCGCAGCGGGATCTCGAACCAGAGTATGGCCACGCAAGATATCAGAGTGATCTGTATCAGCCCGACTAGCATTACCGGAATCGTCTTGCCCAATATCAGCTCCACTCCGGATAGCGGGCTGACCATGAGCTGGTCGAGGGTTCCCAACTCCCGTTCGCGCACCACCGCCAAAGAAGTGAGCAGTAATCCCATCAGCATAACGAGAACGCCGACCACTCCGGGGACGTTGTAGACACGGCTCTCCAACTCGGGATTGTACCAAGCGCGCGTTCTCAGGTCGATTCCACCGGTCGGTATGACACCGCTACGCTGCATCTGGGCTCGAGCGTAGCGCTGCACGATCTGGGTCGCGTACCCTTGGGCCACGATACCGGTGTTGGAGTTCGTGCCGTCGACCAGGATCTGGACCCGGCCTGTCCCTCGTGTGAGATCGGATGTGAAACCCGCGGGAATCTCGATACCGACGACGGCTCCACCGTTGTCGAGTGCGTGCACCAGATCGGTGGTCCGCTGCGAAGCGCCTACGATCTCGAAATACCCCGTGGCTGTGAACGTCTCTAGGAGTTCACGGGATGCAGCGCTCTTGTCCAAGTCCACTATGTAAGTCGCGGTGTTACGAATGTCGGTATTGACAGCGTATCCGAATACCATCAGCTGGAAGATTGGAGCCACGAATATGACGGCCTTCATTCGTGGGTCGCGCAGCATCTGACGTAGCTCCTTCTTGAGGAGCTCGCGCAGCCGGTGGCGCGACAGTCGCGTCACGTGATCTCCTTCTTGAACACCTTCGTGGCCAGTGTTAGACCCACAGCCGCGAACAAGATCATGGCGAGCCCTTCGATCCACAGGGTCTGGACGCCCACGCCCTTGAGAAAGATTCCGCGAGTGACGGTGATGAAGTACCGTGCTGGCACCAGGTAGGTGAGGGTCTGCAGCACAACCGGCATGTTCGCGATCGAGAACATGAAGCCGGACAGCAATAGAGCCGGCAGAAAGGTGCCTATCATGGCGACCTGCGTGGCCAGAACCTGCGTCTTCACCGCAGCCGATATGAAGATCCCGAGACCGAGCGCGCCGAGTAGAAACAGCAGTGTCATGCCGAACAGGAGAATGCTGCTACCTCGAAACGGCACTCCGAGAACGAACACGCCTGCCAGAGCTGCCAGTGCCACATCGATGAACCCGATCGCAACGTAGGGTAG
>Ga0209536_100012831_pt1 | contig 12148 bp, 9 predicted proteins | sample DeeMarSeWOR28_12_FD_187461 | JGI IMG/M metagenome (GOLD analysis project Ga0209536, IMG submission 187461) | Marine sediment microbial communities from White Oak River estuary, North Carolina - WOR-2-8_12 (SPAdes) (version 2) | ecosystem: Environmental > Aquatic > Marine > Intertidal zone >...
TATTGCAAAAATTGGTTTTTCAATTTTTTCTAAAGCCCTAAGAATTGTCCCATCGCCACCGATAGTTATGACCACGTCTGCTGTTTTGTTGATTTCTTCATGAGAGAAGCCCTTCGTCTTAATATCCTTGGCAAATCTTTCCTCAACTAAAATTTCACATGTGTCTTTTAAAAATTCATAAATTTCATTACCCAATGAAACTGCTTTTTTAATGTCAACGTTACAAACCAAACCCCATTTCATACTTATTTTACTCCTGCGCCTCAGACGATATCTTTACAAGAGGTTTTAATTTCATTAATAATGTTGGGTGTTTTAGTACAAGTGCCTTTACAAGACTTAAAGTACTAAGTTCTTCAAACTTGTAATCTTTTAATGAGTCAGCAAGCATATTGAATGTTTTATCATCAAAATCTAGTATCGTCTCCTTGACAAGATAATTTCTTCTCAGCTTCTTTCCGAAAGCTTCACGCCAACCTGTTTCATAGGCTGACAGCGTCTCTTGGTCAAATTGTTGTTTCTCTACTGCCATTCCGATAGTTTCACCAGCAATTTTGCCCCCTTCTAAACAGCAGGTAATCCCTCCACCGGTTATGGGATCAACATGTCTTGCAGCATCACCGACTAAAAGCAAATTATTTCTAACGGTTTCTACAGGATTTGCAACTGGCACAGCCCCTGCAAGAAAACGAAGAGGCTCACTATTCTTCAGTCTAGGATCATTCGCAATAAATTTGTCAAGTAATTTTTTGGCTAATCCTGCTTCACTAAGGCTTGCAAGAATCCCTATCCCTACATTTGCAACATCTTTTCCCTTTGGGAATACCCATACATAACCACCTGGCGCGATTTCTCTTCCAATATAGAAATCACAATACGCATCTTTACAATCAACGTTTGTAAGAGTATACTGAGCACAGGTCTCAAGATCTTTTGGTTTAAGTTTTGTTTCTATTCCGCCCCACTGTCCAATTTTTGATTCTACACCATCCGCCCCAACAACCATATCTGCCTCGACCTCAAACTCCTCATCAAATTGTTTAGCTTTAACGCCCTTTATTTTGTCATTGTCTTTTAGCATTTCAACAGCGGTTGTATTCATCATTATCTTTGCACCTGCTTTAGCTGCTTGACGAGCAAGTTCCTGGTCAAAAATGTCTCTATAAATTACATAACCTGTTTCATTTCCGGCCATATCTGCAGCGAGTTTCACCATGGTGCCATCTGGCGAGTATATCCTTGCGCCATCCATGCTACTTGCAACCCATCTTTTACCTTCAAGCATCTTCCAATCGTCAATTTTTCTGCTCACTCCCTCGCCACAAAGGACAGGCACGCCTATCTCTTGCCTTCTTTCGAGAACAAGAACCTTTGCACCGGCTTCTGCAGCAAATCGAGCTGTTACGCTACCAGCAGGACCCGCACCGACCACGACAACATCGTATTTCATCTAGTACACCTCCCCACTAATTGCTGCAACTGGACATGTTCTAATGCAAATAGCACAGCTAGTACACTCTTCTTCATTTACGAAGGCTCTGCCACCGCACATCGACATTGCATCTTGTGGACAAACGGAGATGCATCCTCCGCACGCTAAACATTTTTTCTTATCAACTTTTGCTTTAGGCTTTCCCATATGATTCACCTCTCGTTATGCCGGAAGCTATCAGATGAGCCATACGTATCGGCTCAGGTATGGCACCTCGTATAGTAGATAACTTTATTATTTCTTTTGCTTCCTTGATATCTACACCTATACATTTTACGTAAATTGGATTGTGAGACGTTTTTATCTCATGCAGCTTCCCTTTTGAAATTAAAGTCCAACGATCCTTCCAATCTGCAAAATTTTTCTTTAACGCTGATTTGATTTTATCAAAATCAGGCTTATCTCTAGTAATAGTTAAAATCGGTAGACCTGTCTCTTTATAAACCTCTTCAATATCGACAACATTGAACCCGCCAAGTGCAACACCATCCAGAAGCGCAGCTCTTAACTGCTTGTTATGCTTTGTTTTTTTTATCATATCCTTACAAACAAAGGTAGCATCATTTCCATCTATTATTATGTGTCTCCTTAGAACACATTCCAGATATTCTCCGCCTCTCATAACTACGCCGATTACCATTCCATATTTGTCAGTAAATTTGAATGGGGAATCATCAATCCCTAAAATCCGTATCTGCTGTTTCATTTAAACAAATAAACCCTTTGTTTGCTAATAATGTTTCTATAAAACGTATTTTGGAAATTATAATAGTGGTAATTCTCCTGTTACTTGGTCTATAACCTTACTTGGGGCAGGGCCTAGTCCAAGAACAGTTTTTGTACCTGCAGGAATTTCAGTATGACCTGCATCTTCTATTATATAAGCAGCGATTTTAAGTTGTTCTGCCTTTTCTTTAAGGAGATAAAAATCATCAACACAATCTACTTTGACAACCGCCTTTTTAGCGCCTTCGTTCTGCCAATTGTTAAACCACTTTGAATTATTTTTTTTGGTAGAAAGGGCACAAGCAACAGCGGCATGAGCCACCTGAGCGGCGAGTTTCCCTGGAGAGAGATTTAAATTTTTCCTGGTAACAATTACCATCTTATATTCAAAATCCATCTTTCTCTCCTTTAGAATTATCTATTTCGTGAAACGATTCACGTCGCCATTTTTCCCCCATCATCTCAGCATTATATTGGTCTATAAGCCCTTTAACGAGTAATGTTTTTTCTTCCTCTTCGATGTGTTTGAGTGGCACACCAAGATACTTACTCCCTGATTTTATAATAAGAACGTCCTCATCAATTGCCACACTCTCCCCGACTTTTCTCCCAGCGCCGTCTAGTACAAAGCGGCAAAGTAACTGATTTTTATATGTCTCTTCCTTTTCCAGTTCTTCCTTTTTTTTACGTCTTCCTCTAGAGAAAAAGAAAACTGTTCCAATGCTATCTACAGTAATTATAGCTGATAAAACTCTGTTGAACATTGATTCATTCCACAGCCACAGTATCTGCGATTCTGTTATAAATCTTTGGAAAATATACCTCTATCAATTTATGTACGAATACGATGTAGCGATTGTTGGTGGCGGGCCCATTGGCGGACATGTTGCTTGTAAAATAGCAAATAAAAATTTCAACGTAGCAATTTTTGAAAAAAACAAGCAAGTCGGGATGCCAGTCAATTGCGCAGGTTTAGTAACCCAAAGAGTATTTGCCCTTCTAGGCATATCGAAAACCAGCGTTCAAAATGAGATAAAGGGGGCACGTATTTATTCTCCATCAGGAAAAATATTGACTATCGGTGGGGACAAAATTCATGCTCTAGTCATCGACCGCTCGGCTTTTGATAAAGAGATTGTTAAAAAAGCAGAAGATAAAGGCGCTAAGGTTTTTCTAAATAACAATGTAATAGCTGCTCAAAAAGTTGAGAAACACGCTGAACTTAAGACCTCGCAAAAGCAGGACATAAGATGCAAAATACTAATTGGGGCTGATGGGCCTCATTCAAAAATCAGAGGCAGATTTTCGTTTCCTGAGCCGACTGAGTTTCTTAGAGGTATTGGCGCTGAAATAACAAATACAAACATCGATCCAGACTATGTTAAAATATTTCTTGGAAAAAATATTGCGCCTGGTTTCTTTGCATGGTTAATACCAACCAGTAAAAATGGAACAAGTGCAAGAATTGGTTTATGTATTGATCAAAAAAGCCCGTATTCTCCGAAGCATTACTTCTCAAACTTCCTCAAAAATAAGCATGTTTCTCCGCTATTGAAAGATATGAAGATAAAAAAATATACCGGGGGCACAGTCCCATTAGGTGTGTTAAAAAAAACATATGATTCCAATGTTCTAATTGTGGGAGATGCAGCAGCACAAGTAAAACCAACTTCAGGAGGGGGCATTTACACAGGGCTTTTATGCGCTAGTCATTGTGCAACTACTGTTATAGATGCTTTACAAAAAAAGAACTACACTCCCCAATTTCTCAAAAAATATCACAAATTGTGGTCAGCAGATCTTGGTAAAGAACTTTATCTTGGGATGAAATTTAGAAAAATCTATAAAAATTTGACCGACAAACAAATGGATAAATACATAGAAAAATTTCAAAACCCAGAAATTACAGAAATTATCTCAAAATATGGTGATATCGATTACCCATCTAAACTAGTAAAACCATTACTCAAAAAAGCACCAACTCTTTTGAAGCTTTTTCCTAACGTACTAAAAGAATAAGAAATTAAAATTTGCTAACTTCATTTTGAATTAGGAGGAGGCGGCACATAGTAATCCTCATCCTCATATCCCGTGAGATCCTCCTCATCGACGATACTTATGCTCTCCTTTTTTCCTTTCCTTTTCTTTCTGATAATATATATTACAATAATCAGCACAATCGCTATAATTAGGCTTATTATGCATGGCATAAATATGCCTATGATGAAGAGCGCAGAAGGCGTCATCTTGCATGAGACATCCATAGTAAGATCAGACTCTGAGGCGCTAAATGTAGCTTCAAGGTAGAATCTCCCATCTCCCGTCTTCTTTACATCTGTTTTGCCCAGTGGATCATTAGCGCTGATAGAAATGCCATGTGGGAATATTATCCTATAAGTCACATCTTGATTTGGCAAACCTGAAAGGTTGAATGTTTTTGGAGGAATATTAACACTGGGTGGTAGGAAAGAAAGATCAAAAGTGATGGGATACGAACTATGTGCGTATGATTCTGTTTTAACAGGAGGATACGCATCCATTTCTAAAATATTTCCATCCCATAATATTAAGGATCCATCGAAAACGCCTCTGTTAATATTTCCATTGATTTTTAATCCAGGTAACGTTTTTCTTAACAAACTTTCAAAATGAGTTTTTTCACTATTTAGAAAAGTAGTAATTCTTTCTTCATCGAATACATTTTCTTCTACACACAATCTAAATGCATCAGAGTTAAGATACTCAATTGATATTTTTTCAGGCAGTGTAAAAGCATCTGGCAAGGTAGTTACATTATAATTTCTAGTTTGCTTTGTATCTATCTCAAAAGTCAATTCTGTTTTTCCTGTGAAAAAGCTTATCAAATTCAAATCAGTGTTTTTTACTTCGATCTCTATAACCGTGCTCTTATCTTCATTAGAATAACTAGTTGCTACCTCTGATTCAAATCCACCTGAGATTGGATTGCTTCCATTCCAAACGTAAGTATTCTCGTTATCCAAATACAGGCTATCAGGTAGATATAAAGTAATATTATAGTCATACCCTATGCTTTTGAGATTATCTCCAAAATTGATATCCTCTTCAGAGATATTTGCTTCAGCGCCAGAATTAATGAGGCCAAATAATGCACGGCTTGAGATGTCGAATATTTTCAAACTTACTCTATCATCCGTTAATGCAGCTTTTACTGCCGGTTTATTGTTCATATTCGACGTTTCATATGGTGTCAAACAATCTGACGTTGTATTGCTATACCAGCTAAACACAACATCAAGCGTTTGATTAAAAGAGGACTCATCCACCGCGTCTATAATTTTCTCTTCCACTGGTTTAAGCGTTTTTTCGTAACAATCGTCCCATGTGATAAATCCATTGTCTACTAGTAATCTAATTCCATCTGCAGGTATGAAGTCAAGAGTAGTGATAAAATCTGGCAGGATATCGTAGATCCTAATATCTGCCCCTCTTATCACGATGTTATTTTCTAAACTAACATGCTTCGCATCTCTTGAGTCTAATATAAACTCTATATCTATATCCTCAGAGTCTAATGAAGGTGTTGTAGGATTATCCCTTTCTATCTGGAACTCAGCTATCTTGTCAGGATATTCTCCATTCCAGTTTCTCACCGTCCATCTTATATCGTCCCCTTCTAGAGAGCCTGTTGTCCGTTTAAATCCTAGACCTTGGGAAAGACCTACTAAATAAGTATTATTCCAACCTGGCTCAGCATGTAAATCAAGGGAATAATTGACTATGGCCCCCATGTCCAATGCCCCATTGATGAAATTACTAGGATTCACAGAGTCGCTTAATCCAAAGAAAGAAGGCGTTAATCCGATGTTTAATTCCTCATTAAAATGCTCTCCATCAAATGTGGGCATTGTAAAGTTTTTAATTTCAGCATTTTCAAAGGTTACATCCAGCTGCCGGTCTAGCATTTGAAAAAGTAAAAGCCTAAAAGCTCCCAATTCCTGTTCAGAAGCACTTTTTATTCCTTCAGCATTATAAACTTGATCTGTAGTTAATTTGGTTGCATCTATTGTAATTTCTATATATAGGTCAGTTCCAGTTAAAAACGTAATATGAAACTCTGCAGTAACTAAATTATCTATGGTCTCTTCAGCTGCTATTGTGCTAATCATCGTAAATGAAGATACAAACAACAGTATTATTACCAGGCTTGCTAATCTACTTAAGTGCATAACATCCACATCCGTTAAAGAACTAAACAACAGTCATTATAAAAACTTTCTTACGAAATTTACGAAACCACTAAAAACACATTAGTAATTTCAATACTTGTTGTATCATGTACGTTATCGGTGGAACAGCATCAAAAACAGTTGCAGAGGATTTATCTAAAGAACTAAAAGCACCTTTGGCAGAAACCATATCAAAGCGATTCCCAGACGATGAACTTTATGTACGTATTATGGATGATCTTTCGGGGCAACATGCAGTAATTGTACAAACTACTTACCCCGATCCTAACATTATAGAACTTTTCCTATTACAAAATGCAGTAGACGAGGCAGGTGCAAAAGAAATATCGGTTGTTATACCTTATTTCGGCTATGCTAGACAAGATACAAAATTCAAAGACGGAGAGCCAATAAGCGCAAAAGCCATGGCCAATTTAATCAGTTTAAATGCTGATAGAGTAATCACAGTAGATCCTCATAAGGAATATGTTCTAGACTTTTTTTCCACATCTGCATTCAGTTGCTCTGCAGTTCCTGAGCTAGCAAAATACCTTGAGACAAAAAACATAGATATGATTCTTGCTCCTGACAAAGGAGCGCTTGAACGAGCAAAACAGGCATCTAGAATCATAAAATGTGACTTTGATTATATGGAGAAAACTCGCATAGATGGTACAACAATAGAAATAAAACCAAAAAAACTTGATGCCAAAGACAAAAATGTTGCGATTATTGATGACATAATCTCCACAGGTGGCACAATGGCTAAATCTATACAAGAATTAAAAAAACATGGTGCAAAAAATATTTTCGTAGCATGTACACACGGCCTTTTTGCAGGGAACGCTGTAAAAAAACTAACCTCTGCAGGCTGCAACGAAATCATATCGACAGATACTATACAAAGCAGGTTTAGCAAAGTAAAAATTGCGCCATGCGTCTCCTCGTTTTTTAAGTAAATTATCAAGATAAGTTATTTATAAGACTATGGATTTACGGTTGTGATTATTTTCAGGTGAAATTGATGCGAAAGAGGGCGCAGCGAAGAAGTAGACCGATGTATGAAGAGCCTAAACACATTGTGCAACAGATGAAGCCAAAATTTGAAACAAAAACCTTCTCACTCAAAAAAAACTGGTGGATTGCAGTATCAATAATAGGAATATTTTTCTTAGTCCTATTTCTTAATACGTACTTTAATCTCACAAGCGAAGTTTCAATTGACTCTGAAGGAGAGGGCCTTGAGAAATTCTACTTATCTGGTCCTGACCCTTATTATAACATGAGATTAGTTGAAGAAACCTATTCAAGTGGCAGTTATCCTTATTATGGGACTCCTGATCCACTTTTAAGATATCCCATTGGTGCAAGAGGAGGAAGAGCTCCTTTGTTCAATATGATGGCGTTAGGTTTCAGTAGGCTTCTAGCACCATTCATGGACGAAGTTGACGCAATCGGTTATTCAATGCAATTTGTACCTGCTCTTTTTGGTGCCCTTCTCATATTCCCAGTTTATTTTATAGGAAAAGAACTTTTCAACAAGAAGGCAGCAATCATTGCCGCTATGTTCATAGCAATTATACCAATTCACTTAGGATCGGGGCATGGTTCTGCATATGCACTTTTTGACCATGATTCTTTCAACCTCTTGTTATTCTTTCTAACGTTCCTATTTTTGATAAAAAGCCTCAAAGAAAAAGACTCAACAAAATCAGTATTGTACGCAATTCTTGGCGGTGTAACTCTTGCGGCTTTAACTATGACCTGGGTTGAATCCCAATATCTCTATGTTGTGATCGCCCTCTATGCTATTGTACAGATGTTCATAGATCTCTTTACAGATAAAATAGAGCTCCGGATATTTAGAACCTCGTCAGTTATTTTGTTTTCAGGTTATCTAATCTCTTTACCAGTTATTGCCAGTATTACAGGTCCTCGTCTAACTATTCAATTGTTTTTATGTATAGCGATTACAGCTTTTGGTGTGGTGTATTATATTTTCGGCAAGAAAAAAATACCATGGACCATATCATTGCCCGCTATCTTTTCAGTCGGGCTTTTTTCCCTGGTTTTCCTGTACTTTATCGATCCCTTAACAAAAATACTTCCTTTTCTTTCTCCTCTCCGGAGTCTTTCGGAAGTGATATACGGCTCAGGAATTTATGGTAGCAAAGTTTCAATGACTATTGCAGAGGCAAATACATATCAAATTAGCCATACAGTTATGTCTTTTGGGCCAGCTATTTATTGGGTAGGTTGGCTTGGCTTCTTATATCTCTGCTTCCTTTATTACAAAAACAAACAACGAAAGGAGTATCTTTTCATGATAATCTTGTTCATTGTAAACATATGGCTTGCAGGCACTGCTGGTCGTTTTCTTAATGATATGGTTCCATTAATTGCGATTCTCGGTGGATGGATAATTTGGTTATTTGTCGATTGGGTTGATTACAAGCAAATGATAAGGAACATTAGGAGTGCGGGCGGGGGGCTCCATGGCATAAGACGAGGAATAAAATTCCTTCATGTTTTCGGGATACTTTTTGTTACTATCTTAATAGTACTACCCAATGCTTTTGTTGCATTTGATGCGGCCATTCCGAATGTCAATAAAGAACAGCCAGATGGTACCTATATAAGTTATAAGAAATATATGTTTGGCGAGGATTATTCAGGAGCATATGGCTTGGGCGTAGGTAAAGAAAGATATTGGGTTGATGCATTTACCTGGCTAAGCAACCAAGATACGGAGATAGAGGATCCTGTTCAACGGCCTGCTTTTATTTCATGGTGGGACTATGGTTTTTATGAAGTAGCCGTGGGCGACCATCCAACAGTTGCAGATAACTTCCAGGATGGAATCCCGACAGCGGCTAATTTCCATACTGCCGCTGGTGAAAAAGAGGCAGTTGTTGTGTTATCAACACGATTACTGGAGGGAAATAAATATTTTAACGGTAATAAACTATCTGAGGATGTTGAAAATGTTTTAAAACGGCATATCGGGGAAAATAAGACTGAAATGATTAAAGGATGGTTAGGAGATAGCGCAACCTCTCCGTCATATGGTGAACCAATAGGTGCTGAATATGATGAAGAAACTAGTAAAGAATATACAGTTGGGCAGCAATATCCAGAAAACGCATATTATCATGATATAGTTGAACTTCTAACCAATGAAGAGACAGGTTTAACTGATGAAGAAATTACTTGGCTTTATCACGATCTTCAAGAAGCAACAGGCTTTAGCATTAGATACTATGGTGTCGAAGGGTATGACCGACAGATTTTCAACATATTTGGTTTCTTATCAGACAAAAGCTTGCTTTTGGTTAATGGAATTGCGGATGATTTCGTTGAGCTGGTTTATAAAGGATACAATGTCGACTCACCAGGAACAATGATGACCTGGTACGCCGAAGAAATACTTAACATGGACGCTGCAGAAAGACAAAAAATTGTCATTACTAGCAACGAGAAAATATACAAACCTCTCTATTTTGAAACAATGTTTTATAGGACTTATATCGGTCCATCAGACGTTGATAGTAATGGAAATTTAAAAGAATTTGACTATCAACTACCATGTGTCGACATGAGACACTTTTATACCGAATATCTCTCAGACCTTTCCAAGTTTTCTTATTATACAAACAAAGGTGCTGTTGTAATAGCCAAATATTACGAAGGAGCATATGTTAACGGATCTGTTCTATTCAACGGAGAACCTGCTGATGTAGAAGCAGTAATTCAAAAAAATGTAACTTATTTCCCTGGTTATTCTATCCAAATTGATCATGATAAAAATGAAACAGTCAACGGTAATTTCTATCTTATAGCTGGCGCAGACGCATATCTCACAATACGCAGGTACCCTAATCTTGGTGCAAATGCTTTCGTTCTTAAAAATATATACTTTGGCAACTCAACAGATCCAAATTTATCTAAGATAACAGAAGATGATGCAATGCGTAGAAATGGTTCTAACTATGAGCGGTTTTTAGGTGATATTTCGATTGATCCTGCAAATGTTGAAGGCTATGCATATATCGATAAGGATGAAAATGGAAAATATAATGCGTCTGTTGATGAACCAATGACTGGTGTAACAGTGACTGTATCTGAAATATTGGACCCTGCTGCTGGTGGAACTCCTATCCCTCGAGAGTCTGTGGAGGTAGATGAAACCGGACATTATAGCGTATCTGGTTTGTTTCCGGGATATTACAGAATTGAAGCTGTAAATGAGGATGGCTTTTGGATTCATTTAAAAGATTTTGTTTCCCTTTATCCAGGTAATAATAGTTACAACATTGCTGAACCCAAGGATGCTTCAATTGAAGGTGTTATTTATTTGGACGCCAACAACAATGAAGAATATGACCTAGGGGAGAAAATGAATCAAGAGGTCAGCGTAGATCTTCTATACAAGGGTGAGATAATTGATAGCATACCATCTGTAACCAACGGCGAATATTCATTTGATTCTTTAGTCCCGGGTAAGTTTATTTATGATGAACAAGGGCGGGAATTTAACGTATATAACATTAGTGTAACAGATTCAAAAAACATATATCACACTGAAGTAACTGTTGCTCCCGATGAGAACCAGACAACGACTCTTGATATCCTGCTTGAATTGGCAACAGTTACTGTTAGCGGTTCTACTAATTATAATGGAAAGGCAATAGGTAACATTCCAATTAATTTTGAAATTGATACGTCTGAAGAAAACAATACTGCCCATGCTGGTTCAATCACGTCTAACGATGATGGATCTTATGAAATTGAATTGAAACCTGGAAAGTATGATGTCACAGTCCAAAAATCTGAAGGCGAAACACTCGTGTATTCTTTCGATGGTAAACTAAGCCTGTCTATGGGACAAGACTCTCGGCCTTATGATATTTCTATGGAAAAAATATCTTCTACAGTTACTGGTGTAACATCTTATGCTGGTGCGAATGTTGAAAATATAGAAATCTCCTTCGATAAAGACGAGTCAGTTGATAACAACACAGCAGTTTCTGCTAGCACCATTTCAGATTCAACAGGCTCTTATTCTATAGAACTGTCCACTGGATCATATAAGGTTTCAGTAAAACAAGAGATAGAAGAAGACGGGGAATCATTTAACTATACTTTCTCTGGAAAGTTAGTAATACCTTCAGATAATGCCGCGATTCCACCGTATGAAATCACAATGGCAAAAGATGAATAAAACCCAAAAAACAACTAGGCAACCTGACGAACCAAATTTTATTTAACATTATTACAAATACTTCTTAGCATGTTGAGCTTGGACGAAGGTAAAAAAGCTGTTAATTTCGCTAGGGATATTGTAGAAAAATATGTCAAATCCTCATCTATCCCTCAATCTGATTTAATGGGTATCTTTACTAACAACCAAGGCGCTTTTGTAACGATTCATACTTATCCAAACCACGATTTAAGAGGCTGCATCGGAATTCCTTTACCAGTTATGCCTTTGAAAGAAGCTATAATTGAAGGGGCAAAATCTGCAACGAGAGACCCAAGGTTCCCTCCACTTCAAGAAAATGAACTAGATAATATTATCATCGAGGTTACAATTCTGTCAGAACCTAAGCTTATTGAAGTAAATCAGCCTCAGGATTATTTATCAAACATCGAGATTGGTAGAGACGGCCTGATTGTAGAGCAAGGATTTTTTAAAGGCTTGCTTTTACCTCAAGTGCCTGTA
>Ga0209536_100012832_pt1 | contig 12147 bp, 7 predicted proteins | sample DeeMarSeWOR28_12_FD_187461 | JGI IMG/M metagenome (GOLD analysis project Ga0209536, IMG submission 187461) | Marine sediment microbial communities from White Oak River estuary, North Carolina - WOR-2-8_12 (SPAdes) (version 2) | ecosystem: Environmental > Aquatic > Marine > Intertidal zone >...
CAGAGGATAGAAGAATTCCTTGTTGTTAATCCCGGCATATACGTTGCCGGGCTGAGAGAGGGAACAATGCTTCTTCTCGAAAAAAATAAACTAAGATTGATCGGTCCCCGAAAATTAAGATTGTTCAGGAAAGGTGAAGAGCCATCCGAGCTTTCTGAAAATGATGATTTGAGTTTTCTCATGCAAAGGTAATGATCAATTATATAAATGAAGATCACCCTGAATATATTAAAATATGTTGCCTTAATAAGTATTGCCCTGATACTTATATTGTATATTCTTTCCCTGATTTTCGAAAGGGAAATATCCGGTGTATTCATAAAGGAGCTAAACAAAAATCTTAATACGACAGTTCAGACCGGCAAACTGGATTTTTCTCTCCTCAGGAGGTTCCCCAGGGCATCAATTGAACTTCAGGATATTCTTATCAAATCACCTGATCCACAGGCTAAAAATACCTCATATAATTATCCCGATACTCTCCTATACGCCGGGAAGATGGTTCTTGCACTGAAAATTACCGAGCTGATGCATAAGAATTATATTATTGATCGTATTGATATTGACCACGGAAAAATAAACCTCTGCAAAGGGGAATCCGGGAAACTAAATGCCAGCATATGGAAAGAAACGACCAGTACTGACACCTCAGCTATGAGTCTTAGCATCAATAATGTAAATATTAATAATTCAAGCTTTAGTTACAGTAATCCAGGAACAGGCTTTCTTATCAGTGGAACCATTAATAATTCAGCCAACAAACTTACAATTGCTGACAGACATACTGATCTAAAATCGAAATCCTGGTTAATACTGTCCGGTCTCACAATATCTTCTAAGAATCAAATTAGCGAACCATATACAATCAGGTTAAATACAGGTATGAGGATAACCAAAGACAGTATAGTGATAGATCGCTCAGTTATTGATATCAATGATGCCAGGTTTGAAGGAGATTGCACAATCGAGACAGTGGTCCATGAGTTAGATATCAGGCTGGAGACTCAAAATACATCCATAACTTCAGTTGCTGAAATTTTGCCTGACGGAGTAAAAAGTTTCATAAACAATAATGATATCACCGGACAGTTGTCAGGTACAATCCATGTCAGTGGTAAATATGATAAAGGTTCACCTGTATTGATAACAGCTTCAATGGATATTAACCAGGCAAGGATGAAAATTCCATCAAGGGATATATACCTTGATAACATAATTACCACTGCAGATCTTAATATGGACCTGAACAACAGCAATAAATCCTTTGTTTTTCAGACTGAGAAATTTATTGCTCAAATTAGTGATACCAGGGTTGCAGGGTCGTTCATCATAAGAAACTTCATAAATCCCTCTATTGATATCACAGCTACAGGATCGTTCCAATCTGCCCGGGTTGCTGAAATGATGCATGCCGAAAATCTCCAGTCCTCTGCAGGTACTGTCAGGTTAAATGCAAGATTAAAGGGTGTAATTCCTTCAGGGTCACAAGGCTCTGGCCGTGGTATGCAGGGATTACATCTTTCAGTAAATATGGGCCTTAATGCCGTGGACCTCCGGCTTCCAGGTTTTTCAGATGAAATAAAGGACATCAATGGTAACATTATGATTGCCGATAATATCTGGCTTGATGACCTGAGCATGAATGTATACGATCAAAATATAGCCCTTCGTGGTATGATTTCAGGTTTTGACAGGTGGCTGTCAAAAGAGGATGACATGCTTGAGGTAACTGCAGGTGTTTGGTCTGATAAGCTTGATATTAATTTATTCACAAATATGGTTTCAGGCGAGAAAAGTGCAGCCGGTGAACGCAAAACGAAAATAAAGCTCAATCTGAGCCTTATCTGCGACAGTATATCAATAGGTAATTTCAGGGCCTCACTATTTGAAGGAAACATTTCATACATGCCCGGTTTGATGGATATTACCTCCTTCAGTCTTCATAGCCTGGGAGGATCACTGGCGGGAAATGCTGTCGTGTCAGGCTTCCGGGATAGTGATTATACTATCAGAGGCTGGTTCGATATAAGAAATATAAATATACATGAGGCCTTTTCCGTATTTAATGACTTCCGTCAGGATTATATAAAATCAGAAAACCTCGAGGGTAATATTACCGGTAACATAGGCATGTCTGGCATCGCAGGCCAAAATTTCAAAATCAAAAAAGAGGGACTGGTACTCAATGGTGAATATTCGATCCTCAACGGACAGCTTGTTGACTTCGAACCAGCTTATAAGTTATCCAGGTTTGTGGAGTTGGAGGAACTTGAAAGGATCGAGTTTTCAAAACTCGAGAATGAGTTGATAATCAATAATGAAATGGTAATCATACCAAGGATGGATATCAGCTCATCAGCCTTCAACATTTCCCTTGAGGGCAGTCATGCTTTCAGTGGTGATTATGAATATCACATTAAAGTCTTATTGTCTGAATTACTTAGTAAAAAGAAAAATTCCAGGGTCAGTGAATTCGGGGTTATTGAAGACGACGGGCTTGGTCGCACATCACTTTATCTGAGGATAAACGGAGATAAGAGCGGTTCAAAAGTATCACATGACAGTCAGGCACTGAGAGCAGGAATTAAAGAAGATCTGAAACAGGAGAAACAAACAATCAAATCCATTCTGCAGGAAGAATACGGACTGTATGCCGGTGATTCCTTGCCTGTAACAACCACCAGGGAGACGCGTCGATTCAGGATAGTATGGGAGGAAACTGATTCAATCAGGACCGAAGTGGAAGAGTCAGGTGAAAAAAAGCTACCTTTAATCAGGTTATTCAAGAAAAAGGATATAAAGAAAGAAGAGTCTGAAAAGAAATAAATTGGCAGTTTTGGACATATACAGGAGAAAAACCATCTGGAAATTACTTCTTTTGATATTTGCTGTAATTATCGGCCTGGGATCATTATTATATACCCAGAACCTTGTCAATGATCTCAAAACCGAGGAACGAAAAAAGGCAGAATTACTTGCCCGTACCTGGCGCAGGTTAATAAACAGCACTGAAGACGAAGAGTACATAGGATTTCTTTTCTCCATAATTGAGAACAATACAACAATACCTGTTATCCTGGCTGATGAAGAGGATAATATCATAGGTTTTCACAATTTCGACACCTTGAAGCTCAAGGATCCCGGATACCTACCAGGGCAGCTGTCAAGGTTAAAGGAAAAAAGTGAACCCATTGTTATCGATTACGGGGGAGGATCTAAGAATTTCATTTACTATAAGGACAGTATCATTCTCACCAGGCTTACATATTATCCGTATGTGCAGCTTGCCGTTATTATTATGTTCATTATGATAGCATACTTTGCCTTCAGCATGTCGCGCAAGGCCGAGCAGAACAGAGTATGGGTAGGCATGTCAAAAGAAACGGCGCACCAGCTTGGCACACCTACGTCATCCCTTTCGGCACTGTCAGAACTTATAAGCAGCAAATATCCCAATACCAGTATATCCAGAGAATTGAACAGGGATGTTGAACGTCTTGAGAAAATAACCCAGAGGTTTTCAAAAATTGGTTCTGTCCCTGAGTTGAACAACGAGAACATACTTTCTATAATCAATAGCAGTCTGGAATATCTGAAGCTGAGGTCCAGTTCGAGGATAAATTACAGTATTGAGCATGAGATACCTGAAAATACCTGCATTCCTTTGAACGCTCCTCTTTTTGAATGGGTGATTGAAAATGTGTGCAAAAATGCCATTGACGCCATGAACGGGGAAGGCAGCATAACCATAAAACTATCGGGAAATAATGATCAGGTGATGATAGATATCTCAGATACCGGCAAAGGCATACCTAAAGCTGCGCAAAAAAATATCTTCAAGCCGGGATATACAACAAAAGCAAGGGGCTGGGGTCTTGGATTATCGCTTTCACAAAGGATCATAGAAATATATCATAAAGGCAAAATATTTGTCAGGCATTCTGAACCCCTGAAAGGCAGTACTATCCGGATTATTCTCAAGACCAAATAATAATTATCTTTGCTGCCCTGAATTATGAATCTTAAAAGATCCGACATAGAAATCATGGCCCCCGCCGGCTCCCAGGAATCACTTATGGCTGCCATTCAGGGGAAAGCCGACTCGGTGTATTTTGGTGTGGAGCAACTTAATATGCGAGCCCGTTCCTCACAAAATTTCACTGAAGCTGATCTTCCCCGGATAGCACAAATATGCTCCGATCATGGACTAAAAAGTTACCTGACTCTTAATGTTATAATGTACGACGATGAGATTGAACAGCTGCAAAGAGTAATCAATACAGCTGCTGAAAGCGGCATTTCAGCAATTATAGCTTCTGACCTTGCAGCAATACTATATGCCAGAGGAGCGGGACTGGCGGTACACCTATCAACACAGGTTAACATAAGCAATACCGATGCCCTCAGATTTTATTCCCGTTGGGCCGATACTGTAGTACTGGCCAGGGAGCTCAATCTTGAGCAGGTGAAGGAAATATACCGCAATATAATCCAAGATGATATCAGAGGCCCATCCGGTGAACAGGTACAGATTGAGATGTTTGCCCATGGTGCCCTGTGTATGGCAGTCTCAGGTAAATGTTACCTCAGTCTTCACGAGAACAATAAGTCGGCCAACAGGGGTAACTGTTACCAGACTTGCCGGAAAGCATATACAGTCAGAGAGCAAGAAACGGGGTATGAGCTGGATATCGATAATGAATATATCATGTCACCGAAAGATCTCTGCACCATAGGCTTTATAAATAAGTTGCTCGATGCAGGTGTTCGTGTACTAAAGATAGAAGGAAGAGCAAGGTCTCCGGAATACGTGAAAACGGTATCTGAATCATATAATGAAGCTGTTGAAGCAGTCATCGACGGCAGTTATGACAGCAATCTTATTACTACCCTCACAGAGAAGCTTGCCACTGTATTCAACAGAGGTTTCTGGGATGGTTATTATCTTGGACAAAGGCTCGGTGAATGGAGTCATAACTATGGATCCAGTGCAACCAGGAGAAAGATATACCTGGGTAAGGTGGTCAATTATTTCACCCGTCTTAAGGTGGCTGAAATAAAACTTGAAACGGGAAACCTGGCTAAGGGAGATGATATCCTGATTATCGGACCCACCACAGGGGTTATTGAACACAGGGTTGACGAAATAAGAGTGGAGGACAAGATAACAGTTCAGTCTGTGAAAGGTGAATCATGCTCAATACCTGTTGATACCCTCCTGCGTCGTTCCGACAAAATATATAAATGGGTTGATGCTGCTGATATTAAAAGGCAGTAAATGTTGCTTCAATACTGTCTGCAAGTATTTTAACCTTAATTGCATTTTCCTTTGGATCATTTGAGGGCGACTCAACATAAACAATTTTTTCTTCCTTTTTTTGTGATAATCCAAAACGATATGCCTTATCATAATACCTTAAAACAATCTCTATCGCTGTATCAAGGTCGTTTTCCAATATTGCGTTCACTGCTTTCTTTGTATTATCACCTCCGAGTTTTCTGGATATTTTTTCTATTGACTCAATCAGTCGACCACTCTCAAAAACACCATACTCTTCTCTTAGCCTCGGAAGACGTGTTTTAATATCCGGCATCAGGGCAATAACCGGTGCTTCTTTCATCAATCTGAAGAAATCTTCCGGTACATTTACAGTGCCAATATTATGGCTTTCATCCTCAACAAATAATCTTTGATCCGGATTGTTATTTCGTAATTCATCATGGAGGAGATTTGCAAAATGTTCTGAAGTAGGTTGTTTTTCCTGACCAAGTGCACCAAACGCTGATCCTTTATGGCATGCCATTTTTTCCAGATCAATAACCTGTTCGCCAAAATTCGATAATTCAGTAAGTATAGCTGTCTTCCCACTCCCCGTAAGTCCTCCCAGGACAATTAGTTTCCTGGTCAGTCCAAGTCCGGCAAGTATATAATTCCTGTAAGCCTTATATCCCCCTTCCAGGACAGTACATTCAATCCCTGCGTTCGAAAACAGCCATGCCATGCTTTCTGACCGGTTCCCGCCCCGCCAGCAGTACAATAGCAACTTTTTATCATTTCCTGATTTTTGCAGGCCCTTCTTTAAAAGAGCCGACATCTTAGGGCCAACAATATCCAACCCTTCCATAATGGCTGAAAGGCTGTTTTGCTGCTTGTAAACAGTACCTACCCTTACACGTTCCGAATCACTGAAAAGGGGAATATTATAAGACCCGGGTATATGCCCTTTCTTGTACTCAGAAGGTGTCCTAACATCAATTACCTGTATTGACCGTGATAGTTCAATAAACTCTCTTGCTCCGATTCTCACAGGATAGGCACTAAATTCAGTTAGAAAAATATTTAATTAATATCTCCTTGATATCTTCCTGTCTTATGGGCTTTGCAATAAATTGTTTTATGCCTGCTATTTCAGCTTTAGTTGCTGATTCAGCAGTACTGTCGGCACTCAGGGCGATTATAATGGTGCCGGGTGATTTCTCCAGTATCTTCTTCGAAGCTGTATATCCGTCCATTTCCGGCATGATAAGGTCCATGAAAATGATATCATATTTTTTACTGGTGGCCTTTTCATAGCCTTCCTGACCGTCATTTGCCAGATCGGCCTGATAACCGATACTTCTTAGGATAGTGGCAGCAACTTTCTGGCTTATGAGATTATCTTCAACCACAAGTATTTTCAGATCCTTCTTAAGTTCAGTTTTAGAAGCTGCTTCAAAGGTTGATTCCACATTGGGGAACCTGTCATTGACTATTCTCAATAACTCGTTGTTGCCATATGGTTTAACAACGTAATCATCAATTCCATATTTGATACATCTGGCATAATTCCCTCTCTTATCATTTGAGCTTACCATAAGAATCATAAAACTCATGTAAAGGTCATTTTCCCATAGCGTTTTCGCTACCTCAAAACCATCAAAATCAAAGGTGTCCAGAATAATGATTACTTTGTACCTGTCCTGAACCTGTTCCAGGTTCGACTTAATAAGAGTTACTGTCTGTTTCTGCCAGCTGGTAACATAGGTTGTAATTCCCAGGTTATGAAGGGTATTAAGCAGTTCTTCGTCCCTCTGACGGCTTCCGCTCACCACGAGGGTCTTAATTTCAGAATGCTTTTTAACTTCTTCAGCTCCATATTGCTTATCCATTCTGATATTGGAGTACACTTTAATGTTGAATTCATAGCGAGCCCCTGGCGTTTCAGGATCATCTGATAAGCCGGAAGGTGTGGATACACTCAGGTTACCCCCCATCATCTCGATAAGTTGTTTGGTTATTGCACTGCCCAGGGCTTTACTACCATATTGGGTAATAATTCTGCTATTTGACTTGATGTAATCACCGAAGAGTTTTTTCAAAACAGCGTTGTCATAATCCTTACCAGTATCCTTTAGATCAAACCTAAGCGATACTATCCCCTTTCCCACTTTTTCAGAGCTCACTTTCAGTCGTACCTCTCCTTTTTGGGTATGTTCAAGGGATGTTGCCAAAAGATTTGTAATTACCTGTCTCAGCCTGAATGGATCACCTATAACACTTTCCGGCACATTGCTATCTGCTTCCCAGTTTATTTTTACCCTTTCTTTTACCAGGGTGTCCTCAACATTAAAACAATATTCTATTTCTTTTCTTATATCAAACGGGACTTCATCCAGAACAAGACCTCCGCCTTCAATCTTTGAAAAGTCAAGCATGTCATTGACTATTTCCATCAGCAGATCTGACGAGTTTTTTACCAGATTGATAATTTTATATGATTCAGGATCAATCTCTTTATTCGCCAGCATATCTATCATACCTATTATCCCATTCAACGGGGTTCTTATCTCATGGCTGATTTTTGTAAGGAATTCAGATTTAGACTCCTGCGCTCTGGCTTCCTGTTTACGCGCTGTCTCGAGCAGAGTAACATCCATCAGCACAATCATACTGGCTTCTGTTCCCTGATAAGCCACTGGTATCTTTTTCCTGTATAAAACTGTGTCAATCCCCTGCTTCTTGATCATCATAAACTGGTCGGGCTCGAATCCGGGGCCAAGATTTTCCGCAAAAAACAAACCCTGTCCTGAATGCTCACTTTCAGGCAATAATTTCCCCTCCATATCCTTTTCATCCTGGTAGTCAAACATTTTTGCGGCGCTTTCATTCGCTTTCAATATTTCATTCTCCATATTAACAACAACAACCCCCACTGGCATCAATTCAATAAGCCTGATAAAAGTCTGCTCCGACTCCCTTAATCGTTTTGCACTGTAAGCCTGTTTCCTGATATACCTGCGGTATATTATAATTAAAAATGAGATCAACACAATGGTAATCGTTACTATCAACAGTGAGTTACGGATAATATATATCTGGTAGAAGTCGGCAGGTGCAGAAAACACCATTCCAAAGTCACGTCTTAGCAATTCAACGGCGTAATATGATGAAATAACCCTACGGGTGTTACCATTAGCAACTATGGAGTGTTGGACATTGCTGTTGATGCCTTCAGTAATGTCGTCATTAATATGCCTGAGATTCCTTATTTCAACATCAGTAATATTGGCCCTGTTGGTAATATTATCATCAAAATAGTTCGAGAATACAATACTGCCTTCTTCATCTATCAACCATTGCCATTGCTGATCTTCAAGCTTGAATTTTCTAAAAAGGTTACTGAAATACTTAATGTAATCAACCGTTATTATAATGTTTCCTATCAGGTCATTATTCATGTCATAAACAGGCATTATCAGGTCCCATTTATTCCTGTTTGTCTCAAGCCTGTCTCTTTCCAGCAATTCCTTTTGTTCCTGCGCAAGGTAAGTGTTGGCTATCCATTCATCGTTTTCGAGATCTTTATACAGCATGAAGACCTGGGTTTGTGGGCCATTATATTCTATAGTCTCAACAAAATTGTCATACTTGCTGTAGTAAAGTTTGAACTTCTCAATTATTCTATTCTTGACATCAGGAGCATCTTCATTGAAAAAATCAGAAAGTTCTTCCTCCATTATTATTTCATTGAGGTCACTTTCAAAAGTGATATTGGAGTTATTAACCTCTGAGCCAATGATCGCTACCTGCTGTCCAAGAAGGTTCTTAACATAATCTATCTGTTTATTATATAAACCTGTATAGTATATATAATTAATAAGTAAGATTACCAGTAACAATATAACAGTAAGTATGGTAAGTCGCTTCATGTTAAAACTGCTATTGAAATATTGCCTAAAGATAGAGTATTTTAAAAATTAGCAAGGATTTACCTGTACTTTGAGTCATTATCCTCAAATATCTTCAGGTAACTTCTGTACCTGAACTCTTCAATTTTCCCCTCATCCGCTTGCTTCTTCACCTCGCAGCCGGGTTCATTAATATGCAGGCAATTATAGTACCTGCATTTTGCTGATGCCCTGAAAATCTCCGGGAAAAAATGATATATTTCTTCCTTATCAAAATCTATTAGTCCAAAGCCTTTAATTCCTGGTGTATCAATAATATATCCTCCATCACTTAAAGTATACATTTCTGCAAAAGTAGTGGTATGCTTACCCAGTTTGTGATAATCTGAAATATCCTCAACCTTAATTTTGAAAGAGGGTTCTATTTTGTTTATCAGGCTTGATTTACCGACTCCTGAATTACCTGCCAGAAGAGTGACCCTGTTTTTAATTAACCCGGCAAGGATATTAATATCGTCAGTATTGAATAATGACATACTGAAAGAATCATAACCAATCTTACGATATACGGACAGGAGGTAGTCTTTTCTAGAATGATGGTCATCAGAATAGAGATCAGTTTTATTGAATATGATTTTCACAGGTATCCTGTATGCCTCTGCTGTAACCAGCACCCTGTCAATAAACTCAGGATGAGTCTCTGGTTCTGTAATAGTCGCAATTAACATAAGCTGGTCAATATTGGCAGCTATTATCTGTGATTCTTTTGACAGTTTTGATGCTTTTCGTATTATGTAATTCTTCCTTTCCTCAATTCCGGTGATTATTCCGGTACCACTTTCTTTCGACACTTCAAAATGAACATAATCACCAACTGCAACTGGATTGGTTGTCCTGATTTCTTTAACGCGGAATTTACCCTTGATCACACATTCAACGATATTACCCTCATCATCCGACACTCTATACCTGCTGCCAGTTGATTTAATCACCAGCCCTTTCTTGATTCCTGTACTCATGCATGCAAAAATATTGAAAAACAATATAATTTGAGTTTTCTCATGTGTCTTTTTATTTTGAATCTTTGAGACTTATAATTGTGAGTCTCTTCAATTTTATTTTATTTTAGGGTTTATTTTTTTGAGATATAGTATTTCCACATATGAAAATAATCTCTTACAATGTCAACGGCATAAGGGCTGCAATGAACAAGGATCTTGGTTCATGGATTTCACAAGAAATGCCTGATGTGCTTTGCATACAGGAAACAAAGGCTCAGTCTGAACAGATTGACAAAGAACTGTACGAAAAGCTGGGTTATAATGTTTATGTACATTCAGCTGAAAAGAAAGGCTACAGTGGTGTTGCCCTGTTATGCAAAAATAAACCCGATTCCATAAAGTATGGAATGGATGATTCAAGATACGATAAAGAAGGAAGAGTCTTAAGGGCTGATTTCGGTGATTTAAGCATTATTAATGTATATTTTCCATCAGGGACTACTGGCGATATAAGGCAGGATTTTAAAATGAATTTCCTGTCTGACTTTCACGGTTTTCTTAATTCCCTTAGAAAGGAGAGGCCAAATCTCGTGATATCCGGTGATTTTAATATCTGCCGGCTCTGGATAGATATTCATAATCCCAAGGCAAACCTGAAAACCTCAGGCTTCCTGCCCGAAGAAAGAGAGTGGTTCCGGTTATTTATGGATGATGGGTATATAGACTCATTCAGAGAATTCAATTCCGACCCCCATAATTATTCATGGTGGAGCTTTAGAGCCAATTCAAGAGTGCAAAATAAAGGCTGGAGAATAGATTACGTCATAGTGACTGACAAACTGAAAGACAGACTCGTAAATGCTGGAATCATGCCAGAAGCCAACCACTCGGATCATTGTCCTGTATGGATGGAACTCAAGGACTAGCATCTGTGTGCAGAACATTCAGGATATCAATAATTGATAGGTTATGATTTAAGAATATCGAATAACGAATGAAGATTTAAGAAGGTCATTCATCATTCGATATTCAATATTCGATATTCAAACCTTATATTTTTCCTACTTATAAAACAAAGATGGATGCATTTCATCAAACCCGGTAGCTTCCTGGTACTTGCTGGCAGCAAGCAAAATACTTGCTTCATCGAAGAGGTTTCCGATAAAGCATATACTGGTGGGGCTTTTTTCTTCATTGAAGCCATTTGGTACAACCACACAGGGATGTCCTGTCAGGTTGGTGACCAGTAGCTGATCTCCCCTGAAACTCGGAGCTATAACCACATCATAACTATTCATTATCTGTTCCATTTGTTCCATAAGCAGTGTTCTGTACCGGTTTGCCTGTATGTATTCCACTGCTGGTATGAATCGTGCAGACCTGAATGTATTGGGCCAGCTTCCTGCATCCTGTGAGGTAAGCAGTGAGTCCTGTCCGCTTCTCGTCAGTTCATCAAAGGCTGCTGCAGCTTCAGCATATAAAATAATTCGCAGACTACGTAATGGTATATTTTCAAACTTCATTTCAATAGGAATGAGGTCCACTCCCATTCGGGAAAAAACTGAGAGCACTTCAAGGTCATTGGACCTATTATTATATTTCTCTTTAAATTCATTCTCCAGGTAGGCTATTTTAAGTTTCTTAATATCAGTGTTAAAATTATAATTGAATGATCTTTCAATAACTGAACGGTCAATACCATCAGGTCCTCTGATAGCATCAAATACAAGGGCACAGTCATCAGCTGATCGGCATATAGGGCCTATCTTATCCATAGTCCAGCAAAGAGCCATAGCGCCGGCACGGCTTACCCTTCCGAAAGTAGGTCGCAAGCCTGTAACCCCACAGCGTGTAGATGGTGAGACTATTGACCCAAGTGTCTCTGTACCAATACTGAATGCTACAAGTCCTGCCGCAGTTGCAGATGCTGAGCCGGCTGACGAACCACTGGAACCCTGTTCAGGATTCCATGGATTAC
>Ga0209536_100012833_pt1 | contig 12147 bp, 9 predicted proteins | sample DeeMarSeWOR28_12_FD_187461 | JGI IMG/M metagenome (GOLD analysis project Ga0209536, IMG submission 187461) | Marine sediment microbial communities from White Oak River estuary, North Carolina - WOR-2-8_12 (SPAdes) (version 2) | ecosystem: Environmental > Aquatic > Marine > Intertidal zone >...
GGCTACCAGGCCGAGTCCGGGCCCTGGCGGGACTTCTACCTCACGGGCGCGAAGGAGCTGCGCCACGGCACGAGCGCGCTTCCCTTCGAGGCGACCTCGCAGTTCGAGGTGGTGCGCGCCATGCCGAGCGCGCTCTTCTTCGACGCGCTGGCCGTCCGGATGAACGGCCCGGAGGCCGCCGACAGCGACGCGGTCATCAACTTCGTCTTCACCGACGTAGGCGAGACCCACGTGGTCGAGATCGAGAACGCCGTGCTGCACCACGCGGAGCGCCCCGCGCGCGCGGATGCCGACGCCACGCTGAAGATCACCCGCGCCGCCTGGGACGAGATCGTCACCAAGCAGGCCACGCTCCAGGGGAAGATCCTGGCCGGCGAGGTGGACATCGACGGCAGCCGCCTCGCGCTCCTGGGATTCTTCTCCCTGCTCGACGACTTCGACCCCGCCTTCGCGATCGTGGAACCCTGAGCCCGGGTCGCGATCTACGCCACCGGATCCAGCACGACCACCGGGATCGTCCGCTCACCCGCGCGCTGCTGGTACTCGTCGTAGGGCGGATAGATCTTCGCCATCTGCTGCCAGAGGCGCTCCCGCTCCTCGCCCTCGGCGACGCGGGCCCGGGCGCGGACCGCCTTGGACCCCACCATGAGCTCGCACTCGGGGTCTGCCTGGAGGTTCAGGAACCAGATGGGGTGGTTCGGCAGTCCCCCCTTCGAGGCGATGATCACGTAGGCGTCTCCCGCCTCGCCGTAGATCAGGGGGAGCGCACGCGGCTTGCCCGACTTCCTCCCCTTCGTGGTGAGCAGCAGGGTCGGCAGCACTCCAGGGCCGCCGAGGGGGGTCGAGTCCCACATGCGGGCCTTTTCGGGGTCGCTTCGGTAGAGCGCGATGTGCTCGGCAATCCACGGGATCTTGCTGAAGTCGGCCACGGGCTTCCTTTCTCGGGGTGCGCAGGGCGAGCGCGCCGCTCTATGGGGTGGGGTCGGAGTCGCGAAGGGTAGGGGATTCCCGGGGCTGCGGTGAGGAGTGCTAGAACTCCGGGGTCTCGGCCGTGCAGGAAGCGAATCGGGCCGGCGCGGGACGACGGGCGGCCAGAAGCCCGGGGAGTCGTAGCGATGGAGATCGATCGCAGGTGGCTCGAGCCGACCTGGTTCGTCGACAGTGACAGCCCGGCCGTGGCCCGCTTCGCCGATGAGGCCGCAGGCGATGCGGTGGAGGACGTGGCGGTTGCGCAGCGCCTCTTCGATGCCGTTCGCGATGGGATCCGCTACGACCCCTACGCGGTCGGCGCGGATCCGGCGCTGTTTCGTGCCAGCTCCGTAGCGGTCTCCGGCCGGAACTGGTGTGTTCCGAAGTCCGTGCTGCTCGCGGCGTGTGCACGACGTCGCGGAATCCCGGCTCGGCTCGGGTTCGCCGACGTTCGCAATCATCTCACGAGCGAGAAGCTGAGTCGGAGCATGGGAGCGGACGTGTTCTTCTGGCATGGCTACGCGGAGCTGGTCCTGAATGGCCGGTGGGTGAAGCTGAGTACGGCGTTCAACATCGAGCTGTGCAGGAAGTTCGGCGTCAAGGTGCTCGAGTTCGACGCCGTCGAGGGAGCGCTGATGCACCCCTTCGACGAGCGCGGCAATCGCCACATGGAGTACCTGAGACAGAGAGGATCCTTCGACGATCTCCCCCTGGAGCAGATCCTCGACACCTTCGTCGAGGCCTACGACGGCTGGACCCGAGATGCCAGCGGCAGGCCTTGCCGGTCGACGGGGTCCGGAGACGGGCCGGACGCCGTATTCGAGGTCTGAGGGATCCAGGGACGGCACGGCCCGCGACCGGACGTCCCGCACGATCGACATCGTGGACATGCAGCGGGCACTCCCGCAGGAGCCGAGGTTCGGATGAAGGGTGTCCCGAAGCCCGGAGATGAGTCTTCGCTCCCGATGCGCATGGGTGCGGCTCTGATCGGTGGCGTGAAGGGGCTCGGCCTGAGCAAGCCGCTCTTGCGTCTCGTCTTTCGCCAGCTCCTGTTCGGCAGGTCCAGGCAGCGCGCCTTCGCGGGCTACGTCGCGACCGAGCACGACGTGTTCGTCGCAACCTTCGGCAAGAGCGGCACGAACTGGATGATGCAGATCGCCCAGCAGATCGCGCACCGGGGGGAGGCCGAATTCGACCACATCCACGACGTGGTGGCGTGGCCCGACGCGCCGGGCGGGATGGGCCTGTCGCTGTCGAATCCGAGCCCGCGTGAGCAGTCTCCCACCGGGCTCCGCGTGATCAAGACGCACCTCGAGAGTGACCTGCTCCCCTACGGCGAGAAGTCGGTCTACCTGACGATCGTGCGCGACCCGAAGGAGGTCCTGGTCTCGAGCTACTGCTTCCTCGGCGGAATCCTCGGCGTGCTGGGCCACGTGGGCATCGACGACTGGTTCGATCTGTTCGTGGCGCCGCGGGGGATGGCGGTGGCGTGGGCGCGGCACACGGCGGGCTTCTGGAGGTGGCGCGAGCGCCCGAACGCGCTGGTGCTGGACTTCTCCGAGGTGATGACGGAGCGGCGAAGATGTATCGAGCGCGTCGCCACGGTGATGGGAGTGGATCTCAGTGACGACCAGCTCGCGCGCGTCGTCGAACGCAGCAGCTTCGTCTACATGAAGGCTCACGCGTCACAGTTCGATCCGCCGCCGACGCCTCTATCGAAGGGGGGCGAGCGGCCCCAGATGATCCGGCGCGGCAAGAGCGGCGCGTCCGATGAGCTGCTCAGCCGCGCACAGCAGGCGGCGGTCGACCGGGTCTGCCAGGCCGAGCTGGCGCGTCTCGGCTCGGACTTCCCCTACGCCGAGCGCTTCTAGGGGTTCGGAGAGGACGATGTCGGATAGCCGGCGGGCAGGGGGGTGCCCGACGCGCACGGCGCGATTCGAGTAGTGTGGACGTGGGCAGCCGGTCGGCCCCTGCTCGTCGCCGATCGGGTGAAAATCCCCTCTGCTGCCGGATGCCCCTCTCCGCGCCGGCCGCCGCCGCCCGGATCGGCGCAGGGAGGCCTGCGGTATGCCTCCAGGCGCGGCCCTCGCGACGGCGCATTGGGATTCACGGGCCCGTCGCGCGACACTCGGGGCAGCGCGGTCCCTGCGGGTTGTTACGAACCCTGCTCGACTCCAACGTCGAGGCGGGCCACGCGGTCTGGCGAACGCGCGAGGCCGTGTGCCCGCAGGACGCCCTCCACCGGAGCCATCAGCACCCATGTCCAGTGAGGGAGAACGCGCGCTTCGCCACGCGGTCCGGGGACGGATCATCCTCCGGTACCTGGGCGAGCTGAGTCTCGTCCTGGGTGTGGCGGCGTTCGTTCCCATGCTGGCGGCCGGCTTCTTCCGCGAGTTCCATTTGATGCTTCCCTATGGGCTGGTGGGAGGATTCCTGCTGGCTCTTGGAACCCTCGCTCGACGAGTGCCGGCCCCCCGGGATCTCCAGCACAACGAAGCGCTCGTGATCACGGCCGCGGCATTCGTCCTGAGCTCTCTCGTGATGTCGGGACCATTGGTTGCGCAAGGCATCCCCTGGATCGACGCGCTCTTCGAGGCCATCTCCGGTGTGACGACGACCGGACTGTCCACCCTTCCCTCGCTCGAAGGACACTCCCGGACGTTCCTGCTGGCGCGCGCGTGGATGCAGTGGGTCGGAGGGCTCGGCTTCGTCGTCCTCTCCCTGGCCCTGACGCTCCAGCCGGGCGTCGCAACGCGACGCCTCGGTGCCCCGGGCCTGGACCCGGCCGATGTCGTGGGGGGGATGAGAACGCACGCGCGGCGCATCCTGCTCATCTATCTCGGTCTCAGCGCTTTCTCTGTGGTCCTCCTGCTGCTGCTCGGCGCCACGGGGTTCGATGCGATCGTCCACACCTTCGCCGGGATCTCCACCGGCGGCTTCGCGCCTCGAGACGCGAGCCTCGCCTCATTCGAGACGGCGCTCCAGTACGGGGTTCTCGGGATCGCTCTGGTCGGCGCAGTGTCGCTTCCCCTCTACTCCGAACTGGCGAGCGGCCGCTGGAGGCGCCTGCGCGACGACGTCGAGGTGAGGACACTGCTGCTGCTGATCGCGACGGTGGCGGTCCTGCTGGTCGTCTCGACCCGGGTTGCGAGCGGGCTCAGCGGCGTATCCGTCTCCGACCTCGCTCTCCTCTCCATCTCGGCACAGAGCACGGCCGGCTTCTCCACGTTCGCCGTCGACGAGCTTCCCGCCTCCGCGAAGGGATTCGTGATCCTGTCGATGATCACGGGTGGATCTCAGGGGTCGACGGCCGGAGGCATCAAGCTCTTCCGCATCCTGCTCATGCTGCGGCTCATCCAATGGCTGGTCGGCCGGACGCGCCTCCCGCCTCACGCCGTGTCCGGACCGACCCTGGGCGGAGAGCGTCTCGCGTCGGACGAGCTCCTGCGCGCCGCTGCGCTGATCCTGCTCTTCCTCGCCGTACTGGTCGTTTCGTGGCTCGTATTCCTTGCCCACGGCTACGATGCGCTCGACGCGCTCTTCGAGGTGGCGTCGGCGACGGGTACCGTCGGTCTGTCGGCGGGGATCTCTCGCCCGGATCTCGAGCCCCTTCTGAAAGGCGTCCTCTGCGTCGACATGCTCGTCGGCCGTCTCGAGATCTTTGCGATTCTCGTAGCCCTGTCACCCCGAACCTGGATTGGGAGGCGTGCGTACTGAGATGAGAGTGGTCATCGTAGGTGGGGGGTCGCTCGGGGCTCGCACCGCTCGGCTGCTGGTGGAGCGCGGCTACGAGGTCGTCGTGATCGAGGTGTCCGCGGAGGTCGCTCAGCAGCTGAGCGAGGGATTGGATTGCGGCGTCATCCATGGCGACGGCACGCGACCGGCCGTTCTGACGGAGGCCGATCCGGCCCACGCCGACGCTCTCCTCGCGCTGACGGGCAACGCGCAGACCAATTTGATCGCGAGCCTCATCGGCCGCTCGGTGGGGTTCCCGAGGGTCGTTACGCGAATCGATGACGAGGAGTTCGAGCACGCGGCACTCGAGCTCGGCCTCGTCGACACCATCATCCCGGCGCGCACGATCGGCCGCTATCTTGCCGACATCGTCGCGGGGCATGACATCATGGAGCTGTCGGGCGCGATCAAGGGCGACGCACGCGTCTTCCTCTTCGTCGCCACCGACGAAGAGGAGGGAAGCGTCGGGGAGCTGGGACTGCCCGAGGGCGCTCGCGTCTCGCACCTCTACCGTGACGGAGCTCTCGTCCTCGGGGACGGAGATCTTTCCGTTCGGAAGGGGGACGAGGTGGTGATCGTCTCCCATCGAAGACACCTCGAGTCGCTGCGATCGCGCTGGGTGCCGAAGGCAGGGGCTCGCAAGCATTGACCGAGGGTGCTGCGCAGAGCCCAGATCACGCGACGTCCCGCCTGGCCACGCCCTGGGCGGAGACCGCGGCCGCCGTCGTGGAACTCCTCGAGGTCTCCCCGGAGCGGGGGATCTCCGAAGACGAGGCGAGACGCCGCCTGCACCGGTACGGGCCGAATCGCCTGCGCCAGACCGAGCGAAGGAGCTCCTGGCGCATCCTCTGGGATCAGTTCGCGGGCCTCATCGTCGGGCTTCTCTCGACCGCTGCCGTGGTCGCCTTCGCGTTCGGGGAGACCGTCGAGGGCTTCGCGATCATCGCTGTGATCTTCATCAACGCCACCATCGGCTTCGTGACCGAGCGGCGGGCGGTGCGCTCCATGGAGGCCCTCCGTGAGCTCGGGCACACCGAGGCGACCGTGCGGCGCGGCGGATCGGTGCGCCGCCTGGCGGCGGAGCGTCTGGTTCCGGGCGACATCGTGGTGCTGGATGCCGGGGACGTGCTCACGGCAGACCTGCGACTGGTCGCGGCTTCGCGGCTGCAGGCCGACGAGTCGTCCCTCACGGGTGAGTCGCTTCCGGTCGACAAGGATCCCGGACCGGTCCCCGTGGATGCCGCGCTGGCGGAGCGCGGCTGCATGCTCTTCAAGGGAACGGCCGTCACGCGAGGGTCTGGCGAGGGCGTCGTCGTGGCCACGGGAATGGCGACCGAGCTGGGTCGGATCTCGTCCCTCGTCGACGAGGCCGAGCCCGAGACCACGCCGCTCGAGAAGCGTCTCGACCGCCTGGCACGGCGCCTCGTGGGCCTGACGGTCGCGATCGCCGCCGTCGTGGCCGGAGTGGTGGTGGCCTCGGGTCGAGAGGTGTTCTTTGCGGTCGAGATCGGCATTGCGCTGGCGGTCGCCACGATTCCTGAAGGTCTTCCGATCGTGGCGACCGTGGCCCTGGCGCGTGGGATGTGGCGCATGGCTCGGAGGAACGCACTCGTCGAGCAGCTCGCTGCGGTCGAGACCCTGGGCTCGACGACCGTCATCCTCACGGACAAGACCGGCACGCTTACCGAGAACCGCATGACCCTCGTGGAGGCGCGTCTAGCCGGCGGTCGTGTCGAGATCGAAGGTACGGGCCTCGACACCGCGGGCGGATTCCGGATCGGAGACGAGCCGGCCGTGGCGTCGGAGGCCCCGGAGTTGTTGGAGGCCCTTCGGGTCGGCGTCCTGTGCAACAACGCGACGCTCGATCCGGGCGCGGGGGGTCATGGCCCGATCGCGACGGGGGATCCGACCGAGGTGGCGTTGCTCGTCGCGGGCGCGAAGGCGGGGCTTACGCAGGAGGCCCTCGTTCGGGAGTGGCCCGAGGTCCTCGAGCTCGCGTTCGACCCGGATACGAAGCGGATGGCCACCTTGCACGGCGGCGAAGGGGCGATGGTTGCGGCGGTGAAGGGCGCACCGGAGATGGTCGTGGCCTGCTCCACATCCGTTCGCAGGGAAACGGGATCGGAGCCTCTCGATGCGTCGGGGCGGGCCGCGTGGCTCGAGTGGGCCGACGAGATGGCCGCCAGCGGCGAGCGGGTGCTGGCGCTGGCGACCGCGCAGGTGTCCTCGGCGCAGTCCTTCCGCTTCGAGGGCCTCACCCTGCTCGGGCTGGTTGGCTTCTTCGACCCGCCCCGGGAAAGGGTCCGTGGGGCGATCGCGGATTGTCAGGCGGCGGGCATTCGAGTGGTGATGGTGACCGGTGACCACGGCGCCACTGCCTGGACCGTGGCGTCCGCAGTCGGTCTGGTCGATCCCGAATCCAGCGGCCCGGCGTCCTGCGTGGACGGACGCGCTGTCGCGTCCATTGAGGAGCTGTCCGCGGAGGCGGCAGGGGCTCTGCTCGACGCGCGCGTGATCGCTCGCGCCTCGCCTCGACAGAAGCTCGACCTGATCGAGCTGCATCAGCGCAACGGCGCGGTGGTGGCGATGACCGGAGATGGGGTCAACGATGCGCCCGCACTCAAGAAGGCCGACATCGGCATCGCGATGGGGCTGCGCGGCACCCAGGTCGCACGCGAGGCGGCCGACATGGTGCTTCGCGACGACGAGCTGGGTACGATCGTCACGGCGGTCGCCCAGGGCCGTGCGATCTTCGCGAACATCCGCAAGTTCGTCGTCTATCTCATGTCCTGCAACGTGAGCGAGATCCTGGCGGTGGGTCTCGGCGTCCTGGCTCAGGGGCCGCTCCCCATCCTGCCGCTCCAGATCCTCTTCCTGAACCTGGTGACCGACGTCTTTCCGGCCCTCGCGCTGGGCGTCGGGGAGGGAAGTCCGGCGTTGATGCGCGACCCACCGCGCGATCCGCAGGAATCCATCCTCGAGCGCCAGCATTGGCGCACGATCTTCCTCGTGGGTGGAGTGATGGCATCGAGCGTGCTCGCGGCCCTCGGCGTCGCCGTCCTCTGGCTGGAGCTGCCGGGACGCCAGGCGACGACGGTGGCCTTCCTGACCCTGGCGATGGCACAGCTCTGGCACGTCTTCAGCATGCGCAATCCGGGCTCCGGCTGGCTCCGCAACGAGATCACCCGGAATCCCTGGGTCTGGGCCGCGCTGGGGCTGTGCATCGCTTTGCTTCTCATGGCCGTGTACTGGCCCGGGCTGGCCGAGGTGCTCTCGATCGTCGATCCCGGCGCATCCGGCTGGGCGGTCGCTGTCCTCTTGAGCCTCGTACCCCTGATGTTCGGACAGCTCTCTCTGGTCCCGCGCTTCCAGCGACAGCCCGTCCCCAAGCCCGTCGTGGCGGTGCCGCGCGCGTCGAGCTGACGTCGCCCGACTCCAGCGCTGCACCTGGGGCCATCACCAGGGCTGGCGCTGGTAGGTGCGGTGGGTTGGAGTACGCTCGGGCGTCGTGATGAAGAGCCTCGAGGAGATCCCCCGCGTGCCTCCGCATCGCGTGCTCGGCATGCTGCTCGGCCGCGGCGCGCAACGCTACGAGATGCGCGAACTCCACGCCCGGCAGTACCGAGAGCTCGGCCCCGTGGTGCGCCTCGGCCGCGGACGCTTCCTGAACGTGAACCTCTTCGGCCCGGACGCGAACCGCTTCGTGCTGCTCGACCGCGACCGCATCTTCTCGTCGCGGGAGCCGTGGATGCTGATCATGGGGTCGATCTTTCCCAACGGCCTGCTGCTGCGAGACGGCGCCGAGCATCGCCACCATCGGAAGATCATGCACGAGACCTTCAAGCGCCCCGTGCTGCGCGAGTACGTCGAGCGGATGCACGGCGCCATCGAGCAGGGCATCGCGGAGTGGGCGCCGGACGCGAGCGGGCGACTGCGGGCCTTCGATGCCTTCAAGAAGCTCACCCTCGACATCGCCGCCTCGATCTTCGTGGGCGTCGACCTCGGGCCGCAGGCGCGACGCATGAACGAGTCCTTCGAGGCCATGGTGGCCGCTGCGATGCCGGGCCTGCGCCTGCCCTTCGTCGGCCGTCACCATCGCGGCGTGCAGGGCCGGCTCTTCATGAAGGAGTTCCTTCGCGGCATGCTCGAGAAGAGGCGCGGCGATCCGGGTGGCGACCTGTTCAGCCGCCTGTGCCGGGCACGCTCCGAGACCGGAGAGGCGTTCTCGGACGCGGACGTCCTCGACCACATGATCTTCCTGATGATGGCGGCGCACGACACGACGACGAGCACGCTCACCTCGCTCGCCTGGGAGCTCGCGCGCCACCAGGAGTGGCAGGAGCGCATCCGGCGGGAGAGCCTGGCGCTGGGCGATCCGAGCCCGGACTTCGACGCGCTCGACGGCCTCGTGGGCCTGACCCGCGCAGTCCAGGAGGTGCTGCGCCTCTATCCCCCGCTGCCGGTGATCCCGCGCACGGCCCAGCGCGACTTCTGCTGGGCCGATTACCACATCCCGAAGGGAACCATGGTGGTGGTCTCCCCGATCCACAGCCACTACATGAGCGAGTGGTGGGACGATCCGCAGCGATTCGACCCGGAGCGCTTCTCCCCGGAACGCGCCGAGCACGAGCGCCACACCCACTCCTGGATCCCCTTCGGCGGCGGAACGCACATGTGCCTGGGCAAGCGCTTCGCCGAGGCGCAGATCCGGCTCGTCATGCACCAGCTGGTGCGCCGCTACCGCTGGAGCGTGCCCGACGGCTACGAGATGCCGGTGCAGCAGGCCCCGATCTCGAAGCCCGTCGACGGATTGCCGATCCAGCTCTCGCGCATCTAGCCCGTCCTCCTGGCGGGCAGGAGACGACATTCGTGGACGATCCGGCCGGTTGACCGGGGCCGACGGCGACGCAGCTCTCTCCGAGGGCTCCACGCCCGGTGCACGTGCGCGCTAGACTCGGAGTGCCCGGCGCCGATCGGTCGGTGTCGCCGCGCGGAGGCTCCCGGATGCCGGGGATTGTCGGGTCGTTCGGAGCACTTGGGCTCGGTGCCGTCGGATGGACCCTGGCCGAGTACCTGCTGCACCGCTTCGTGTTTCATGGCGCGTCTGCGAAGCGCCTCGGTGCGAAGGAGCACCGGCTGCATCACGCGCGGGTCGGCTACTTCGCGCCGTGGTGGCAGAAGGCGCTTGCGGCCGTCGCTGCGACGGCTGCCATCCTGCCGACGTCCGTCGTCGCGGGAGGGGCCGCTCGCGGCTACCTCTTCACGGGGGGCTTCGTGGGGATGTATCTCATCTACGAGATCCTTCACCGTCGCGCACATACCCGCCCACCGCACGGCGCGTACGGGCGTTGGCGGCGGCGGAACCACTTCGCTCACCACTTCGTGGATCCGCGCCGTGCGCATGGCGTGACGACGCCGCTCTGGGATCTCGTCTTCGCGAGCCGATTGCCGGTGATGAGGGTCTGCATTCCCCGTCGACTCGCCATGCCGTGGCTCCTGGACGGCCGCGGCGAGATCTGGGCTGCCTATGCGGAAGACTACGAGCTGGTCGGGAGCGAGCGCAACGATGCGGCGGATCGCCAGGACGACATCCGGGCGGCGATGGAGAATCGCAGCCCTGCGGCCGGGCCGGATCGCCGACGAGTGGACCCGACCGGCTAGCGATCCGAAGCGGCTCCAGCGATGCGGCGGAAACGGGGAAGTCGTCGTTCCATGTGATCAGGCGGAACGCATGATCGACACAGCCTCGCGCGATTCACTGGCAGGGATCGAGGCGCAGCGTCACCGTCTCCGGACTCGGCCCATCGCCGAACATGCCGAGCAGCCCTCCGAGACGTTGGACCGCGTATTTCTGCTGGCGCAGGTCGAAGGTCCGGCGGTTGGCGACGGGGTCGTCCACGAGGTGCGGCACGGTGCAGCGCAGGACTCCGGCGCGCAGCAGCTCGAGTCTGGCGCCATCGAGCGCGTTCTGCTCCGCCTTCGCCCGCGGCATAGAGACCCAGGGGGCCCCTTCGTGGTCGACGACCCAGAGGCGGAGACCAGCGCCCGCTGCGTCCAGCACCACCACCTCCTCGAGCTCGGCGAGCGCGCCGTAGAGCGCGAGGAACAGCACGAAGGGCGACGCGGCCAGCGCGAGGCCGCGCGCCAGGCGCGGCACCCCCCGCGCGAGCAGCGCGCCGGCGATGGCCAGGCACAGCAGCCCGCCTACCAGGCCGCGCCCGGGAATGCCGTAGGGGCCGGGGTGGTGGAGGGGAACGAGGAAGGCCAGCAGTCCCGCCGTCAGGGCGAGGCAGCCCACGAGGGTGCGGAGGATGGAGCGCGGCGCCTGCTCACCCATGGGGAGAGCTCCTCGAGGTGGGGACGGGGCAGGGTAGCCCAGGACGGGTCAGGTCCGGGGCCGGTCCGCCGGGTGCTGGCGCCTGCCGGGGAGTCCACGGCGCACGTCGCGCCGCTGCTCGCGATCGGCTAGCCGTATCGGCCGCGGGCTCGCCCCGGCGCGCCCGTCGGGCGGATCACTACTTCCCACTGGAGGCCCCGATGGACTTCGACCTGCCCCCGCACCTCGTCGCCTACCTCGAGGAGCTCGACGCGTTCATCGAGCGCGAGATCCGCCCCCTCGAGGCGCAGGACGACAACCTGCGATTCTTCGATCACCGCCGCGAGGACGCCCGGACCGACTGGCACCGCGGGGGGCTACCCAACGAGGAGTGGGAGGCGCTGCTCGCGGAGGCGAAGCGCCGCGCCGACGCGGCGGGGCACTACCGCTACCCCTTTCCAAAGGAGTGGGGCGGACGCGAGGGTACGAACCTCGACATGGCGGTGATCCGGGAACACCTGGCGCACAAGGGCCTGGGGCTCCACAACGATCTCCAGAACGAGCACTCCGTGGTGGGCAACAACGTGGGCCTGCTGCTGCTGCTCCACTACGGCAGCGAGGCGCAGAAGGCCGAGTGGCAGGAGCGCCTGGCGACGGGGCAGGGGGGCTTCACCTTCGGGATCACCGAGTCCGAGCACGGCTCCGACGCGACGCACATGGAGACCACGGGTGTGCGCGATGGCGACACCTGGGTGCTGAACGGAGAGAAGTCCTGGAACACCGGCATCCACCGGGCCAGCCACGCGCTGGTGATGGCCCGCACCAGTGGGAAGGCCGGCGACGGCCACGGCATCACCGCGTTCCTCACGCCCACCGACGCCCCGGGCTTCCAGGTCGAGGAGATGCTCTGGACCTTCAACATGCCCACCGATCACGGCCGCTTCACGCTCACCGACGTGCGCGTGCCCCAGAGCGCGATCTTCGGCGAGGAGGGGCGCGGACTCCAGATCGTCCAGCACTTCTTCAACGAGAACCGCATCCGTCAGGCGGCCTCCTCGCTGGGCGCTGCGCAGTACTGCATCGACGAGTCGGTGGAGTACGCGAAGCTGCGCAAGCCCTTCGGGAAG
>Ga0209536_100012834_pt1 | contig 12146 bp, 11 predicted proteins | sample DeeMarSeWOR28_12_FD_187461 | JGI IMG/M metagenome (GOLD analysis project Ga0209536, IMG submission 187461) | Marine sediment microbial communities from White Oak River estuary, North Carolina - WOR-2-8_12 (SPAdes) (version 2) | ecosystem: Environmental > Aquatic > Marine > Intertidal zone >...
GGTCCTCATTGCGCAATTCAACACTTAAAACACCGCTTGCATCCCCCATGGCATGGGCCGAATTGGTGCAGAGATTCATCATCACCTGGTGCATCTGGATTGGGTCCGCAAAAACAGCATCCAGGCCTGGCTCGATATTTTTCCTGATTTCAATGGTGGTCGGCAATGAAGCGCGCAGCAGTTTTAAGGCTTCTTCTACAATGGGTGTCAACGAAATGATGTTTTTGTCCTGTTCGCTTTTGCGGCTGAAGGCCAGAATCTGTTTTACCAGATCCTTGGCCCGATGGCCCGCCCGTAGAACCTGGTCGATGTTGTAATGCTCCATGGTATCTTTTTTCGTATCATATAGTGCCATCTCAGCGTACCCGATGATCGCACCCAGAATATTATTGAAATCGTGGGCAATACCGCCGGCCAGGGTTCCGATGGCCTCCATTTTCTGAGCCTGAATCAACTGCGTCTTTAATTGTTCCCGTTCTTTCTGGGCTGCTTTCAAGTCACTGATATCCCGGGTAATGGTCAGAATGTGGGGCCTATTATTCAGCTGTATCAAAACTGCCGACATCAAGGCGGTTATCACACTGCCGTCTTTAAGACGGAATTCAGCTTCCAGATTTTCAACCTTACCCTGCAGGTCAATTTCCGCCGTCAGTTTTTCGCGCTCTTCGGGGTTGTGCCACAGGTTGATCTCGGCTGCTGTTTTACCGATTACATCTTCGGCTGTCCAACCGGTCAACCGGGTAAACGCGCTGTTGACATCAACGCAGCGCCCATCTTCTAACCGGCTAATGACAACGGAATCCGGAAACGTTTCATATACGGTGCGCAGGCGTTCCTCACTTTCCTGGAGAGCCTGCTGGGCTTTTTTGTTTTCCAATGCATTGGCAAACACCTGGCCTATAATTTTCAGAAGAGCGCTGGTGTCTTCTGACCACATTTTTTCTTCTCTGACCGAATCCAAACCGATAAATCCGATAACCTTGCCGCTAAAGACCATCGGTACGGCCAGTAGCGATTGAATCCCCTGTTGCGTAAACCGTTTCTTTTCGTTAATGGCCTCAGCGGGCAAGTCGGCAACGCGGGGGATTACAAGCATGTCTCCGCGCATGAATTTTTTCGTGCCCCAGGGATACGTTTCCACCGATACATTTTCAATACGCTCGAGGGCGGTTTGCATCCCCTCTGACAGCCATTCATGGGTGCAGGACACGGATTTTTGATCGCCAGAGAATTGAAAAATGTAGCTGCTATCCGCATCGGCGAATCCCCCGATTTGCTCGAGCGTGCGATCAATTTCGTCGTCGATTTGAGCCGGATGCAGATTAATAAACCGGCTGGATACCGCGGTGATGAGGTGCTGGAATTTCGATCGATACTGCAGTTCTTCTTCCACCCGTTTGCGCTCGGTGATATCGGTGATAATGCCCAGAATGGCCTTTTCATTCTCATAGACAATCAGCTTGGTGGTGATGATGGCCTCAATTTTTTCCCCTTTTTTGTTCAGGAGGGAATATTCATAGGGCGCGATGTCCTCGCCGGCCATATGGCGCTTAAAATTGGACCGGATGAGATCGGTCGATTCCGGTGCAATCAGGGTCATAAAATCAAAATCCGGGGCAAGAAATTCCGCACCGCTGTATCCCATAACCTCGATACATCTTTTGTTGGCATAAACGACACGGCCGCCTTTGTTTACGAATATCATGTTGGGGGATTGCTCTGAAAGGGTCTCAAAACTGGATTTGGGCTTTCCGGTGGTCGCATTGGCTGACCCGGCGGCAATCTGCTCTTCGAGTGTTTTGATGCGACTTACCAATCCATCACGGGTGGGTTTTGCCATGAAACCTCCTTGATGAATAACAAAAAAAAGTGTTAATGAAGGTTTGTTAAAAGGTAATCTGCATTAGTTGAGGCCGCTTCCGGTGAGAATTTCTAATGATTCTCGTTATTTTATAACCTATTTAGCTTTAAATTGTCAAATTTTTCTCTCTCCGTGTAAAAGTTAAATTTAGGGTTGAAATTTTTTTATTTATAGCGCATTAATTCCTTTTTAATTTTAAACTGCAACAGTGTATTTTTCTGGCTATATATATTGCTCCACCCATAACGCGTGAAAATAAATATATTTTATCTTGAAAGGGAGTTGGCTATGCAGAAGGTGGTTATTTTAGGGGTGTGTTTCGTGATTGCCATAATTTGCGGATCGGTGCTGGCTGTTTCCGGTGAGGAAGACGTTGATGACATGTGTGTTCCGATGGGAACCATCGAACTCGGTGCTCCCGACGGGGTGGAACAAAAAAGAGCGTCTGTGGAATTTCCGCATCCTCGACATTTTGGGTTCGAATGCCAGACCTGCCATCACAAATGGGAGGGCACCACTCAAATACAGGGGTGTATGACGTCTGGCTGTCATGATGCACAGGTGGCGGCTACAAAATCAAAGCAGGGACCGCCCGCCAGAGCTGAGGAAATTCGATATTTTAAAAAGGCCTATCATGAACAATGCATCGGTTGCCACAAGATCATGAAGCTTGAGAATAGAAAAATCGAAGCTTCAGGCAAAAAACTTGAAGGCCCGTTGCCGGTCACCGGTCCAACCAGCTGCATACAGTGCCACCCGAAAGAAGAATAGGGCAGCAACAGATTTCAGTGGAGCCGGTTTTTCCTCAGCCGGGTGAATTTTTCAAGCCGGACGATGTATTTTGTTTGCTGGTGCCCGCTGCGGAGAAAAAACAAAATCAGATGCAGCACTTGTTTATTTAAACCCAGAAAAAAACCGTTGATGATAGCCGACGTCGGAATAGATTCTAAAGCCCGATCGATTTGATCGGGCTTTTCTATTCCGAAGGTCATCACTGACCTGAAAAATTGCGTCACATTCTCATCATTTAAGGTGTATTCAGCTGCGGGGCCGATATCTTCATATTTGCTCAGGATAAAGTTTTCGAGTACTTTTTTGAATACCCGATGTAGGGTATTACTTTCGGCAAAACACCCGATGCCGACAACATTTGCCGTAGGGTCCATCACAACGCCTCCTTTATCTATCCATTGTCAAGCCCACAAAAATGTTACAAAACGGCACTAGGGTCGGCCTCTGTGCCGATCTTTGGCCGGCGGGCGCAGAGTCCCGCCCTACATCTGAATGTTTGAACCCGCGCCCAGTCCTGTGTTTTCAGACCTGACACCGACTTATTCATAGCTGCTGCAGTGTTCATTGAAATAGTCGGCAGCTTCCTGAACCGTATCGAAGTTGATCCAATCCCGCCATAAGGTAATTTCTCCCTGTCTGCGGGTAAGCTCGATCGTCGTGTTTCCATGGTATTCGTAACAATCATGATAATCCGGATTAAAAATATGTTTGGTCATGTTTTTGCCTCCTTTTTCCGGTTACCGGTTTTCTTTAGGTGAAAAATTAGAAACATTTTCATTTTTAAGTCCAACACTAGCATGATGGTTTGTCAGATCCGGACAAACTGCTGGAGAAAATAAAATATTTTATCTCGGGGGCGCTTGACCCCTTGCCTGAAACCGGGTTTAACTGTTAACAATAATTTTGCTAACGATTTATGTAATCGGAGGATATCTATGGCACGGGGAGATCAACTGGCCCGGCAGTGGCGGATTTTGCAGAGTTTGATCGCATCACGCAGAGGCAAGTCAGCCGCCGATCTGGCCCAGGAGCTTGAATTTCACTGGCGTACGGTATATCGGGATCTGGAGGCACTGCAGCTGGCCGGTTTTCCGATTTTTACCGACCGCATAGATGGCAAAAATCTGTGGTCCGTGCTCGACAGCGTTCGGCACAACATCCCCATTCCGCTTAACCTGACTGAATTAATGGCGCTTTATTTCAGCCGGGGATTGATGACGGTTTTAAAAGATACGGTTTTTTATGAATCTCTGGAATCGTTTTTCCAGAAGATAAAAGCCACCCTGCCGGCTGAAACAATCCAATATCTAGACCGGATAGAGGAAAGCTTTGAGGTCGGTTCAAAGCCGTATAAGCAATATAGCCAATTGCGGGATTCAATCGACAGGATTAGTGAGGCCACCATCCAGCGCAAAATTCTCGAAATCGACTATTTTACCATGAGCCGCAAAGAAAAGACGCATCGTAAAGTCGCCCCTTACAAAATTTGGTTTTTTGACGGAACGTTTTACCTGGTTGGAAACTGCGGGTTGCGGGAAGACATCCGGATTTTTGCCCTGGACAGGATCAAATCGTTAAAGTTAACGGATGAAACATTCGAAATGCCCGAAGATTTCAAGGTCGAAGATTTTATGCAGACCAGCTTCGGAGTATTTCATGGCAAACCGCAAAACGTCAGAATTCGGTTTGCAGCCGAAGTCGCCGGATACATCAGCGAAAAAATTTGGCATAAGACCCAGAAAATTAAACCTCAGAAGGATGGGTCCCTTATTTTTGAAGCTCGGGTCGCCGGAACCGACGAAATTAAATTCTGGCTGATGACCTGGGGATCCAAGGCTGAGGTCCTTTCACCGGCAGTCCTGCGGGATGAAATGATATCAGAGGCGGAGGCCATGCTACAAAACTATAAAACTTGAGGGTTGGAATATCCCCGCTATATATTTTACCACGAAGGTCACCAGGGACACAAAGTTAAGTAATTTCCAGCTTATTTTTGGCTTCCTGCATCAGCTTTGCAATGGGCAGCCCCTGGGGGCAATTGCGTTCTGCCCTTGAATAATCCAGGCGTGTCAGGCGTGATCGGATTTTTTGCGGAATTTTATTAAAGCCATCTGCGGCGAGTTTATCGTCACCGTAGCTGTTGCAGTACATCAGATAACGCATCACATCGCCGATGGGTGCTTCTCCCTCTACACACGATTCACAATTGGCTGTGCATCCGGTGCAGTAAGCCGAGCGGGTTTCTTTGGCATATTGCTGCAGCAATGATAAATCCCGGGTGGAAAGTTGGGTTTTATCCAGTGCCGCAGCCCCATTGGACATCAAAAGGGTCATATTGGGCATTTCCGAACAGATGCTGGCGATCTGCGGGTTTTGCCAGACCGCCTTGAGTTTTGCCTGGCCGTCGGTGAAGCCTTTTTGCAAAAAGCGCCCGGCCAGCTCAAGCTCGGTCGCGCTGTCAGTTTGGACCTGACCGCCGCCCTGGGTTTTCATGGCGGTTAAACCGATACCGGCCCCGACGCAGGCATCCACAGCACGCCGCATGTCATCTGAATGCATCAGCCGATAATTGTAGGTCATCATAATACCATCAATCCAGCCGAGGCCGGCAGCTCCCAGCAGGCATTCTGCCATGTTGCTGTGGGTGCTGAATCCGAAGAAGCGAATTTTCCCCTCTTTTTTTGCAAGTTCGCTCCAGTTCTTGATGTCATCGTCCATTGCATTAATACTCCTGATGCCGTGAACAAAGAAAAGATCAATATAATCGGTATGCAAGCGTTCAAGAGAATTATTCAATTCCCGGGTCATACCCTTGATGCTCCAGGCCCCGGATTTGGTAACCAGAAAGATTTTCTTACGATCCTGAGGGTATTTGGAAAAATACTTACCGATGCCTTTTTCACTCCGGCCGCCCATATAGCTGTGGGCGGTATCCCAGTATGTAATCCCCCAGTTGACGGCTTGTTTAAGCAACAGTTGATTGGATAAAAAGTCAATAATGCCACCCAGTGATAAAATGGAGACCTGTTCGCCTGTTTTTCCGAAGGAGCGGGTTGGCATGGTTTCGAGCTCAGCGGAAGCAGCGAGCAACCGTTGGGCCGGAGCCAGAATTGAGCCCACCCCGGCGACGCCGGCGGTCTTTAGAAATTTTCGACGAGACCAATATTGCTTTTTGAAGGTCATAGGAAATTCCTTCCTTTTAAATTTTGTATCCGGGCATACTTTTATGAAAACTCTTCTACGGCATCTCGCATGAGTTTGCCGATCGCCATTTTGCGGGGACATTTTTGTTCCGCAGAAGCATAATCGAGATGAACCATCTGTTCGCGAATCTTTTGCGGAATTTTTTTAAAGTGGTCGCTGGCTTTCTTATGATTGCCATAGCTGCGCGCATACATCAGATAACGCATGACATCACCGATGGGAACTTCAGCTGTTACAGCCGGCTCGCAAATGTCGCTGCAGCCGGTACAATAATCTGAGTGCGTCTCCTGAGCGTATTTGCGCATCAGCTGCCGGTCCTGAGCGGAAAGCCCGGTTTTATCTACGGCAGCGGCAACGTTGGACATCAAAAGGGTCATATTGGGCATTTCCGAACAGATGCTGGCGATCTGCGGGTTTTGCCAGACCGCTTTGAGTTTTGCCTGGCCGTCGGTGAAGCCTTTTTGCAAAAAGCGCCCGGCAAGCTCAAGCTCGGTCGCGCTGTCGGTTTGGACCTGACCGCCGCCCTGGGTTTTCATGGCGGTTAAACCGATACCGGCCCTAACACAGGCATCGACTGCGCGCCGCATGTCATCTGAATGCATCAGCCGATAATTGTAGGTCAGCATAATGCCGTCAATCCAGCCGAGGCCGGCAGCTCCCAGCAGGCATTCTGCCATGTTGCTGTGGGTGCTGAAGCCGAAAAAACGGATCTTGCCTTCCGCCTTGGTTTTCTGCGCCCATGATTTTGTTTGCGCGTCCAATTCGTCAGCACTCCAGACACCGTGCGCAAAGTACAGATCGATATAATCGGTTTGCATGCGTTCAAGCGATAAATTCAAGTCACGGGTTCGACCATCGGCGTTCCAGGCGTGGGATTTTGTCACCAGAAACACCTTTTTGCGGTCTGCGGGGTATTTGGCGAAATATTTTCCGATCGCTTTTTCGCTGTTGCCGCCCATGTAGGTATTTGCCGTATCCCAGTAGGTGACGCCCCATTTGACAGCCTGTTTGAGCAGCAACTGGCTGAAGGCAACATGCAAGCTGGTGCCGAATCCCAGAATAGGGACCTCGATTCCGCTTTTGCCAAACGGACGGGTCGGAACGGCAATCACTTCGTCGGAGGCCAGTGCCGAAAAATTGTTAAACGGCAAAGCGGATGACGCACCGGTTGCACAGGCGGCTTTTAAAAAAGCTCTGCGGGTCCAGCTTGAATGCTTTTGGGTCATAACTGAATTTTCCTCAAGAAGCGTTTATATTTGTAGAATTAACGCATGCCGGCGGGCCCGGGATTCGTTTTCAGCGGTGACGCGGATGGCGCGTTGGCCGCGTACCGGGCATTCGTGTTCGCAGACACCACAGCCAATGCAGCGTTGGGGATCGACATAGGGCTGCTGGAGCCGTATTTGAATCGATACCGAATCCTGGGTCCGCGGCGGCTTTTCAAATGGGAATTTACTGTCAACCGTCAGGCTGCGGGGTGTATTGGCGATGATTCGCCGGCCTCGCGGGTCCGGGCTCCCGGAAACGACACAAAAATAATCTCCGGTGGCGTATTGATTTGCAGCCAGGGCATCGCTTTGAAACTCGATCCGGGTGGTATCGGCAGATTGAACAACCAGCGGATGCTGGCTGTGTATGGTATTGAACTGCTCCCGGGTAGAGATTGCTTTCGGGCTGACCGGGCAATTTTCCTGACAGACGATACACGGCCGGTCCATGGCCCAGGGCAGGCAGCGGCCGCGGTCGATAAAGGCCGTGCCGATGGTTATGGGGCCCTGTTCAACATACGGTCCGATTCCCTGACGTTCCGCCAGGCTGATGGGACGAATTGCAGCTGTCGGACAAAGATGGCCGCAGGCGATGCAGTTGTGCTGACAGCCGCTGCTGCCGATTCTAAAATTGAGCACCGGTGTCCACAGGCCTTCCAGGCCGGCTGTCAGCCCGGCCGGGTGGATCACATTGGTCGGGCAGATGCGCATACACTGGCCGCATTTTATGCAGCGCGATAGAAACTGCTGTTCCGGCAGGCTGCCCGGTGGTCGCACCAGGCGGGCATTCCAGTTGGGCCCCGGGTTGCCGCCGATCCGCAACAACGGTATCGCAGCGGCTCCGGAGACGGCCGCGGTCAAAAATTCACGCCGGGACAAATCCGGTGAAAGGATTTCGCCGCTGGCAGACGGTGCGGTGTTATAGCCCATTAGCCTATGATAGCAGTCATCCATACAGTTTAAGCAAAGCACGCATTCCGCAACTCGAATCTGGTTGGTGGGCTGGCATGCGCCCTCACAATTTTGCTGGCAGATAACACAGCTGGTGCACTCATCTCTAATTTTACCGATGCGCCAGATGGCAAAGCGGCCCAGCACCCCGAAAAGGGCCCCCAGAGGGCAGACAAAGCGGCAGTAGAATCGCGGCCAGATCAAGTTCAACAGGATAGACACGCCAAAGATGGTTGCGATCAGCCAGGTCCCGGCATAAAGCCGCGGGCTGCTTGAGGCCGTCAGCGTTGTTTGATCGACAAGCGGCAGGATAAGTAAATTGACCGAGCGGTAGACCAGCGGGATGGGATCCAGCAGCCCGATTTGCAGCGATGCCACCGGTCGCCAGTCCGCATGGAATAAAAAGCTGATCAAAACCCAGCAGCCGGTGACGGCCAAAACAGCGCCGATGGTTTTTTTAATATGACGTTCCACCTGTCGGATCGCCAAAACGATAACGGCTGCTAAAGCCAGCGCCATCAGCACCGCGAAGCCGACCGGTGTGGTGCGCGGCAAACGGATCGCATCAATGGCCAGTTCAGCGACGGCCATGGTGAGCACAAAGACCAGGATCCAATATTTAAGTGACTGCGCCGAACGGTATCGATTCAGTTCAATTTTGGTCTTGAGTGATTTTTTGCGCTTGGCGAGATAACCGACAAATTGGTGAAGGGATCCGAACGGGCACAACCAGCCGCAGAAAAAGCGGCCCAGCAAAATCGTCAGGATCACCGTGGCAAGGCCCCACAAAAGGCCGGCATAGAGCGTCCGGGTGGTTAACAGGGTGCCCAGGCCCACCAGCGGATCCAGCTGCAGGATCCAGTTGACGGGCCATCCCCGCAGCTGCCACCAGTGCTCCCCTAGTGTGGTTGCCAGACAAAACCAGAAAAACAGGATGAAAAAAAATATCTGGCAGATTCGGCGGGTCGTTACAATGTTCATAATTGGCTGCTAATCACTTGTTGGCTGTATCAGGTCTTTTCAAATTTTTAACAGGTTCAAGGTTCCAAGGTTCCGGGTTAAGCGTTCATCTGTCGGGTTTTTTGGTTTTATCAGGCTTAATATACTGTTTCATTTGTTTAATTGGTTGAATTGGTTTTATGGGTTAAATGCCAAATCAATCGAACCAATCGAACTAATCGAACCAATCAAACCAATTAAACAAAAAATGATTTATCTGACATCTAATATCCCGACCTTTGAACCCTGAACCTTAGCTATATGGACTCCATCACCGGATTCAGCGATTGAAAGTCAGCGGTGCCCAGATTCATCGCTTCTGCCTTTTTAATAAAGGCCAGCTCATCGACAGTTTTATCCAGCAGGGTGGCGCCGAAGGCATCGGCTGCCACCTGATCGGTACTGACGATCATTGTGTGGGTTTCCTTCAGGTCTGAAAGGGAGCCCCCCGTCGGACCGTTGTTCATCATGGTGGTGTTGCCGTCCAGGATCACCAGGGTCGGCTTTATCATCATTGCCAGTTCTGTGATGATCGTGTGAATATCCTGGTGAAAAATATTACGTCGCCCGCCCAGCAGCCCATACCAGTTTTTCATAATCATGGATGCGCCGCTGCGATGATGATCTTTGACCGGTGCGGTGCCGATGATTTTGTCAATCCGGCTTAAGGGTTCATACAGGACCGGCCAATTGCGAATCAGCTTCGCTTTCTCCAGGCTGAACGGTTTAAAAAATTCTTTTTGGGGGAAAAGAACGGCTGCCCCGGCAGAGCGGGCTGCCTGCTCAATTCCGCTTAAGCGAAAGCAGCTGGCCGGATCATTGATCGGGTTGTCGGTTATCGTGACCGCTGCGGCACCGGCCTTAAAGCACAAACGGGTTATCGCGGCAACTATATCCGGATGGGTTGTCGCGCAAAGCATGGGCGGTGATGCAAAGGCGGCATTGACCTTCAGCAGAACCCGGTCTCCTTTTTTGATAAAGGCGTCAATGCCGCCGATGGATTTTAGGGCCAGTTCCAGGGTCTCAGATCGGCTGCTGCCGCGAACAATGCTCATGCGCTGGCCCATCCGGGGCATCGAAAAATCGGGTATCCGAACCTCGCTGGCCTCCTGCGCTGAGCGGGCGGGCCCGGCGCTGTCATAAAACCAGTAACTGATCGAGCAGGCGGCCAGAATGGATGCGCCGGCTTTATAAGAGCGCGCCATGAATTGGCGCCGGTTGATATCGCTGTTCATGTTTTTTCTCTTGCAAGGTCGGCACGGAGGCCGACCCTACTTTCTGATCGCGGCTGGAAGCCGCTCCCACCATCATTGAATACCCTGTGGTAGCGGATTCCAGCCGCGAGGATCAATTTGGGCAGCTATTCACCGCTAACCACTTTGATTCGGTTAAACAATTGCATGGCCAATTCCTGTGCCGTTGCCTGATCAGCGGCTTCGCGCACGCCGGCCAGAAAAGGGCCGTGGGAAAATACAATCTCATAGGTATCCAGAATATAAATCATCTTAGCCGTTTTGATTGCCAGATCAGATTCGGCCGTTTTGCCGCCGAATGCGATCAAAAAATCCCGGTAACTGGATGCCAGCTCTTCCGCTTCCCGGGGGGTCTTGCGGCGGGAGTAATAGGCCACAAATTCGCTGTCCTGCAGCTTATAAGTGGCCGTAAATATCTGATCAAACCGCTCATAGCCGAACGCATCTGCGGACACCAGTGAAATGCTGGTTTGAATCAGGCCCTCCTCGGGAAACAGCTCCTTTTCACCGATGGTCTGGGTCTGGATGGGATGATCGGCGATGAATGTTTCGGCAAACGCAAGCATCGGTTGCGTGATCGTTTCGGAGATATCGGATGCAACCACCTCAACATAAAAGGGGCCGTGAACGAAAAATAGAGCGTTTGGGGTTTGATAGGCATAGGGTGCGACATCCAGCGTTTGGGCATCATCTCTGCGCTGGGCACTGAAAACAGAAAACGCATTTTGCGGCGTCTGCATGTCGTAAACGAAAACCTCCATCCAGACATCCCCGTCGCTTTCATCTTTAAACCGCTGGCTGTGGAGCCGGACAAAGCCGGCCGACAGGTACAATTCCGCCTTGCCGTTGATTTTATCTGAGAGGGTTGCCGCGTCAAAGGTTTCCGCAGGGCTTAACGGCGACTGGCCGGGAGGTGATGATATCAATGATTTTTCAGAGGAAGCCGGCGGAGCGATCTGGTTTTTATCGTCGCCTTTTAAAACAGGGGCCATTTGTTGAACGGCGGGATTGGGATTAAATTGAGCAAGGTAAACGCCGACCGAGATAACCACAAGGATTCCTAGTATCATCAGGCTCAGAAGGGTTTGTTTCGGGGCTGCTTTGGTTTTAATTTTTTGATTCACGCAATCCTCTGGTCATCACACCATTCTAACTCAGAATTCGCTGAGGTGAAAAAGAAATAGTCGATGGTTTAACGTTTTCCGGTTCCAAATGATAGCCGCAGAAATTTGGATGGGATTACACAGGCGATCCTCCGAATCGGGGTTCATCATAGGAAAAACACACCCCTGTGTCAATTGGAAAGCGATATCACATTGTGACATTCTAATTTATCGTTTCAAATTTTAAAAACTTTTCATTGACAGTTCAACTTGACCAAATGGGTTGAAGTCTTATTGTAGATTAGAATTTGGTAATCTTTCGCGTTTAATGTAAAACCGGGTTCTCATTAATATTCACACAAGGTTCAGATCATCATTCAGGAGGTTGATATGGATGTAAGCGCTTACTGTGATACCCTCGAAAAACAGCTATCGGATTGGAAAGCCAAACTTTATGATGTGATCCGTGCGGTTGACAAATTGACTGACGACAATAAAAAAACGGCTTACCCGTCCATTCGAGGCCTGCATGCCATTGTGGATGAAATCGATTCCGAAGTCGAGCAATTGCGAACCGCTTGCCCGGCCGACTGGTCCCCGAATCGGCAAAACATCGATGACAAAATGGCGGAGCTGCAACAGACCCTTAAAGGCCTGTCTGAAAACGTTGGCGGACCAATGATTCCCGACTCGCTGTCGTGGGTGTCGGAATAGG
>Ga0209536_100012835_pt1 | contig 12144 bp, 9 predicted proteins | sample DeeMarSeWOR28_12_FD_187461 | JGI IMG/M metagenome (GOLD analysis project Ga0209536, IMG submission 187461) | Marine sediment microbial communities from White Oak River estuary, North Carolina - WOR-2-8_12 (SPAdes) (version 2) | ecosystem: Environmental > Aquatic > Marine > Intertidal zone >...
GATGCTGATCGCTCTGCCAATGGATAAATTAATCGTAACCTATTGTGATTGCACGGATGATGCGAATAGTGCCAATGTCGTGCAGGAACTTTACGATCTTGGCTATGATCTGAAATACCTGAGAGTATTAAGCGGCGGGTCTCTTCGCTGGGTCGAACTAAAATACCCCCTCGAAAAATAAAGAATAAACCCATCCATGTCACCATAAGCGATGGACATACACTCCATCGCTTATGGCAAACAAATTGTTCAAGCTTAATCGCCCCATCCCATCCCTGCACGGGATACGGACGCACCGGAAACGTCTACGATCGCAGCGCCGCCGTCCACCATGAGCACCGCTCCTGTAATGAAGGACGAGTCGTCGCTGGCCAGGAAAGAGCATGCACCGGCCATTTCATCCGGCATAGCGGGCCTCCGAAGCGGCACGCTTTCGGCAAGCACCTCAAACGCATCCCTTTTGAGCGCCTTGGACAGTCCCTCCATGGCGTTGATCAGCATGTCTGTTTTGGTAGCTCCGGGGGCCACGATGTTGCTCCGGATTCCTTTCGGTCCGTAATCCAGGGCGCATTGCCTTGAAAGCTGGATAAGCCCTCCCTTGGAAGCGCAGTAGGCCGGCATTGAGGGGATGACGCGTACGCCGGCAAGCGAGGCGATATTAACGATCGAACCCTTGCCCAGCTTGATCATCTCAGGGATCGCGGCTTTCATGCAATAGAATGGGCCGTTGAGGTTGACATCCAGGATCTTTTTCCACAGGTCGATTTCGATATCGACGATGTTTCCCGGCGGATCGATTCCCGCATTATTGATAAGCACGTCGATCTTCCCGCCGAACTTTACTGTTTCGTCCACCATCTTTTTGACATCGTCGAATTTCGTCACATCGCCTGTGCATGTCGCCACGCTGTCGGAACTCAACGACTGGGCGGTCTTGTCCAGCTCATCGGCCAGAATATCGCTGATGACAATCTTAGCACCGTCATCGATGAAACGTTTGGCTATCGCGGCGCCGATGCCCCTGCCGCCTCCGGTAATGAGCGCTACTTTCCCTTCTAGTCCCATAGTGTTCTCTCCTCATTTTTTATTATAAAGAGCCCTATCTAAATATTCAGACAGTGCGGAGCCTGCGCCAATGTCAGACTTCAGCCAAGTGCTGATTCTATCTTTTACGTCGTGGATTTTTACACATTCCCCATCGCGACACAAGCAGGGAAAATGAGATTTGCGAGGCCGGCAATTCAAAACAGACGAATACTTCCCTGCGGGGCTAGATTGCTTTAGAGGTCCTATCCATGCTAAAAAAGCCCTCTCATTATTCCTGCGCGGAGGTCAACCATGAGACCGCTTCAGACGGATTTAAACAGTTTTACAAAATTCGGATTCGAGAGAGCGCCCGTAGGGATCAAATTCCAATTCTTCAAACCCGAAGGAATCGACCCGCTGCCGGCAACCAAAGAGCTTTCCCTTTGTGAAATATTCCGCGAGGCACAGAATTCAAAAACTCCATTTTTCCTGGGCAAGGAGCACCGTGAAACCTGCGTAGGGAAAATACTTCTCGGGATGCAGGAAATGGAAGCATTTGCAGAGAGTGGACAGATCGGCGAGAGGCTGCAAATATTCCAGGAAGCACGGGCAAATTATGCTTTTTACAAGCATGTTCCGAAATTTGAAAAAAATATTGTGAACTATGTCGCGTTCGCCCCTATGGATCAACTTACGTTCGAACCCGATCTTCTGATATTGAGTGCCGATCACAGCCAGGCGGAAATCGTCATGCGCTCTCTGACCTATTCAACCGGAGAGCTGTACAATTCCAGGACAACGCCAGTGATGGGATGCGCCTGGATATTCATCTACCCGTTTCAAAGCGGCAGGGTGAATTTCATCATTCCCGAAATGATTCACGGGATGAAAGGAAGGGAGTTGTTCCCGAACGGTTCCATTCTTATATCCATTCCCTATCAATGGATCCCGACAATGGCCCACAATCTCAGGGAGATGCCATGGCATCTCCCGTCTCATGAAAATAGAGATCAGTACCTTGCCGAATTTGGAAATATTCTGGGCGATCTGGCAAAGAAAGCTCAAAATCCATAGTACCAACATCGTATGCCTTGAAATATTTGCCATCACAAAACGAATTGTGTAGATTGATTTGAGGGGAAGTTACAGGGGTTCGGCCTTTGCATGCGTCCGGCCGAACAGTCGACCGGATACTTGATACCCCCAGAATATCTTGCCCGAATCGGAGGAATGAAATGTTCCATCGGAAACGCAATGTATCATGCTTCCTGATACTTCTGGCTTTTGCTGTCGGCCTCCATGTTTATGACTCACCTCTGAATTCGTGGTCGCAGACAGCAGAGCAGACCGTTTCTCAGGCATCTTCTCTCCCTGCAGGGTTAGAAAAAGCGGCATCCGTAGAAGGACTGACGGAATACCATCTGTCAAACGGCCTGCGCGTACTGCTGTTCCCGGAACCCTCCAAACCCACCATCACCGTCAATGTGACTTATCTTGTAGGAGCCACTTCGGGAAGTTACGGAGAAACAGGCATGGCACACCTGTTGGAACATCTCATGTTCAAGGGGACACCCAAACATCCCGATATTTTCAAAGAATTGACGGAGCATGGAATGGATCCTAACGGGACGACGTCCTACGATCGAACGAACTACTACGAAACGTTTCAGGCTACTGACGAGAACTTGGAGTGGGCCCTCGACATGGAAGCGGACCGCATGGTGAATTCCTTTATTTCACAAAAAGATCTCGACAGTGAAATGACCGTTGTGCGCAACGAATTCGAGATGGCCGAAAACAATCCTACGCGGGTACTGCAGCAAAGGGTTTTATCCACAGCATACCTGTGGCACAACTACGGCAAACCGACTATCGGCGCGCGTTCCGACATTGAAAATGTTCCAATCGAAAGACTCCAGGCTTTCTATCGAAAGTTCTACCAGCCCGACAACGCTGTTCTGATTGTAGCCGGAAAATTTGACGAAGCCAAAACACTGAACCTCGTCGTCGAAAAATTCGGGTCGATTCCCAAACCGACCAGATCCCTTCCCAATCTTTACACGGCAGAACCGATTCAGGACGGCGAAAGAACCGTAGTGCTTCGCCGTGTTGGCGATACACAACTTTTATTTGTTGTTTACCATATCCCCGCAGGATCGCATCCGGACTATGTCCCTCTCAGCCTTTTGACCGGGATTCTGGCCGATGAACCTTCGGGAAGGCTCTACAAGGCGCTGGTAGAAACGAAAAAAGCCAGTTCCATTGGCGGTGGAAGCTATGAACTGCGCAATCCGGGCGTTGCAGCGTTTATGGCCGAGGTTCGGGAAGAAAATTCACTGGAAGAAGTCCGGGATATATTGCTGGATACGGTTGAAAACGTTGCGGACACACCGGTCACAAGCGAGGAACTGGAACGCCAGCGAACAGCCGCACTGAAGTATGTCGATCTGGTGATGAACGATACGGAACGTATGGCGATGGCTATCAGTGAAGCTGTCGCTCTGGGGGATTGGAGGCTGCTGTTTCTCTATCGGGATCGTGTTAAGGAAACAACTCTGGAAGAGGTTCAACAGGCTGCAAGATACTTCGTTGCGTCCAACCGTACGCTTGGACTGTTCTACCCCACCAAGACACCGCCCGAACGCGCCGAGATACCTCCGACGCCGGATGTTGCCTCCATGGTTAAGGACTACAAAGGGAGTGAAAAAATAATCTCGGGAGAGGCGTTCGATCCTTCTGTTTCCAATATTGAAGAACGTACCACCCGCCTTTCTCTCCCCTCCGGCCTGAAGATGGCTCTTCTGGCTAAGAAAACACGTGGTGGAACCGTTACAGCCCGGCTGTCGCTGCACTTTGGGGATGCACAGAGCCTTAAAGGCAAGATAGTTGTAGCGGATGCCCTGGGGCATATGCTGATGCTGGGAACGAAAAAACATTCACGCCAGGAAATTCAGGATACGTTCGATCGTTTGCAGGCCATGGTTGGCGTTTCCGGGTCTGTGACCGGTGCGACAGCCACTATGGAAACAAAACGGGAGCATCTAGCCGAGGTATTGACCCTTGTCGCCGAAATATTGCGCGAACCCTCTATCCCTGAATCGGAATTCGAACCGATGCGACAGGAATGGCTGGCTTCACTGGAACAACAGCGCAGCGATCCGGAATCGCTGGCGATCCGTGATATTCAAAAATATATGAGCCCTTACCCCAAAGATAGCGTGCGCTTTATTGCATCGCTGGATGAACGTATTTCCGACGTCGCAGCATTGGATCTCGATAGCATTCGCGAATTCTACAACGAGTTTTACGGCGGATCCGACATGGAATTTTCCGTTGTAGGGGATTTCGACGAAAAAGAGGTAGTCGACCTGGTCAAGGAGCTGTTCGGCGCATGGCAAAGTGCTCACAGCTATACACGTGTTCCGAGCCAGTACTTCGACGTGCCTCCCGTGAATCGTTCCATAGAAACACCTGACAAAAAGAATGCAATGTTTTTGGCTTCTTTAAACCTTGAATTACAGGACGACGATCCCGACTTTCCCGCCCTGGTGCTCTCCAACTATATGCTGGGAGGGGGATTTTTAAATTCGCGTCTTGCTGTTAGGATCCGCCAGAAAGAAGGGCTCAGTTATGGCGTAGGATCCCAATTCTCGGCCAGTTCTCTTGAAAAGAATGCGAATTGGTTGATGTATGCATACGCCGCCCCCCAGAATGTTGCAAAGCTGGAAGCCGTCTTCATAGAAGAAATGAATCGAGCTTTAAAGGATGGATTCAGCCAGGAGGAAATAGAGACTGCGAGATCCGGGTATCTTCAGTCGAGGCAAAACGCCAGGGCGGATGACGGCTCTCTCTGCGGCAGGTTGGGGACCTACCTCTTTCTGGATCGTACGTTGGCATGGGACGCTGAACTGGAAAAGAAGATTCAGTCATTAACACCGGATGAAATTTTTTCTGCAATGCATCGCCATCTGGATTTGTCAAAAATTTCTATTGTAAAAGCGGGCGATTTCAAAAACAGCCAGCAGCCGGCAGTCGATAGTGGGCAGTGAATCGATGGTTAGTGAAAGGGTGAGATATCCACAACTTTATATGGTTCCTTTCACTCTGCAGACTGAGGACTGGGGACTGTAGTTTTATGATTAAATTCCTGCTCTGGTGCATACTTTTTGTTTTGTGTTGGCCGCTGGCTCTATTGGCGCTGATTCTCTACCCTTTAGTTTGGCTTGTTCTGCTGCCGTTTCGCATCCTGGGCATAGCCGTAAGCGGCATACTGGAACTGATTGCGGCTATTATTCGTTTGCCCGCCCGATTTTTAAAAAGGATATAGCACGTAATCATTTCGCTCAGGAAAGCTAGAAAGAGGATTAAAGGAACTATGAAAGCACGAAAAATCGACGACGGCATTTATTGGGTCGGCGCCATGGACTGGGATCGCAGAATTTTCGACAGCCTTATACCCCTACCGGGCGGAACCAGCTACAACGCCTATTATATTCAGGGGCGGGAAAAATCGGCTCTTGTCGATACCGTCGAGCCCGCAATGAAATGGATTCTGTTCGACCGGCTGAAAAGCCTGGAAGTGTCCTCCATTGACTACGTGGTAGCAAACCATGCCGAACAGGATCACTCGGGTACGATTCCCGACATCCTTGAAGCCTACCCCATGGCAAAAGTTGTAACAAGCCAGATCGGCAAAGCCATGGTTGTGGATATGCTCGCAGTTCCTGCAGACCGCATCATTACGGTTAATGAAGGGCAACAAATCGACCTGGGCGGCAAAACACTTCAGTTTTTCAATTTCCCCTGGGTACACTGGCCCGAAACCATGATCACGTGGATTCCGGAACAGAAAATCCTCATGTCGTGTGATCTTTTCGGTTCCCACTTGGCAAGCGCCGATATTTTCGTCAGGGACGAACCTTCCGTCCTCAGGGCGGCCAAACGGTATTATGCGGAAATCATGATGCCTTTCAGAAAGCTGATCGCCTCAAATCTGAAAAAGGTGGTCAAACTGGAAGCCAAGGTTATTGCCCCCAGTCACGGACCGATCCATGGCCGCCCCGAGACGATCATCGACGCCTACCGTGACTGGGCTACGGGAGAGCCTAAAAACCTTGTCATAGTCCCGTACATTTCCATGCACAACAGCACCCGAATCATGGTGGAACATTTTATGGACGCCTGCGCGGAAAGAGGCATCAACGCCGAACAGTTCGATCTGAACGATTCGGATATCGGCAGGCTCGCAATGTCTCTTGTGGATGCCTCCGGCATCGTGCTCGGCTCCCCGATGGTCCTCGCAGGTCCTCACCCCAAAGCGGCCTACGCGGCAATTCTTGTCAATGCACTCCGGCCGAAAGTGAAATACATGTCCGTAATTGGTTCTTTCGGCTGGGGCGGCAGGCTTGTGGAAACGCTCCAATCGCTTGTACCAGGTCTGAATGTTGAGGTTTTCCCCCCCGTCCTTGCCAAGGGACTTCCCGGAGCAAAGGATTTTGCCGCCCTGGATACGCTTGCAGACACTTTCCAGGATCGGCTTCTTAAACTTAAATAATCATCGGAGGTAGAAAACAAAAAGATGCAAAAATATATCTGCACCGTGTGCCAGTACGTGTACGATCCCGAAAAAGGCGACCCAGACAGCGGTATCGCTCCAGGAACCCCTTTTGAAGACATCCCGGATGACTGGGTCTGTCCCTTTTGCCAGGTCGACAAAGATATGTTCGAACCCGTAGAAGACTAAATAACACGCACACTTCTGCCGTAATGGGTGGCATACGAAGCTTCCGGCATTCGCAGTCATCTATTACGGCAGTTTGTTCCAGCGATACAGACTCCCCCAGTTGCCACTCGCCTTGACAATAATCATGATACATTTAGAATGAAACATTTGAACGATCTTTGCGATCGCCCTATGTATAGATCAAACGAGATTGAATGTTATGGAAACTTTTTTGTTGGTAGCTGCGACGTTTTTCGGTTACATCGCCATGTACTGGACCTACGGGCGCTTTGTTGCCAAAAAGATTTTCAACGTCTCCGATCTGGCTCCTGTTCCCTCGAAAGAACAGGAGGACGGTATAGATTACGTCCCGACGCGTAAAGGGATCATATTCGGCCACCACTTTACTTCCATTGCCGGTACGGGCCCGATTGTGGGACCGGCCATTGCCATTATCTGGGGATGGCTGCCGGCATTGCTGTGGGTGTTTGTAGGGTCCATCGTGATGGGTGCCGTTCACGACTTCGGCACGCTGATTATTTCAATGCGTAATCAGGGGAAATCCATTTCCGAATTCACCGCCAGGTATATCAACCGCCGGACCCGTTTTCTCTTCTTCGTCATTGTATTTATCGCCCTCTGGATCATCATTGCCATATTCGGACTGATAATCGCCATTATTTTCAGCATGTACCCGACCTCTGTGGCCGCAGTCTGGCTTCAGATCCCGATTGCCTTGGGACTGGGGTATTTCATTTACAAAAAAGGCGTCAATATCACCGTCGCCTCCATTATTGCGGTCATTCTCATGTACGGTACCATGGTCTGGGCGCGGACTCTCCCCCTGGAGATGCCCTCCATGTTCGGAATTCCAGCAACCGGAATCTGGACCGTTCTTTTACTGGTCTATGCCTATTTTGCCTCCGTGTTGCCGGTTACAACCCTTCTTCAGCCGAGAGATTATATCAATGCCTACCAGCTGCTGATCGCTATGGTTCTCTTAACCTTAGGTGTGCTTCTCAGTTCCCTGTTCGGGAAACTGGAACTGGTTGCGCCTGTACTGCAGCTGAATCCTGCAGAGGCCCCGCCCATGTGGCCTTTCCTTTTCATAACCGTCGCCTGCGGTGCCATATCCGGATTTCATTCGCTGGTTTCCTCGGGCACTTCTTCAAAACAGGTGCGCAATGAAAAGGACGCCATGTTCGTAGGGTATGGATCGATGCTCATCGAAGGTGTCCTTGCAGTGCTTGTTATTGCAACCGTCGCTGCGGGAATCGGAATGGGATATACCACGACAGCCGGAGAAACCGTCACAGGAGTACAGGCATGGACCACGCATTATGCCTCATGGTCGGCAGCACAGGGATTAGGATCGAAAATCAGCGCGTTTGTCGTAGGGGCAGCCAATATGATTGAATCCACCGGCATTCCCCACGATCTAGCCGTCATCATAATGGGAGTTTTCGTCGCTTCCTTCGCCGGAACCACCCTGGACACGGCAACGCGAATTCAGCGGTACGTAGTCAGCGAAATCACCGCCGATCTGAAAATAAATGTTTTTCGCAACCGCTATCTGGTAACCCTGTTTGTAGTCGTTACTGCCGCTCTTCTGGCATTTGCCAACGGTGCCGACGGGATGGGAGCGCTGATCTTATGGCCCATGTTCGGTGCAGTCAATCAAACCCTCGCTTCACTGGCTCTGATTATTATCACACTCTACCTGCGTCGCAGGGGAGCCTTTTACTGGCTAGTTTCCGGGCTCCCTGCCCTTTTCATGGCAATTATGACGCTTTGGGCTACTTTTATGAACCAGGCCAATTTCCGGGATAACCTGCAGTGGCTTTTGTTCATCATAAACGGGTTCATCCTCTTAATCGTTATCTGGATCACGGCCGAAGGTATCTCCAAGTTCTTCAATACACCCAAAACTGGGGATAAAATACTTGACTAGCTACTTCCCGGCTCATGGATTCTGACTCATGACCTCTGGATCCTAAGTACAAAAACCAAAAGCTCATTCTTTACAAATCAGCACCATGCTCCTCAATTAAAATTCCATTATTGACCTGTCTAAAGCTTCATACTCAAGAATTCTCTTCAAACAGAAACAATTGCAACAACATAATTTCGGTGACAGTCACCATAACCTCGAAACTCACTAAGAATAAAAAACACTTTCGGTCTTCGTCGTTGTTAAAGAGCCCGGGAAATTTAGCTCGCTATTTCGAGGTTATGGTGACTGTCACCGAAATTATGCGTGTCCGATACTGAAAATACGCAGTCAAAGATGCTTCGGAAGTAGATTGTTGCTTTGTTTTTCCAACCGGCATAGAATCGTTCTGCTTTTACAGAGGACATTTTATTCAATAAGACACGTCAGGACAGAATGGATCGTACTCCAACCCCAAATCCAGGGAGGAGTTCCAGGAGGTCGAATGAAAAACAGCAGACTCACTAATACAAAAAAAATGCTTGCCGGGGTTGGGATACCGCTTGAAGTTCCCGGCCGGACGATGAAGCCTCCGGCCAAGGCCCCGTACAAGAGAATTGCGACAGAAGAGGCCTGGATCACGCCTGATATCATGCAGGGATACCGTCGTATGATCAAAAACAATTCGGGAGATGCCGGATTTTTATCTCTTTGGGGAGTTTTTGTAAGACGCGGAGGTATACTCATCGATCGTCTACTCGATATGGGCGAAAACCGCATCAAGGACATGGATGCCGCCGGCATCGACTTGCAGCTTCTGCTGTTGACGGCTCCCGGAGTGCAGGTTTTCAGCACCGGAAAGGCTAAATCTTTGGCCGCATCCAGTAACGACCAGCTGGCGGAAGCTATCCGCAGATATCCCAAGCGATTTGCAGGTCTCGCCGCCATCGCACCTCAGGATCCTCGAGCTGCGGCAAAAGAGATGGAAAGGGGAGTGAGAAAACTGGGTCTCAAGGGGGCTGTTATTAACTCCCACACCAAAGGAGAATACCTGGACGACCCCAAATTCTGGGAAATTTTTGAAGCCGCCGAGTCGTTGAACGCTCCCATATACATCCACCCCCAGACGCCGTCTCCGGATATGGTCAAACCGTTCGTGAAACGCGGTCTGGATACGGCCATCATGGGATTTGGAGTGGAGGTGGCCCTGCACACCCTGGGCATTATCACAAGCGGGGCCCTGGACCGCTTCCCGGATTTGAAAATCGTCATCGGACACGGGGGCGAAGGTCTCCCATACTGGCTTTACAGGATCGATTACATGCAGGAATTCAACAGGCAGGCCTTCATGCCAAAGCTCAAAATGCTGCCAAGCGATTACATGAAACGCAATATCTACATCACCACCAGCGGACTTCCCTGGGCCCCGGCCATCACCATGGCGCAGTCAGTCCTGGGCATGGACCGGGTACTCTACGCAATGGACTACCCGTACCAGTATCGGGTGGAAGAAGTCATCATGACGGACAAATTCCCGATCAGCGCAGCCGACAAGAAAAAGCTGTTCCAGAAGAACGCGGAGAAAGTGTTTTCCATATAGGCCCCTGATGACCGGATTGCAGAACGTTCCTTTACCCTTAACGGCTGACCTGAAAATTCAGCATCCCCACTGGAGCTTCCCGATATGAAGTCGACCGGCCCGCAGATCGATGGTCCAACGCAGATTTTGAACGTAAGCGATATTATTGACAGCCGCCCGATGAGCCGATTCCAGGTCCGGACGATTCTGCTGGGTGGACTGGTGCTTTTCGCAGACGGTTTTGATGCACAAACCATCGGATTTTTGGCGCCTTCCATTTCAGAAACCACTGCCATACCGATCGATACTTTCGGCCCCGTTTTTTCCTCCAGCCTGATCGGCCTCATGATCGCCGCGATGCTCGCCGGCCCTATCGCCGACCGGTGGGGACGCAAGTGGCCGATCATATTCTCCACGAGCGCCCTGGCCGTTTTCTCATTCCTGACCGCATTCTCAACCTCTTTCACTCAATTTTTGGTGCTCAGATTTTTAACCGGGCTGGGGCTGGGCGGCGCACTGCCAAACGTTGTCGCTCTAGCGTCCGAATATGTTCCAAAACGATTGATGGCTGTGCTTGTATCGGTGCTTTTTTGTGGTTTGCCTCTAGGGGGTTTTGTCTGCGGAATGCTCAGTTCGTTGATGCTTTCCGCCTGGGGCTGGCAATCGGTGTTTTACCTCGGCGGGATTCTGCCCCTGATCATCTCCATCCTTTTAGTTCTTCTGCTCCCCGAATCGGTCCAGTTTCTCTCCCAGGAGCGGAAAGATCCGAAGAAAATAGCCAAGCTGATGACGCCGATCGCTCCGGAAATAGACGCCGCCGGGAATCAAATCTCCTTCCTGGCTCCCGTCGAAAAGCACGAGGGGGTGCCCGTAAAATTCCTGTTCAAGGAAGGCCGTGCCTTCGGAACCGTTATTTTATGGATTCCCAATTTCATGAACCTGCTTCTGATGTACGTAATCCTCAACTGGCTCCCCGCACTGCTGAAGGAAGCCGGCATGACCGGTTCCGGCGGCGTGACGGCGACCGCGTTCTTCAGCCTTGGCGGAATCCTGGGGACTCTGGCGGAAGGATTTCTGATCAAATTCGGAGGGCCTTTCAGGATTCTGCTTGCCGAGTTCGGGTTATGCGGTTTGTTTATTGTGTCGATGTCCCTGACTGCGGATTCCTGGGGACTGGTGGTCATTCTGGCGTTTCTGCTCGGCTTCCTGGTCATAGGAGCCCAGGCGGGACTGAATGTATTAGCGGCAAATTTCTATCCAACCTTTGTTCGCTCCACCGGAGTCGGATGGGCACTCGGGATCGGAAGGATCGGCTCCATTCTGGGCCCGACCCTTGCAGGAATGCTGTGGGCCCTGCAATGGGAGCCTCAGCAAATTCTGCTTGCCGGGGTTGTCCCTGCCGTCCTCGCTCTGGCCGCCGTCCTGCCGGGGCGGTGGACGCGGGGCGGCGGCAGCCCCTATGCCGCAATCTCTGGTTCTAAATAGGATGCCCGATACGCTTTATCCGTATTCAGAAAGCCCCGTGGATCAAATTTTGAAGCCGGGAGGCAAGGGGTGTGTAACGAAATTTTCCCGGGTCGTAATCGGACGTCAACGAAATTACGACCATGAGGAAGGGCTTGTCCACTCGCCTGAAGTAGTGCGGGTTATGCACTAGACCTGCCGGAATCCATTCACCCGCAGCCTTGGTAATATTAAATTTCTCTGCTTCATCCCCTTCTCCGATCCAAAATTCAACCTCACCTCCCAAATTCAAGGTATCGTGTGGATCAGTGCTCAGAAAAAGAAAAAGTTGTTCGAAGTCGTGTGCATGGCCCCCACCATCAAGACCTCCCGCCTGGGCGTTTTTGAAAATGGGCGGTTCCAGGGAAGGAATCCCAAGACCGG
>Ga0209536_100012837_pt1 | contig 12144 bp, 13 predicted proteins | sample DeeMarSeWOR28_12_FD_187461 | JGI IMG/M metagenome (GOLD analysis project Ga0209536, IMG submission 187461) | Marine sediment microbial communities from White Oak River estuary, North Carolina - WOR-2-8_12 (SPAdes) (version 2) | ecosystem: Environmental > Aquatic > Marine > Intertidal zone >...
CTCGCCTACGGTTACAAATGCGTGCCCGAATAAGATAAACATATATAGGATAGGGATGGTAAGTGTTTCAGATAGAATCGAAGATCGATACCAAAAGCGCGGAATTCAAGAAAAACAGAGAACAGAACCTGAGACTTGTCGCCGAGCTGAAGGAACGTCTGGCAGGGGTCGAGCAGGGCGGGCCTCCTCACGCCCGTGAAAAACACCTCAAGCGCGGCAAACTAATTACTCGTGACCGCGTGAAAAACCTTTTTGACAGAAACACCCCCTTTCTGGAATTCTCCAGCCTCGCCGCCTACGATCAATATGATAACGAAGCTCCTTGCGCCGGTATAATCACCGGCATAGGAGTGGTGCATGGCCGGGAAGTCCTGATGGTCGCCAATGACGCCACCGTCAAAGGCGGTACCTATTATCCCATGACCATCAAAAAACATGTTCGCGCGCAGGAGATAGCGTTAAAAAACAGGTTACCATGCGTATACCTGGTCGATTCCGGTGGAGTGTTTCTGCCGCATCAGAAAGAAGTTTTCCCGGATAAGGGGCATTTCGGGAGCATATTTTACAATCAGGCACGGCTTTCAGCGCTGGCCATTCCGCAGATTGCGGTGGTCATGGGTTCCTGTACTGCCGGTGGAGCGTATGTGCCGGCCATGAGCGATGAGACCGTAATCGTCCGCAAACAGGGAACAATCTTCATCGGGGGGCCTCCCCTGGTCAAAGCGGCCACCGGCGTTGATGTCACCGACGAGGAGTTAGGCGGCGCCGATGTCCACTGCCGCATCTCCGGCGTCTCCGATCATTATGCCATGAACGATGATCACGCCCTTCAAATAACACGGAATATAGTCCAAGCTTTGGAATCGCCGAAAAAATTCGATATTGGTAGATCGGAGCCCAAAGAACCCAAATACGATCCCGAAGAACTTTACGGCATCATCCCCACCGAGACCAAAATCCCCTACGACGTCAGAGAGGTAATCGCAAGGATAGTCGACAGCAGCGAATTCCACGAATTCAAAGAGCTTTACGGATTAACCATCGTCTGCGGTTTCGCCCGTATCATGGGATACCCGGTCGGTATCGTTGCCAACAGCGGCGTTCTCTTCTCCGAGAGCGCGCTAAAAGCGGCGCATTTTGTGGAGCTCTGTACTATAAGGAAAATCCCTTTAATATTTCTACAGAACATAACCGGGTTTATCGTGGGCAAAGAGTACGAACACGGCGGCATCGCCAAGGACGGCGCCAAGATGGTGCACGCCGTTGCAAATGCCGATGTGCCTAAAATAACGCTTATCATCGGAGGATCGCATGGCGCGGGCAATTACGCCATGTGCGGACGCGGATACGATCCCAGGTTTTTATGGATGTGGCCCAACTCTCGTATCAGCGTCATGGGCGGAGAACAGGCGGCCAACGTGCTCCTTATGGTTAAGAAAAGGGGACTGGAGGCCCAGGGCAAGACCATGACAAAGGAAGAGGAAGAAGAATTCCTCGCCCCTATTCTACAGAAATACGAGCATGAGGCCTCCCCTTATTTCAGCACTTCCAGAATCTGGGATGACGGTATCTTCGATCCTGTGGATACCAGAAAAGTTCTGGGATTATGCATTTCGGCGTCCCTCAACGCCCCCATCCCCGATCAGCGTTACGGTGTCTTCAGGATGTAAATCATATAGAAGGTTTTATGGCTGATAAGTTCGAGACAATAAAATTCGAGATAAAAAAGCGAGTGGGCTGGATAACGCTCAACCGCCCGGAAGTCAGAAACGCTTTTAACAGCGTCATGATTTCGGAGATATCATCCCTCTTCAAAGAGATCAATGAACGGAATGATTTAAGGGTGGTTGTACTTACCGGGGACGGCACAGTTTTTTGCGCCGGCGCCGACCTGAAATGGATGGGAGATGTCCTCAACTATACCTATGAAGAAAACTACGAGGATTCCAGAAACCTGGCCACCATGTTTCACCGGATGTTCACCTGTCCCCTGCCCACCATCGCCCGGGTCAACGGCCCCGCCATCGGCGGCGGTTGTGGGCTGGTGGCTGTTTGCGATATAGTTATCGCCTCTGAAATAGCACTGTTCAGCCTCAGCGAAGTAAAGATAGGATTGGTCCCGGCCTGTATATCGCCCTATGTTATACGCCGTATGGGCGACAAAAACGCCCGCGAATATTTTCTGACCGGCGAAAGACTGGACGCACAAAAGGCCAAACAGGCGAACCTGGTCAATGAGGTTGCAGCCCCGGAAAAACTTGATGAAGTTGTAGATAAACGGATTAAACAATTAATTTCCAGCGGCCCCAACGCCCTGGCCTGGTGCAAGCAGCTACTTCAGAACGCCCCCACTCTGCCCGAACCGCAGGTGGGCGATTATACCGCGGAGGTGATCGCCAAGCTGAGGATGGGCGACGAGGGTCAGGAGGGTATGAAAGCCTTTTTTGAGAAACGCAAACCGAACTGGTACGAGGAGCATTGAGCGGGGAGACGAACTCCCCACCTGTGGCAATAGAATAACATGTTTAAGAAAATCTTAATCGCCAACCGCGGCGAGATCGCCATCAGGGTAATGAAGGCCTGCCGCGAGATGGGAATCGAATCGGTGGCGGTATACTCCACCATAGATAGGAATTCCCTGCATGTCCGCACCGCCGATGAAGCGGTATGGATCGGCGAGGCCCCACCCAACGAAAGCTATCTTTACATCGATGCCATCATAAACGCCGTCAAAGAGACCGGCGCGGAGGCCGTTCATCCCGGTTACGGTTTTCTGGCCGAAAATTATCTATTTGCCGAACGCTGCGAAAAAGAGGGGATCGTTTTTATCGGCCCCGATTCAAAGGCGTTGAAACTGGTCGGCGATAAAGTGGCCTCGCGGGAGGTTACTGAAAAGGAAGGCATTCCCCTTATCCCCGGAATGAAAGATAAAAGCACCAATGTTGACCAGTGCATGTCCGAAGCCAAAAAAATCGGCTTTCCGGTTCTGCTGAAAGCATCCGCAGGCGGCGGCGGCAAAGGTATGCGGGTGATTAGATCTGAAGGCGAACTGAAAGACGCCGTTGAAGCCGGTATGCGTGAGGCCCAGGCGGCGTTTGGAGATCCCTCAGTCTACCTGGAAAAATATATCGAAAAACCGCGGCATGTCGAATTTCAGATACTCGCCGATAAGCATGGCAATGCCGTACACCTCTTTGAGCGGGAATGCTCCATCCAGAGACGGCACCAGAAGATCATCGAGGAAAGTCCCTCCACCGCTCTTACGGACAACCTGAGAAAAAAAATGGGTGAAATGGCATTGAAGGTGGTGGAGGTATCCGGCTACACCAACGCCGGGACCGTCGAATTTCTGCTGGATGAAAACAGCAATTTCTATTTTCTCGAGGTCAACGCTCGCCTTCAGGTCGAGCATCCGGTAACCGAGATGGTCTGCGGGATTGACCTAGTTCATACGCAGATAAGGATATCATCGGGTGAAAAACTGTGGTTCTCTCAAAACGATATCAGCCAGCGGGGTCACGCCATCGAATGTCGTATTTACGCCGAAGATCCGGAGAGTAACTTCTTGCCCTCCGCAGGGAAGATACTCTACATGAAGGAGCCGACCGGACCGGGAGTGCGGCACGACTGCGGAGTTTATTCAGGATGCGAAGTCTCCGTGTATTATGATCCTATTCTTTCCAAGCTAATCACCTGGGCGCCGACGCGCAATATCTGTTGTCGTCGCATGGCCGCAGCTTTGAACGATTTTCCCGTTCTCGGCATCAAAACCGATATCGAGTTCCTGCGTGACGCCATCGTTCACCCGGAATTTCTGAGGGGAAACACGTTCACCGATTTTATTCCCGTAAACATGCCCGGCTGGAAACCGGAATTCAGCGACAACACTTTGAATAAGGCTCTGCTTTCCGCAGGCCTGTTTTCCAGTATCGCCGCCCAGAAGCCGGCTATCACAGGCGGCGTGGAGGAGATCCCCTCGCCCTGGAGGACAATGGGAGACTGGGAAATAGGCAAAAAGTGAGGATGTAGATTCGAATTATGGAATATGAATTTTTACATGGCAGTGAAATTTACCTGATTAAAATCGACGGGAATCTTTCCGGCGAATACAAGGCGCTAATTGCCGATAAAGAATACCACTTCAGCGCTTCAAACATATCCCCCAACGAGTTCTCCATCCTGCTGGATAGGAAAAATACGAAAGCATATGTGGCCGAATCCGATGAAAGCTTTTACGTTCATATCGACGGAAAAATAGTAAGACTCGATAAACCGGGAGCGGCTGCGGGAGGTTTCGGCGGGGCCGGTGGCGACTTCGGTGCCAAGGACGAGATCAGCACTCCCATGCCCGGCAAGGTTGTAAAGATACTCGTTAACGAGGGAGACCGGGTGGAATCGGGGCAACCTCTGGTCATCGTCGAATCGATGAAGATGGAAAATGAGTTAAAATCCCCCACCGCCGGTGAGGTGGTCTCGGTGAATTTTTCAAACGGCGATCTGGTGGAGCCGGGCCAGCCGATAATAAAACTGAATCCATCAGAATAATATAGACATCTTTATTAATTTATATCAAATCGGAATCAGCTGACTCTTTTTCGCGCTATCACCTGCGCGATGCCGTGCTGGTGAAAACCGGACTGGACTCCGTGGGGCTTATCCCAGATCAATCCTTCATGGTAATGAATCATTCCCCAGCCGGTGAAATATGACCTCAACTCCCCCTTTTCGAAGAAGCGAATCCTGTATTTTCTTTCGGGATGTTCTATTGTTAAATGACGATTGAATTCATCGCTCGAATTTACCGCATCCAAATAATGCGGGTCTTCCACCGTGAATAGCTGCGCCGAGAATATCCCGCCCGGCTTTACCAGCGATTTGAAATGCTCGATCCGGTTGGGAATCGAATCGGAATCCAAATGCTGGATGACATTCATCATGAGCACGGCATCGAACTTACCCAGGTGGACGTGCGGTTCATGGGCGTCGAGCATGTACAGCTCCAACCTGGAGCTTTCCTCGGATACGCGATCGCTGGCACGCCTCAGACCAAATGACGATATTTCAGTCGCCACCACCTCGAAGTTAAGCCTGGATAGGAAAATAGCGTCGCGGCCCTCACCACATCCGACGACGAGTATTCGCGAACCGGGATGGAGATAACTGCTTATGAGAGGAACCATGAGATTGGGCTGATCACCCCAATAACTATTGGATTTCGAATATTGGGCGTCATAATATTGGCGGCATTTTTCCGTCGCGGATTCGAAGTCTTTTAATTCGGGCCAAGTCATACCGTTATTAATACGATCCAGACGCCGTTATTGTTCTACAATTTATAAAAAAGTCAAGAAAAATTACTTCATAAAAAGCATTTTTCTGGTTTCGACATCGCTTCCAGCGCTGATCATATAGAAATAGATACCGGAGGAGACTATCCGACCCTGACTGTCCTGGCCATTCCAGGTAACGCTATGCGAGCCAGGACCGAATTCATCATCAGCAAGCGTCACGATTTTTTCTCCGGTAATATTATAAACCGAAAGTTCGACTATGGACTGTTCATCAAGCACAAATTCTATCCTGGTCCGGGCATTAAACGGATTGGGGTAGTTCTGTCGAAGCTCGAAGGTAACGGGCAGATCTTCATCTTCGATCCCGATGGGATACAGGTAAACTGAATCAGGCTCTGTCTCAATAATAGTCGCTCCGTCGGAATACCTAAAATAATATGAATAGTATCCAACTCCTGGAAAAGGAATTGAGACTTCGAATAAGGCTGAATCCTCATAAAGATGATCGCTGCTGCCCATCTCGTGAGGAATACCGTCGAATATAAACGATTTTTCCACCGGCAGATTATTATCTAAATCATAATATTCAATACTCGCAGCAACCGGGCCGAATGGAGTATAATCGAGGAAATAATTATCTAATCCCGGCGCTGTATTCTGATCGGCATCCAAATATTGCGTTTTGGGAATAAACGCCGACGGATATGTGAAATCGTTCAAATTCGGCTGCAGCGACACCACCGATATAGTTATACCTCCGGTCAGGATATACTCCGACTCCGGAGGCCACTGGTTCCAGTTGGGATCGAGCAATAAATCCGATATGGCGCAGGACATATGCAGATTGTCTCCGGATGTCTGATATTGAATGTCAGCCAACCTCGTAAAAGACGTATCCTGTAGATCGACATGATACAGACCGGGCGTGAATACAAACGGAACGCTAACATAGACCAGCGCCGTACCTGATAAATCGGAGCTGCCGGGATTATAGAGCGCGAAAGCGTAGGCGAAGAAATTGAATCCCTGGCTGGTAGGCCATCCTCCACCGGCGTTATTCAACCTGACATAGATCATGTCGTCGGAGTATGTAATTGCAGAACCGGTTAGATCCAGCCATTCCCCCAGGCTGCCCGGAAGTGTGTCTCCGACAGGATCATCCGCCAGATTCGCGTATAAAATCGGCGACGGAGGGAATTGGTTGGTTTGATTCTTGTAAGACTGAGTTATAAGAAGCGTATCGGCCTCCACCCTCCCGTAGAATTCGATTTCACCCGACGGGCTTGAATAGGTTTCGACACCCTCGTAGGTGTTCAGGTAATGAGGCGGCGTGCCCACGTGATCCAACGCGGTAGTATATTCCGTACCGCCCATTCTGGATTTGACCATCACATCGAAGATCGGAAGCCCGAAAGGATCGATAAAGTCGAGGTTGTATACTACAGAATCTCCGGGTATCAACGCCGATGAAACGACATTGTCGACCGGCGCCGGGTAGGCGGTGACGGCGATGGCCATAATTATAATCAAAACTGTAGCGTTTTTCATTTGCTACCCCCTTATTCTTCTTTCTCCTGTTTCAGCTCAATCAATATGCCTCCGGTGGATTTGGGATGGATAAAGGCTACTTGCGATCCTCCCGCGCCCTGCCTCGGAGTTTTATCTATTAATTCTATATTTTTAGTCTTCAATTCATCCAGCGCCTCGTGAATATCCTCTACCTGTATACAGAAATGATGAATTCCCGGTCCCCGCTTCGAGAGAAACTTAGCTATCGCCGATTCATTATCAAGCGGCTTTAAAAACTCAACTTCGCAATTATTAAAATCTACAAAAGTTAGGCTAACGCCATTGGCTTTATTAATCTCAATATCGCCGGAATCCAGATCAAAAAGTCCCTTAAATATCATTGAATATTTCTCTATATCATCTACCGCAACGGCTATATGATGAACGCCCTTTATATTCATAATAAGAGATTCTCCTTGTATTCGCCCCATATTTCCCTTAACACATCGCAAATCTCACCGACAGTAACCATCGACTCCACGCAATCTATCACAACCGGGATAATATTTTTATCCGAATTGGCCGCTTCTTTTAGTTCTTCCAGGCGCCTAGCGACCTCTCCTGAATTCCTCTTTTCCCTGATAGATTTGACAAATTCGATCTGTCCTCTCTCGAGACCCGGATCGACCTTTAAAATATCACGGTACTCCTGATCATCGGAAACATATTCATTCACGCCCACCACGATTCTCTCTCTGGATTCGACCTGTTTTTGATATTCATAGGCCGACTTCTGAATCTCGGTCTGGAAATATCCTTTCTCAACGGCCTTTAACGCTCCACCCAGCTTATCGATTTCCGAGATATATGATTCTATTTTTTCACTCAGCTCGAAAGTCAATTTTTCAATATAGTACGATCCACCCATCGGATCGACCGTGGCCCCGGCCCCGGATTCGTGCGCGATTATCTGCTGAATCCTCAAGGCGATGGTGGCGCTTCTCTCCGACGGCAAAGACAATGCCTCATCCATGGAATTGGTATGTAAAGATTGGGTACCACCCAAAACCGCCGCCAGGGCTTGAATGGTCACCCTGGCTATATTATTTTCGGGCTGCTGGGCTGTGAGCATCGACCCCGCAGTCTGAGTATGAAACCGAAGCATACATGAACGGTCGTCTTTGGCCCTGAATCTCTCGCGCATAATCTTCGCCCACACATAGCGCGCCGCCCGGAATTTCGCCACCTCCTCGAAAAGATCGTTATGGGCGTTGAAGAAAAACGAAAGCCTGGGACCGAACTCATCGATATCAAGCCCCGCCTTCAGCGCATGTTCTACGTAGCAAATACCATCCGCAAGTGTAAAAGCCACCTCCTGGGCGGCGGTCGAACCCGCTTCCCTTATATGATATCCCGAAATAGATATGGTATTCCAGTCGGGTATATGTTCCCTGCAGAATTTAAAGGTATCCGTAATCAGGCGTAACGACGGCTTCGGCGGAAAGATATAAGTTCCTCTCGCGAAATACTCCTTGAGGATATCGTTCTGGATCGTTCCCCTGAGCTTATTTAAGGGTACATTCTGTTTTTTTGCCACCGCGATATAGAAGGCGAGCAAAATAAACGCCGTCGAATTTATGGTCATGGAGGTCGAGACTTTATCCAGCGGAATTTTATCGAAAAGTATCTCCATGTCGGCCAGGGAATCAATAGCCACGCCGGTCTTACCTACCTCGCCGGCCGCCATGGGATGATCGGAATCATAGCCGATCTGGGTGGGCAGATCGAAGGCTACCGACAAACCGGTTTGCCCTTCTTGAAGAAGATATCTGTATCTTTCGTTGGACTTCTCGGCAGTCCCGAATCCGGCATACTGCCGCATGGTCCAGAAACGCTTGCGGTACATATCCTTATAGATACCGCGGGTGAACGGGTATTCGCCGGCATCGGAACCTATATGATCGGAGTTTTCAAAATTTGAGTATATACGTTCTATGGGAATTCCCGATGATGTTTTCTTCTCGTCCATTTTTTTTTCCTTAGATTACTAATATAATAGAAATTAGGAAAATAGGTATAAAAAATAGGCCACCTTTAACCGTTTTGATTGAATTTATTCAATGTAAGTGGTTATAATATATAAAAAAGGAGGAATTAATGGGATACGCGGGCGGAGCGGCCGGGGGCGCTGCCGCGGCGGCGGCAATCGCTAATGCCATAAAGGCATCGGGCACCATAATTCGTGTCGAACCCAGAGATTTTATCAACATCGTTACGCGGATCGAAGATCCGCTTATCGTTATGACCGATAAATCGTTCTGGTCGAGCTATAAATACCTTTCCAGCTATAAAGGTTTAGCCTTTTATACCAAATCTGATGAAAAGCTTAACCTTCCCGGTAACGCGGAAATAATCGCCGCCCGGAAGATCTGGATACCATCATAAGATATGATATCTGACGAGAGTCGGGAGAAAATCCGAACCGATCTTGAAAAGACCATAGGCGTCAGGATTTCGAAGAAAAGAATAAAATCTATCGAGGTAAATCCCCGCCAGAGGTCCATTCCGAGGATGGAAATCCGCGTGGGCCAAAAATACGGTGGCCTGGAATCCGGGGCGCCGGAGGAGGAGGTCCTGGCAATCTTCGAATCTACTTTATTCTGCGTTTGCACCCCGACTCGAGGTATACACGGGGCGCCGCCCTATTATTTTCTCCGGGAGGATGTTGTAGGCGTCGAGGAAATGAAATAAGTCAAAAATCGATTTATATATTCTCATTTCCATTTAAAATAATAACCCCAGTATTTTAGCATCGCTTTTTCCACATTCTAATATCAGAACCGGGCAGTCTTCACTGCCGGGATAATTTGTTATCTATCCCTTGTGCCTCTTTTCCCGATTATCGAACCGATAATACGAAAAGCAAAAATTACAAAATCACACCAAAACGCGCTACCCGGGGTAAACTGCAATGACAAGCGAAGTTGACGGGAATGTTTCTTTAATCTATTGAATAACAGCAACTTATAAAATTTTATAAAAATAGGGGCTTGTCAAAAATGAGAAATATATTAAATTGGTAATGAGACTGGTTTTGATTAATAACTGGAGAGCCGAATGAGAACCACGCAATTTGTCATATATTTTCTTTTAGCCTTTGCGGTGACCTTCGCAGTTAACACGGTCGCCATTTTTATTTACAACGTGCTGGCTTTCGGCCGCGGCGGATTCAACTGGGAGATTACCTTTCTTTTCGCTTTCACCCTCGGGCTATTTTTCCCTATCATGGATTTGATTCTTACGAGCAAGAGGGACGTCAGATAACTCTCGTGTTTCGAGAATTTATATTTCGATTTTACTGATCGTTTTAGTTTTCAAAATATAACCGGGATAAGATTATGATTTCAGAAAATTATTTAAAAGATTCTATCTCGCAATTTCGAAAACATAAAAAACTTGTGGAAAAAGCCTTGAGCCAGGTTTCCGACCGGGATTTTTTTCGCGAACTCGGACCTGAATCAAACAGCATCGCCATAATTGTCAAGCATATGGCCGGAAATATGCGTTCACGCTGGAAAGATTTATTAATCTCCGATGGCGAGAAACCGGATCGCCACAGGGATACCGAATTCGAGATAGAGCCCGACGATTCCAGGAAAACGATTATGGACCGATGGGAGCGGGGCTGGAAATTTCTTTTCGGCTCTATCGAACCGCTAAAAGCGGAGGATCTCGAGAAAACGATTACGATACGAAGCGAGCCGTATACTGTTCTTGAGGCGATAAACAGGCAACTAACCCATTACGCTTATCACGCGGGACAAATCGCCTACATGGCCCGTCATTTCGCTGGTAATAAATGGGAAACTTTGAGCGTCCCCAAAGGTAAATCCGAGGAATTCAACAAACAGATGCGGGAGAGGCTCAAATAACACGCGGGATTTCGGCGCATGTGGTACGTACAAAGGATTTAATTTAGAAGAAGGCGCCGAGTACTGTAATCCGGCGCCGCTAATTTAAACATTATTCAAAGAAGACCGCTAATTCCTGGTGTATGAAATCTCCATAGACATGTATTCTTTGCCGTCGGCAGTTAAATCATACATTTCCATTACACGGGTATCCTCGTCGAAAACCCTGATAATGGTTTTCGATTTTTTATCCTTCTGCCCGGTATAAAAATCGTCGTAGGTACCCTCAAACGTGATCAACGTACCCTCATCATTGGCTATCCCTGTCTGCAGGAAAAACATGGTGGAATAGCTATCGATCCAGAGGGAGTTATATTTTTTCGCGTAGTTATCATAGCCGATAATGCTCATACCCTCAAACGGGATTTCGCCCATCATGCCGTTAAACTTTTCCATCACATATCGGCCATCAAGAATCCAGCTGGCACTGGATGTTGCCTCGGACTCATCCACCGGGGCATCGGGGGACGCCCACCATCTGGTGATAACGCTCCATTCACCGATAAACGGCTCCAGAAGCTTGTGACCTTCACCGGGGGTACCGTACTTCATCATCAATTCCATCATCTCTTTTTCTTCAGGGGACATCTCCTCCCCCTCCTGGGCAAACACCCAGACTCCTGACGCCAAAAGTACCGCCACTAATACCAGCGGCAACAGTTTTTTAATCCTCATTTACCCTCCCGGGTATCGGTTCAATTATTTATAAATTAATTTCTGATCGTATGCATCCTGGCGGTTTCTAATCAGTCCTCATCTCCCTCGTCATCATATTCGATATCGTCGGGATCTTCCTCAAACTCTTCTTCTTCCAAGATTTGTTGTTCGCTCTTTATCTTACCGTCGGATGTCACTATTACTTCGTAAACCGATTCTTCATCCTCGTCCTCAATCACAACTACCACTTCATATCCTGTTTCTGAACCGCGAGTGATCATTTCCGACTCTACGATTTCACCCTCGGGATAAGCCCCATTTATAGACTCAACCACAGCTTGTGGAAGATCACCTACATCGATTTCCTGCTCCACGGAATACAGCGTGCCGTCTGCGAGATATATAACGTCCATCTCCCCTTCGCTACATTCGATCTCATAATAGACGACACCGTCGATCTCCTCGGTTTCAATCCCGGTCATGCCCATCTCGGGATAGTCTTTTTCAAAAGCTTTCATTACTGCATCGGGCACCTCGATTTTCTCGATCTCTTGAGAATCCTCCTCCGCCGCCATCGTATTGAGCGACATGGAAAGTAAAAGCGCTAAGGAGAAAATCATAATTTTTTCAAACGCGCGCATAAAATCCTCCTGATTTGATGTTGTTTTATTCTCCAATTTTAAATTGAAATCGATTCCCTCGCCGGCGGCCGACCA
>Ga0209536_100012838_pt1 | contig 12141 bp, 9 predicted proteins | sample DeeMarSeWOR28_12_FD_187461 | JGI IMG/M metagenome (GOLD analysis project Ga0209536, IMG submission 187461) | Marine sediment microbial communities from White Oak River estuary, North Carolina - WOR-2-8_12 (SPAdes) (version 2) | ecosystem: Environmental > Aquatic > Marine > Intertidal zone >...
CGGCAGGATCCTGGAAGCCGGTTATGCCTATGAGGTTAACGGTTCTGTTTATTTTGATGTGAACGCCTACAACAAGGAGCATCCCTATGGTCAGCTTTCAGGGCGAAAAGTCGAGGACCTTCTTTCCAATACCCGTGCACTGGACAAACAATCGGAAAAAAGAAATCCCCTGGATTTTGCCCTCTGGAAAAAAGCTGACCCTGTCCATATCATGCGATGGTCCTCGCCCTGGAGTGAAGGATATCCGGGCTGGCACCTGGAATGCTCTGCCATGAGTACCAAGTACCTGGGCATGCAATTTGACATACATGGCGGGGGGATGGACCTGCTTTTCCCGCATCATGAATGTGAAATTGCACAGAATGTGGCCGGCTATGGAAAACCTTCTGTTCGCTACTGGATGCACAACAACATGATCACCATCAACGGACAGAAAATGGGCCGTTCCCTGGGGAACTTCATTACCCTGGACCAGCTCTTTTCAGGAGACCATGAGATGCTGGAGCAGGCCTACAATCCCATGGTGATCCGTTTTTTTATCCTGCAGGCCCATTACCGGAGCACGCTGGATTTTTCCAACGAGGCGCTGAAGGCTTCTGAAAAAGGATTGACCAGGCTTCTGAATGCTCTGATCACGCTGGATAAGATCCGTGCCGGGAAAAGCAGTACCCTGGAGGTTGAAACCCTGGCCAATCGATGCAGTAAAGCCATGGAGGATGATATGAACACTGCTAAGCTGGTGGGGCACCTTCTTGGGGGAATCATACAGATCAACAAACTGGCCGAAGGAGGTGAAAGTATTAGCGCAGAAGACCTGGAAAAACTGAAATCCCTTTACCATTCATGGGTCTTTGCCGTACTTGGTCTGAAACTTCCCGAGGAAAGCGGGAAAGGAAAGCAGATAACCGGAGAACTTATGGAGCTGATCCTGCAATTAAGACATGAAGCAAAGTCCAAACGGGATTTTGATACTGCCGATCGGATCCGTAACCACCTTGCCAGCCTGGGCATTACTGTAAAGGACCGCAAAGACGGGGCCGACTGGGAAATCAACTAGACCAATGAACTCTTATCGTTCAAATGCTATTAAAGTTGGCACCCTTGGCCTGGGAGGCGATCATCCGGTCCGGATCCAGTCCATGACCAATACGGATACCGGGCATGTTCAGTCCTCTCTGGATCAATGTATCCGGATGATCGAAGCGGGATCGGAACTCATACGGCTCACCACACAGGGAAAGCGCGAGGTGGAGGCCCTTAAAAAGATCGGGGAGGAACTCCGAAAGGCCGGATACCGGGTGCCCCTGGTGGCTGATATCCATTTTAAACCGGGACTGGCCCTGGAGGCGGCCATGGTAAGTGACAAGATCCGGATCAATCCCGGAAATTACTTAAAAGGGGGCAGCATTGATTCCCTGTTCCCCAGGCTGCTGCATAGATGCTCGGAAGAGGGAACCGTCATCCGTATCGGGGTAAACCATGGTTCCCTGGATGAAGCCATCCTGAACCGATACGGGGACAGTCCCCAAGGAATGGTGGAATCGGCCATGCAGTTTCTTCGTATTTGCCGGGCGCAATCCTTTCAAAATGTGGTGGTATCCATGAAATCAAGCAATCCCCTGGTCATGGTGCAATCTGTTCGCCTGCTGGTATACCGGATGAAGCAAGAGGGAATGGCCTTTCCCCTTCACCTGGGTGTTACCGAAGCGGGTGACGGCCCCGAAGGAAGAATCAAATCTGCCGTTGGAATGGCACCCTTGCTCCTGGAGGGCCTGGGCGATACCATACGCGTTTCCCTGACCGAACCGCCTGAGATGGAGTTGCCGGTGGCGGCACAGATCGTCTCCCTGTTCCCAAAACCCCATGTCCTCCCCTACGATCCCTTTGAGGGACTGGCCTGGGATCCTTTCAGTTTCTCCAGAAGAACATCCCTTTCCGTATCGGGAATTGGAAAGGGAGCACGTGTAAAAATCATATCGCCTGAACCTCCAGATACCGCGTACGATTTGAACGATAAGGACTTAAGCGGTTTAACCCTTCCCTTCGATATCTGGGAAAAAGAGCCGGACCTGCTGGAAGCGGGCAACAAGATCCTGTTGATCGAAAAAGGGGACAACAGCATTCAGGAAGTCAAGTCACGCCTGAACCGCTTCTGTCGTATGAACCATAAAGCACCTGTTGTCCTTAAATATGCCCTTGAAATAGAAGACAGAGACATATTTCAGCTCCATCTGGCCGGAGAGCTGGGATTCCTTCTCATGGACGGGCAGGTGGACGGGATCTGGATCGAAAATACCCATCTTTCAGCTTCACAGATCAATGATATTCTGCTTATTATACTGCAGGCCTGCGGTGCCAGGATCACAAAAACGGAATACATTGCCTGTCCTTCCTGCGGCCGGACACACTTTGATATCCTGGCCAGGTTAAAAGAGATCCGCAGTGCAACCTCGCATCTTAGCACCCTGAAAATTGGCGTAATGGGTTGTATAGTTAATGGTCCCGGGGAAATGGCCGACGCTGATTACGGGTATGTGGGAGCAGGACCGGGCCGTGTCAGCATTTATAAGGGCAGGGAAGCCCGTATCCGGAACATTCCGGAAAAAGAGGCCCTGGAAGCGCTGATCAAGCTGATGAAAAGTGAAGGCGACTGGACCGATCCCTGAGTCCTGTTCCAATCCTACCACCTGTAGAACGGGGTTTCTATATGAAAGAAAAAACCGTGTTCCCCATAGCGGTTAATGACATAGTCGATGCTGAAAACCTTATCGTAATAAGTGACCAGGTCCAATCCCACCCCTGCTGAGAATTGCCAGGTGTTGACCATTGTGTTGGTGGGATTTGGAAAATCATTGTTCACATAGCCCGCATCAGCAAATACATTGGCATAAACTGCATAATGCACCCTGTTAAACTGTTCCATCCCGAGGAAAGGAATGATAAAACTATTGGGTTTTACCACTTCGATCTTGAAATTATACATGGAAAGCACGTAATCGGAGCCATCGATCACATAGGGCTGGTAACCGCGCAGATTTTCATTGTAGCCCAGGGCCCTGTTAAGAAAATATGGAAGAACCTTTTCTGAAGAATATTTTGCTTTTGTGGCATTATAAAAATAAAGCCGGTTGACAATTTTCTGATGAAATTCAAGGATGCCCGCAAGCCGCAGGGACATATAGTTAAAATCCGGAATAAGGCCCAGACCAAGCTGCTCGGCTTTCAACTGTGCATGAAATCCTTCCAGCGGATATATTTTTGAATCCCGTACATCGTATTCGAACAGGTAGGTAAGCATGAAATAGTTCTGCCTGGTATCTCCGTTCCCCAGGTAATTGGGATTTACAATGGCCACTGAATCCGATACCTGGTAATCAAAGTAATCAAGTCTTAATGAGTGTGAAGAATAGTATCTTGGCCGGTAGGTATATCGCGTAAACGCGTTGAGCCTGAGCTCGGCGGGAACCTCCAGGGGCCGGTATTCAACCGGACTGTTGTTTACCGTGCTTATAAACACTTCGTCCTGTTGATTGGCATTGAAACCTGCCGAAATCCGGTGCGCCTGTCGTTTACCCAGGTTGGGTTTCGAATAGGCCAGGGCGTACTCTTTTACATAGCCCAGACGTATTTTCCCCTCCAGCAGTTCATTCCTGCCGCGGAAGTTATTCCATTTTAACCAGATCCCGTAATTGATCTTGTCCCAATCCCAGTTGTTAATGAATTCATTGAAATTCCTGTCGGCATATTCCAGTATGGGAATGGGCCAGATATACCAGCGTTCCGTTACTTCAATGGTCACATCGATGAAATTATTGCCCAGGTGCCTTACATTCAGGGAAACAAAATTGAACAGGGACAGGTTCAGCAGGTTTTCCCTGCTCCTTTGCAGTGCAGGAAGCAGCTGCATTTTATAGATTGTATCGCCGGCGCTAAAGATCAGTTCTCTCAGGATGATCGATTCATGGGTGATCTTATTGCCGGAAATCAGGATATCGTTTATATACAGTTGATCGTCGGCAATCACCAGAGAGTCCTGTGCAAATGCATCAGTTCCATGATACAGCAGGAAACAAAACAGGAACAATTTTATTGCCTTTCCCATAGGTCTCATGCTCAAGGGCTGTAAGGTAATAAAATATTAAACGTATTTTTGCACATAAAAATCTTCATATGAGAACAATAATTCTTTCATGTGTGCTCGGAATTATTTCCCAGGCCCTTAATGCCCAGGGATATGTCATCCCGGCAGAGATCCCTTTTGAAAAACTGGAGGTACAGGGAAACATACATCTGCAACTGGTGTCCTCCCAGAAAATACAATTGGAATTTGAGGCTGATACGGTACCCGAGCAGCTGAAGATCGAGTGGAGCAATGGCACCCTCAGCCTGAAGAATCCACTGGAGCTGAAGAAGACAGAAGCCATCCCGGTAAAGCTTTATTTTTCGAGCCTTGCAGACCTGGAGATCACCCGGGGGGCAGTGGTTCAATCGGCAGATGTGCTGAAAACCAAAACTCTTTCCATAAAGACAGATACCGGAGGTAAAGTTGAGTTTTCCATTGAAACCGATTCATTAAGTGCCAGGGTAAACCAGGGAAGTGATGTTATCCTGCGCGGGACCACACGCAGTCAGTCCATCCATGCAATCACGGCCGGGAATTTTCTGGGCTACGAACTGGAGTCTGAGAATACCTGGGTTAAAGCGAACACAACGGCCCAGGTGAAAGTGAACTGTACGGGCTATTTGGACGCCAACATTCGAAGCGGTGCCTATCTGGGTTATCTGGGAACACCTGCTCATACCGCCTTCAAAAGCAGCACGGGAGGAAAAATCAGTCAGGAGGAGCAATAAGCAGTTCCGCCAGCCTGAGGTCCAGCGAAGTGGTTATCTTGATGTTTTCCCGGTTGCCTTCCACCAGGGTAACTGGACCAAAGGCAGCCTCATACACGGATGCATCATCGGTAAAGTCCGGATCATAGGCTTGCTCATAAGCTTTTTTGATGCGCTCCGATTTGAAGACCTGCGGGGTCTGCACCCTTCTCAGCCTTGAACGATCCAGGTGCCCGGAGCTCCCGTCCCCGTTCAGTATTCTTACGGAATCCTCCATTTCAAGCACCGGGATCCCGCTTCCTTCACGGAATGCTGCATCATAGCTCCGCTTCAGGGTATCAAGACTGACCAGGGGCCTGACGGCATCGTGAATACCCACAAGCTCGTCCTGATCAACATGGGCCAGACCGTTCTTTACCGAAGCGTAACGGGTGGCACCCCCGCGGGCAATAATCACATCCCCTGCCATTTCATAGGAAGCCTTTATCCGGGTCCAGAATTCCTGGTGTGCAGCAGCCAGTACCACGATCAATTTTATTTCCGGATCGAAATTCCGGAATTTTTCCAGGGTGTGAATCACTATGGGCTTCCCCTGTAGCTGAAGGTATTGCTTGGGAATCTTTCCTCCCATCCTGGTGCCCGAACCGGCGGCCACTATGACAACCGTCTTTTTCATTTGAAATAACTATCGAGAAGCTCCATTATGGTGGTGCGGTCCAGGGGCTTGTTTACAAAATGATTGCAGCCGGCCCGCAGGCTTTCTTCTTTTTCTTCAGTCATTACAAAGGCCGATTGAGCAATAATAGGAACTTTTTTATTGAATTCCCGGATTTTTCTGGCTGCATCGATGCCATTTAGCTCGGGCATTTTAATATCCATCAAAATGGCATCGGGCGATAACTTGCTCGCCTGCTCTACCACTTCCTGGCCATTAAGCGCTCTGTGTACCGTGGCTCCTGCCTGCCGTAACATTTCTTTAATAAAGAACCAGTTCAATTCCTCATCCTCTGCCACCAGTATATGCCTGTTGCTCCAATTATAGGTCTTGTTGGAAAAGGGGATCCTGGGCTCCTCAACGGGTCCTTCAACCACAAGCGGAAGAGTGAAATAAAAGGTGCTCCCTTTGTTCACTTCCGATTCGACCCACATCTCGCCGCCCATAAGGTTTATGAGGCTTTTGGATATGGGCAGGCCCAGCCCGGTACCCGCGGGCTGAAGCGTGTGCTCCGGGTTCACCTGACCGAACCTGTCAAAAATAATCCTGGTCTTATTGTGGGGAATGCCAATACCGCTATCACTTACGAAAAACTCAACATGCCTGTGATCCTTCAGGTTGTATCCAAAGGTAATATGACCCTCCCTGGTGAATTTGATAGCATTGCCAATCAGGTTATTGAAGACCTGCCTTAACCTGAAGTCATCTGTTACTAGGGTAAAATCATTTGAATCATCTCCCTTTTTAAGCCTGAAATCCACCAGTTTTTGTCCGGGTGCATCTCCCCTGATGCGATGAAAGAAAGATGAATAGATCTCATCAAGGACCAGGTTGATCCTGACCGGCTTGTTGGAAATCTTAAGTTGTCCGGATTCAATTTTTGATATATCAATGATATCATCAATGATGTGCAATAATTGATTGGACGATTGATCAATGTGTTTAAGGAAGAGGTCTTTTTTATCTTCTTCCAGTCCGGGATCCCTCATCAGGTTGGCAAAGCCGATAATTCCATTCATGGGGGTCCTGATTTCATGTGACATGTTGGCCAGGAAGGAAGTTTTCAGTCGATCCGATTGTTCTGCCCTGTCCCTGGCTTCCTTCAGTTCATTTTCAATTTTCATCAGGTCCGAAACATCTTTAAAGATCCCCATGATCATGGTGATCACCCCCCTCTCATCACGGATGGGAATCTTATTCTTTTCCATCCAGAATCCGTCAACCCCTTCATCTTCAAAATAAATGATCTTATCCACTATGGGATCCCCGGTTTCCAGAATGGTCCGGTCCTCCTCCATCATCTTCCGGGCTACCCTTTTGGTAAAAAACACTTTATTGGTTTTGCCTACCGCCTCTTCCGGTCTGGATACCCTCAGTAGTTTTGCCATCATGGGGTTCACACGCACATAACGATGATGCCTGTCGGTAAAAAATATGCAGAAAGGCATGGTGTCCAGGAGCACTTCAAGTGTCTCCCTTTCCCGGTGCAGGATCTGAAGGGAACCGGTTAGATTGGTCACATCCTCACGATATCCCCCGGTTCCCGTAATATTTCCATCCGAATCCCATACGGGGAATTGCACCGTTTTGATAATCCTTTTTTCTATGGAATAGGTGGATTCGCTGACCTTTCCATTACGAAAAACTTCCTGTTCCCCTTCTTCAATTTTTTTTGCTTCCCGGGGGTCAAACACATCCTGGTCTTCCCTGCCAATGACCTGTGAAAGCTCCTTCCCGGTGGTATTTAAAAATACCTGGTTCACCAGGCTGAATTTTCCATGTTCATTCTTAATCCAGGTGGCAAAAGGCAAGGATTCTATGATCGCCCGTAATTGCGATGCGGAATTGTCTTCGCTATGTTCCTTTATCCTGGCTATGGCCTATCCTCCAAAAGTGCTGAATCCGGCCGGAATCTGTTTTTCTTTCGGGGTAATGCTCAAGAGAGGTAGCGGTGAAGTCCTGAGCATCTGTTGTGCATAAGAGCCAAAAGCCACATTCCATTTATCAATTGCACTGGACATGATGGCGATCATATCTGCATCAACAGCCTCGGCATAATTACAGGTAAGGCTCGGCAGACTGTCGCCTACCAGTGTTTTGGCCACCGTTTTCAATTCTTTTGCCTTGAAGAAACCGATTACCTGCTTTGCATAGGTTTCCAGCCTTGCCAGATCCCGCTTGTTATTTCGTGTAGAAATGGATATGACGTGCAGCTCAGCTCCGAATAATTCAGCCAGTTGAGCCACAATGGGGGCCTTCTGGCGCGTGTCGAGATGCATTTTAATGGGTACCACAATTTTGTTAATGCTATCGGGCACGACAGTGCGGAGGGTAAAGACGGGTTGTTCTGTGGCGGCGATGATTTTAAGCGCATTGCTTCCTATAAAGAGTTCCTCAAATCCGGATGCACCATGGGTGGATGCAGATACTACCGCATTTTTATAGGAATTTACCTGGTTCACAATTTCCCTGTATACTTTACCCTTTTTTATGATGTATCTGAGCCTGGATTGATGCCCCATGGAAGGGCCGAACTCCTTGATCAGTTTTTTGAACTGCTTTTCCGCATATTTCTGTTCTTCTTCCACCACGCTGGGCTGGAAACTTGAACTGTTGGTGAGCACATACACCATCTGGATGTTGATCTGCTTTTTCTTTGAAAAAAGAATGGCCCATTGCAGCCCTTTCAGTGAATCTACTGAAAAATCGATCGGGACGATAAAATTGGTCATGGATGCTTCTTTAGGTATCTCAGGTATTTTAACGTAATCGGCAGAGAATTGTTACTTTTATCGGGCATAATCATTAGACCAGGATCGCATGGCTGCAGAAGTAGTTTTAGGGGTAGATATCGGGGGAACATTTACGAAGATCGGGTTGGTGGATCGTGGCGGGTCCATTCATTATGAGGATGAGATCAGCACCCGTGGCTACGAAACCATTGAATCGTTCATCCGGGCCCTTCATTCACATGTAATGGGGCGCCTGGAGGAGATTGAAAATTCTGTCACATTACTGGGTATCGGTGTGGGTGCTCCTAATGGCAACTATTATGAAGGTACCATAGAGAATGCGCCCAATCTGGCATGGAAGGGAAAGATCGCGTTCGTTAAACTGATGGAAGACCAGTTCCGGCTCCCTGTGCTGGTAACCAATGATGCCAATGCCGCCGCTCTGGGCGAGATGCTTTTCGGTGATGCCGGTGATCTTAAGAATTTTTTAATGATTACCCTGGGCACCGGGCTGGGAAGCGGACTGGTGGTAAACGGGGACATTGTTTACGGTCACGACGGCTTTGCCGGTGAACTTGGACATGTGCTGGTATACGATCATGGCAGACAGTGCGGATGCGGCAAAAGAGGGTGCCTTGAAGCTTATGTGTCGGCCACCGGTATCAAACGTACTGTTTATGAGCTGATGGCAGAAGAAAACTTTGAGAGTGATTTCCGGGAGATCCCATTTTCAGAACTGCAGCCCAAGCACATTACAGCCCGGGCCGAATCGGGTGATCCCATAGCCATCCTGGCTTTTGAAAGAACCGGTTTCCTGCTGGGACGGGCCCTGGCCGATACCGTGGCCCATATCAGCCCTGCACGCATTTTTATTTTCGGGGGACTGGCCAGGGCGGGAAAATGGATTATCGATCCCGCGAAAAAGAGCATGGAAGAACACCTTTTACCCGTTTACCGGGGTAAGATCGATATTGTACCTTCCGCTCTATTGGATAGGAATATTGCTGTTCTGGGGGCCGCGGCACTGATCTGGAAACGACTGGATCAGGAATCAGGAGATTGATCATTTCTCAAGCCGCAAAGAAACATCGTGATCCCAGTTGGATCTTACTTCAATGGCCGTGGGTAAAAGTTCCACGGGTTCGGGCTGCAGTTTTTTAAGATAATCGCCCGTATCCCATTTGCCATTTTCATTTAGGTCATGAATAAACTTGAAACTGTATTCCCGGGGGGACAGGTATGGAAAGACATATTGGCCGTCTGCCTCAACAATCCTTTCCTCCACCAGGGTTGTGCCGCTGAAAAGCTGGACCAACACCCGGTGATTTACATTTTCAAGGGTCAGAAGGATCTGCCCGTAAAATTCCATGTCCCGGGTCCTGAAGCGTACATCGATGGTGTCATGTGAAATTGGATATATGCTTTTTATTGCACCGGGAAGTACCACCAAGCGGTAACTGGAAGCGGATTCCCAGGAAGCCGATAGCTTGGCCCGGTAAGGATTCATGCTATCGGCCCTCACTTCGAAGGGCTGGGCGTATTCTATGGAATCGGGTATGTGATACAGTGAGAACAGCGTGTCATTAAGGCTCCCCAGGGGAAATGCCAGCAGAAATGATAGATCGCGGTTTAGATCCTGGTTCCCGTTATTCCTGATGGTGCGGATTTCAAGTTTCTCTTCCTGCCTGGTACTTTCTTGTGCTCTTCTGCCTCTGCTTTCTCTTTCCCTGTATGTAAACAAGAGGGTATCGCTCCTGATAATAAAGCGTTCGGTAGTATCCTTTACCGTATAATCCACCGCCAGCCGTATGGTATCTTTTTTATAAGCTGTGGAATCCATGATCCAGAGCGTAAGGCTGTCCCGGTTGTTTGAAAAGTGTTCCAGCAGGCGTGGTGCTTCTTCACCGGCAGCCTGAATGCTCCTGTATGAAAAAGTGTCGCTAAGGGGCAGGGCAAACACTATTTCCAGTTTCCGGCGATCATCTCTGTTATTATCTGTCAGATATTGAATTTCTGATGCTTCCTGGAACAACATCAGATCAATGTAAACCGACGTATAATCAGGTCCCCTGTGAAGAATCGAGTCTGCTGCCAAGCCGCTTGTGTCAGCGGCAGCAGAATCCACCGGGGCTGTCCCTGCCGTGTCCGATACCACTTCTGAAACAATAGAGTCCCCCAGCATCTGACGGATAAATTCTGCATCCACAATCAGGCTTGAATCCAGAAAGGCAATTTCTTCCGTAGGAAGGTCAAACAAAAAGTTGTTATTTCCATCCTTCAGTGCAAATACTTTGTATTCACCGGGACTCAGGTTATTCACACTGAAGACCCCGCTGTCGTCGGAGCGTCCCACATAGAGGGGAATATCCAGCAGGGGCACAGAGTCCCTGAGGTCCGTGTAAAGCATGATGGAGATGGGGTCTTCGGGCTTTTCAAGGGTCTCGGCATATTTCAGGGTCCCCTTTACTGACATGGAATCCAGCACGTCCCCTGTTGAAAATACATATTCGAAATTCTGGAGTTTGTTCCCTTCATGAAGGTCCTTAATTGCATCCCCGAAATTAAAGGTATACGTGGTGTTGGGTTTGAGATCTTCTTCAAACTCAACTATCATGCTTTTCTTCTTCAGCTTTACCTCCGGTTGTTCTTCCATGGGCGGTGAAACGACCAGCTGCTGGTTCACATTCTCCAGGACAACATACTCATCGAAGGTAATGCGTATCTTTTTTGCCTCGAATTGCGTGGAATAGTTAGGGGGAAGGCTTTCAATGACCACCGGGGGATCCTCATCGCGGGGACCGCCCGAGGGACTTCCCTGCTGGGCACAGCTCCAGCAAAAAGATACAAGCAGGAATAGCCATAAATATTTATCTGACACTTTCTGTCATTTTAGTGCAAACATACAAAGATATAAGCTTCAGGAGAAACCCCCGGAATGTTATTATATTTGTAGCTTTAATAATAAATGCGGCCATTATGATTATCGATGCCATCACCTGGAATGTGGATCCCGAAATATTCAGTATAGGACAGTTAAGCATCCGTTGGTACGGATTGATGTTTGCTTCTGCTTTTCTTTCCGGGTACATCGTGTTCACAAGGTTCCTTTCCACCGAACGGCTTACTTCAGAAATGATGGACAAGCTTCTGATATATATTGCCGTAGGTACTGTAATAGGCGCGAGGCTCGGACATTGCTTTTTTTATGAGCCGGAATATTTTTTGAAAAATCCCCTTGAAATCCTGAAGATATGGAAAGGGGGGCTTGCAAGTCATGGGGCAGCCATTGGGATTTTGCTTGCGCTCTGGCTGTACGTCCGTAAATACAAACTTTCCTTTCTCTGGATGATAGACCGGATCGTGATCGTGGTCGCCCTGGGAGGGGCATTTATACGCCTCGGCAACCTGTTCAACTCTGAGATATACGGCCTTCCCACCGATCTTCCCTGGGGATTCGAATTCGTAAGGGACCAGATCTATGATCCCAATACCGGGGAGTTGCTTCCCACAGTACCCCGTCACCCGACCCAGCTATATGAGGGGCTGAGTTATATTCTCATTTTCACCCTGCTGTTTATTTTTTACCGGCACAGGTACATGAAGGTACGCGACGGTTTCATATTCGGGGTGTTTATGATCCTTCTCTTTGCTGCACGTTTCCTTATAGAATTTGTTAAAAATGACCAGGTGGCTTTTGAAGCCGGGATGGCCTTCAATATGGGACAATTGCTGAGCCTGCCTTTTATACTGGCCGGTTTCATCATGCTATACTGGACAGCAAGAAAACCGAGATACTTTTCCCAGGAGCCAATTCCTAAAGCTCCGAAAAAAGGCAGGAAGGCCAGTTAAATAATTCCTTTATGG
>Ga0209536_100012839_pt1 | contig 12140 bp, 13 predicted proteins | sample DeeMarSeWOR28_12_FD_187461 | JGI IMG/M metagenome (GOLD analysis project Ga0209536, IMG submission 187461) | Marine sediment microbial communities from White Oak River estuary, North Carolina - WOR-2-8_12 (SPAdes) (version 2) | ecosystem: Environmental > Aquatic > Marine > Intertidal zone >...
CTAAAGAATAGCGTATTGGAAGACGATCTTTTCCCCCGAGCATTCCATATCAAGAAATTGAATTCACATTCGGATGCTCGGTCCTTCACGGATTATCCTTGCAGCAGATGATCATCGTTTCTTCCAACTTTCGCTGTAGCGTTAATTCTTGGAATTTATTTATATATTCAGACAATGCTGCCGGATATTCTCTATTTTCGGCCCCCTTGCTATCCTTCATTATAATGTTCCCTCATTGAACTTTTCATCAAAACGGTTCTAGTATCTCCTTCAACTGTGTTCAACACTTTTCTATCCGCATTTCTGTCATTCGGAACTCCATGTTTTTATATCACTTCCTCCGTCTTGCGTAAAGTAAACTAGATCGAATCTCCCGCTGAAAAAGGTATCTTCTTGCGTTGCCAAGCTTTTCTTCCGTGGACCTTTACGCTAGTCGGTGCTGGAGATATCGGATTTCCGACTTACATTTAATTTTTAGCATGGGTGATCAACATTCTAATTTGAAGGCAGGGGCATAAGATGCAGCAGATACCAAATCAATGCCGCGATCACGGCGGTGCAGGGGATGGTCAGGACCCAGGCCCACACGATTCGGTAAGCCACGCCCCACCGGATGGCCGACAACCTGGTGGTTGCGCCCACCCCGATGATGGCGCCCGTTATGGTGTGGGTGGTCGAGACGGGAATGCCGCCGACCGTCGAAAGCAATATCGATGATGCGGCAGCCGTCTCGGCACAAAACCCGTGAACCGGTTTCAGTTTGGTCATTTTCATGCCGAGGGTCTCGATGACACGCCAACCACCGGCCAGCGTACCCAGCGCGATAGCGGCATGGCAGATCAGAACCACCCAGAAAGGCACATGAAATCCGCCTTTCAAATAGCCGGTGCTGTAAAGCAGCACAGCAATGATCCCCATAGTCTTTTGGGCGTCATTGGTGCCGTGACCGAGGCTGTATGCGGCTGCGGAAACCAGCTGCAGTCGTCGGAACCAGCGATCCACCCGTTGGGGGGTTTGGCGACGGCAGATCCAGTAAACGGCAACCATTAATATATAGCCTAAAAGGGAACCGACAAAGGGTGCTAATGCTATAAAAACTGCAATTTTCAACAATCCATGCCAGACCAATGCCTCTATGCCGGCCTTGGCCAGGCCGGAGCCCACCAACCCACCAACCAGCGCATGGGAGACGCTGATCGGCAGTCCTATGTGCGTGCAGGTGTAAGTCCACAAAATGGCGGCGCATAAGGTGGAAAGGATCAGGGTGGCATCAACAACGCCGGGGTCAACGATACCTTTGCCGATGGTGGTGGCAACATGGACCCCGAAGAAAAAGGCGGCTGCCAGGTTAAAAAAAGCAGCCCATAAAACCGCCAGCCGTGGAGACAGGACGCGGGTGGATACGACTGTGGCAATCGAGTTGGCGGCATCATTCATGCCGTTGAGAAAATCGAATACCAGGGCGACAACAACAATGAAGATAATAAAAGCTAACATGGCGCCAGATTCCCCGCTCAAGCATTCTCCAGGACAATGCCTTCGATAATGTCAGCGACATCTTCGCACTGGTCGGTGGCCGTTTCGATATGCTCCAGCATATCCTTCCACTTTATTAATTCTTTGGGGTCATTTTCTTCTTGAAACAAGCGGGCAATGGCCTGCTGGTAGGCTTGATCAGCGTCATTTTCCAGGTGATTCAGTTCCACGGCCAGCGCCAGGATACGTTCGGATTCTTTGCTCAGCTGCCTTAGAAGGCCAACCATCGCCGTTACCTTTTCGGTCCCCTGAACCAGCAGGTCAGTCAGACGGCCGGCCTCCGGCAATGTTCTGCGAGGATTGTACAGGTTAAGCAGGGAAGCAACCGCTTCGGTGGTGTCGAGAATATCATCCAGGCCGACGACCAACCGCAGAATGTCCTGACGATCCAACGGCGTCACGAAGGTCTTGTGGAGGGTTGCGATGCTGCGATGGGTAACTTCATCGGCTTCGCTTTCGATTCCCTTGATGCGGTGCGCTGCTTCAACATAAGGGCCGCCTTTTTCGAGCATGTACCTGAGATGTCTGGCAGCGTCCGTCATAAGGGCACAGATTTTCTCGAAATGGTCAAAGAAGACGTCCTCCCGTGGAATAATTGAACGAAACATGGCACACCTCTTTATTTCTTCGATTTATCATAATAAGGCAACGCTTCCGGGATGTATTTTTTAATATCGGCAATGCGAGTTTCGGTTGCCGGATGTGTGGATAAAAATTCCGGCGGGCGCGATTTTCCCTCCTGTTTGCTCATTCTTTCCCAAAACGGTATTGCCTCTCGGGGATCGTAGCCCGCGCGCGCCATGAGCGTCAAACCAATGCGATCGGCTTCACTCTCATGCAAACGGCTGTATGGCAGCAAAAAGCCCACGTTGGCTCCCGCACCGTATACCGTCATGAAAAGCTGTTGCGTTTGCTGCGGTTGCCGGGTCAGGGCAACGGAAAGCGCCATACCGCCCATGTTGGCAATGAGCGCCTCGCTCATGCGTTCGTTGCCATGATCGGCCAGCGCATGGGCCACCTCATGGCCCAGCACCACGGCCAGTCCGGCTTCATTTTGTGTATAAGACAGGATTCCCGTATAAACCGCTGCCTTGCCCCCCGGCATGACCCAGGCGTTGACGGTTTTGTCGTCTTCAACCAGATTGAACTTCCATTTGTAATTTTTTATTTTGTCCTGTTGCCCGCTTTCGGCTAAAAATCCCTCTGCGGCTTTGGCGATCCGATTGCCGGTCCGCCGCACCATTTCCACCTTATGGGTGTCGCTGGACAGCTTGCTTTTTTTTAACACCTCATCATACTGCTGCAAACTCATGTTCAACAATTCCGTTTCCGGCACCAGATGCAATCCTTTGCGATGGGTGATGGGTACTTCGGCACAACCCTGAAACTGTAAAAGCAGACAAATGGCAGCAACCAGTCCGCCGAGTGCTCGCCGTTCATATATTTGATGTTTACCCACGCTCATGATTTGCAATTCTCCTTTCTACCCGGACAAATTTTGCGCGGCAAATTCCCAGTTGATCAGATGATCCAGATAGGCTTTGACATAGTCTGCCCGGCGGTTTTGATAATCTAAATAATAGGCATGCTCCCAAACATCGATGGTTAATATCGGCTTCATTCCGTGCGCTACGGGTGTGTCCGCATTGGCGGTTTTTATAATTTTCAATTTTCCCTCATCCAGCACCAACCAGGCCCATCCGCTGCCAAACTGGGAGATGGCGGCATCTGAAAACGCATCCATAAATTTCTGATAGCTCCCGAAAGTTTCTTTGATTTTTTGGCTGATTTTACCCTTCGGATCACCGCCGCCCTGCGGACTCATGCTGTTCCAATAAAAGTTGTGATTAAATACCTGGGCGGCATTATTGAAAATAGCGGCCTTATCGGCAACTCCGACGGTCTTTTGAATAATGTCCACGAGTGGCATCTTTTCGTAATCTGTGCCGGCAATCAATTGGTTGGTTTTGTTTACGTAGCTGGCGTGGTGTTTTCCGTAATGAAATTCAATGGTTTTGGCGGAAATGTAGGGTTCGAGGTCCTCTTTTTGAAAAGGCAGCGGGGGTTGAACAATGGCCGGGTTATTGGACTGGGTATGCCCCGTTTTTACCAGACCCGCAAGGTAAAACGCTCCGTATGTGCCGGCTCCAAGGGTCCATTTTAAAAATTCTCGTCTCTGCATAGTTAGGTCCTCCTTTGTTTGGTGTTTGAATCTTCGTTGGTCAAATTCATCAAAAATAGGAAAAAAGCAATACGGCGTCATTGGGCTTGGCGTTCGCCGGTTATGGTTTTAGCCTGAAAAACCACACCTGCAATAACCAGGGCTAAAAATAAGATAATTTCAACCCAAGGGTTGAATGTCACCATTCGCACAACTAGGGTGGCGCCGGTCAAGGTCGATAGAAAAATTAAGGCCCAGTCAAAAACAAAAAATAGAATCATGGCGCCGATTATGCCGCCGATAATATATGGCAGCCAAACCATCTGGGCGGGCAAACCGGCAAACTGATCGAAAATACTTAACACGATATATCCGCCGGCGGCAAATCCGGCAACCACGATTGCCGCCTTCTGAAAGAAGATTGCGATGATCGCTCCCAGCACACCGATGGCCAAGGACAAAATCAGAACCAGGGCAGGAGAATGAATCGCCCATATTTGCTGGGCGTAATGGTAACCACTGGCAAAACCGACACAGGCCACAAACAGCCAAAAAAGCCTGCGGCCACTAAAAAGCAGAAGTATACCGATGATAACGTTAAGCCAATTCATCGTTGGTTTTCCTTTACTAATTCATGTTATTTTCTCTTTATCCCGCAGGCGCGTAAGTTCAGAAAGCAGATCAATCTGGATCTGCTGAATTTCGACCAGCCGCTCCCACTGGTGAGAGAGCAGATGGTCGATTTTATCGTGCAAGTGTCTAATTTCAAGCTCGGCCTTTAAATTCACGCGATAATCGTGCTGCGACCGCAGACGATCTTTAGCTTCCTGGCGGTTCTGGCTCATCATGATGACGGGCGCCTGAACGGCTGCAATACAGGATAAAACCAGGTTGAGCAGAATAAACGGATAGGGATCAAAGGGCTTTTTAAGCAGCAGAAAAGAATTCAGCCCAATCCATACAAATAGGATTGAAGCGAATATGATGAGAAAGGTCCAACTGCCGCCGAATGACGCCAGCCCGTCGGCCATTTTCTCACCCACAGCCAAGTCTTTTTCGAACTCGGCATCCACGTTGCTGGAAAGGGTTTCGTGGCGCTGAAGACTCTCCAGGACTTCATGGTCCAAGGCCGTCAGCTCCCCTTTTTCAGATTCAAGCAGGTTCTGAATATATTGCATCCGAAATCCATTCAGATCGCTGAGGCAAATATACCCCTCCGCTTTCCAATCCGGATAAGATTTCTTAATCTGTTCTGCTACGGCGTTTCGAACGAGCGCTGCCGGCATCATCCGGGATCTGGCTTTGGTCTTGCCACATATATTACAGACCATGTTTTTCGATTGCGATGTTTTCATGATTGCTCCCTTTCCTGACACCTGGTAACCTTTATTTTCTGACAACATTTATCAGAACGAACCCGATGAGAGCCTATATTTCAACCCGCGTGACAACGCCGTGCAGCTTTTGAGCCGGGAGTTTGTGAAATTGAATGAACGTGGGGCTGATACGCTTGATCAACGAAAATATTTTCCAGACAATGTTCTGGGTCGCAATGTCTTCCAGGCCGTAAAAAATGGTTTTTTCATTGATTCCGTCATGTTTCATCAGCCGCTCAATCGAAATGACTTCCATGTAGCCGGAGTTTATTTCGTATATCCTCAGCCCGGGCGCCAATTCTTGTTTAAGGTGGCCGGAAACCCCAAAAGGCAAATCATTTCTTGTAACAGAGACCAGAATATTGTCTTCATAAATAATATCATTGGTAAACATCGTTTTGAGGATATACGGAGGTACTCTCGTGACGTCCCGCAGAAAAAAAAGGGCCGTACCTTTGATTTTCGGCATGCTCTGGTAAGCGGCGTCGAATTTTGCCAGAAAACGCTCCAATTTTAGGGGTCTCAACGATCGATACAGTCGTTTTTCACCTCTGGTGTAAATAACGATAACAACAAACGGTATAGCAGCCAAAATAAGCGACCAATACCCGCCATGGGGTATTTTGTAGGTATTGGACAAGAAATAGACCACATCGATCAGCGTTACCAAAATGGCGATCAGCAATTTTACCCACTGGCGTTTTAGATAAAAGATCCAGGTCATCATGATACCGGTCAGGGTCATTGTGCCTGTGACCGCCAGACCATAGGCGGCTGCCAGTCGGTGGGATTCCTGAAATTCGACCATGATGAATAGCACCGCAACCAAAAGAAACCAATTAACGGTACCGATATATATTTGGGATCTCAATTCAGGAGACGTGTAATCCACCTTAAACAAAGGCAGGACATGGGTAGTGATTCCCTGATAGACAATGGAAAACATGCCGCTGATCATTGCCTGGGAGGCGATGACGGTGGCTAAAATGCTCAGCATCAGAAATGGGACATACAAAACTTTTACTTGATAAAAGATCATCTCGAACAGCACGTTCCGGGCATCCGGATATCTGATGAGGTAAGCCCCTTGTCCAAGATAATTCAGCAGCAGGGCGCCAAAAACAAAATACCACGCCTGCACAATCGGCTTACGTCCCAGCTGGCCCATATCTGCGTATAATGCCTCCCCGCCGGTGGCACACAGAATGACTTCTGATAGGACAAAAAACCCCGTGATACCGTTGTCGACCAAAAAACGTACAGCGAAGTAAGGATTGACAGCTTTTACCACGAACGGTTCTTTTAAAATCGAAAAAATGCCTGAAATCATTAGAGATAAGAACCAAATTACCATAATGGGGCCAAAGGTTCCGCCTACCTTTTCGGTTCCTTTCCTCTGAAATGCAAAAAGAACGACCGCGACGGCACAGGCAATTAAGATGAGGATATCACGGGCGGTATGCTCGAAACCGGGTACCAGCAGCAATCCTTCCACCGAGCTGAGGATACTGATTGCCGGTGTGATAATGCCGTCGCCGATCAGCAAGGAGATGCCGATAAACGACAGCAAGGTGACGAACGCCGCTTGTCGGCTGCGTTTCAGCAGTCTTACCAAAATCTTCTTAAGGACGATGGTGCCGCCTTCGCCGCGCTCACCGAGACTCATGGCCAGCCAGGCATACTCCAGCGAAACCAGGATTGCCAGCGTCCAAACTATGAGAGATAGGACTCCCATCACGTGATCCGGCGTTGGCCGGGTTAAAAGAAACACGACCGATAAGGTATAAATCGGACTGGTTCCAATATCCCCGAACACAAGTCCCAATGATTTGATAACCCCGGACAGATGGGAATCATGTTTTATCATATCGCTGAGTCTTCAAAAATTAATACTGCAAGCTTTAAACGGATCACTTGCGTGCTCGTTTTAGTTGCGCTCTTTTCCCTTGACTGCGCTTTTTGTGTCCTTGTTGACTCCGAAATGGTAAATGGACCAGCATGGGATGAATAAGAGCAATTGAAATCATAACGTCCCTCGCAACGAATTTGTATTTATCCGATAGTTGCTTCCGTTATTGTTGACTCAATATGTAATCAGCCAAGGCTTTGCGATCAGCGTCGGAAAGGTTTCTGGTTTTTTCAATGTGACGCTTCATCAGATTGGCCTTTTCCGGCCGCACGATGGCTTCCGATTCCCCTTTCAAGTATTTAATAAGTTGCTCTTCTTTGCCCTGATATGCCATTGAAATCTCAGCCAGAGACGGATTCACTTTCGAGGTGCTCTGTTTTTTGTGACATGACATGCATCCCTGGGATTTAAAAATGGCTTCGCCGTCATCGGCGTATGCCGTGCTGATTGCGAAAATGCAAACTGCGCTGATGATCCAAATGCCTACTTTTTTCATAACAGTTGTCTCCTTTCACCGAAATATAACGGAACCGTAACCAATAAAAAGGGCTCATCCACCTGTGATACTGATGAAACCTACCTAAATTGCTGCTACTCAACGACGCCAAGCGTATGGCCGAAACCCAACATGAGTGACTAACTTGCCGCTGGAAGCCGCCCCCACATTCAATAGATTTTGTCTAGATCGGATGACCTGTTACTTTTTTACATTGAGTGTCACAAAGATCGTCGTGCCACCGCGATCGATCAGAAATAGAATGGTATGTCCTTCTTTAACCCCTGCCAGCAGATTGTTCAATGTATCTATATTCTTGACCGGTTTTTTATCAATCTCAACAATGATATCGCCGGCGGCCAGTCCGGCCTGCTCTGCCGAGGAGCCGTTTTCAACCCGAACGATAATAACCCCTGAGCTTCGTGACAGCCCGTAATTTTTGGCCATTTCGGGGGTTATTTCCTGCACCTCTATTCCAAGGTTAGGCGGGGTTTTGCTGGGCGGGGCGGCCTCGGCTTCTTCTTTAAGCTCTTCGGTTTTGACCTGCAGATTCATGCGCTGATTATCCCGCATGACTTCCACCACAACCGTCTTGCCAATAGGTGTAGACGCCACCACAAAGGGCAGATCACTGGAACTTCGAATTGCCTTGCCGTCAAATTGCAGAATTACGTCACCCCGTTTGATTCCGGCTTTTTCGGCCGGACCGCCGGATACCACATCTGAAACCAGCGCACCCTCGTCGGTGCCCAACCCAAGCTTGTTTTTCAGCTCCGGTGTTATATTCTGAATCATCACGCCGAGCCAGGAGCGGCGTACTTTGCCTTGCCTCAATTGCGGGAGCAGCTGTTTGGCCATGTTGATCGGGATGGCGAATCCGATGCCGATATTGCCGCCGCTTTGGGAGAAAATGGCCGAGTTGACGCCGATAACTTCGCCATCCAGGTTCAACAGCGGTCCACCGCTGTTGCCGGGATTGATGGACGCATCGGTTTGGATGAAATTGTCGTAAGGCCCGCCCCCGATCTGGCGGTATTTGGCACTGACGATACCGGCAGTCACCGTGTTGCCCAAACCGAACGGATTGCCAATGGCCAACACCCAGTCGCCCACCTCCAGGCTGTCGGAGTCACCCAGAACCATCGGAATCAGCGGCTTTTGTGCATCGATTTTGATAAGGGCCAAATCGGTTTTCGGATCCCGACCGATGATTTTCGCGCTATACTCCTTATCATCGCTCAAGCGGACCTTCAGCTCCTCGGTTTGTTCAACCACGTGGTTGTTGGTCAAAATAAAGCCTTCTTTGTCGATGATGAAACCGGTACCCAGCGCATTCTGACGATATTCCTGCGGCATCTGCTGGCCGAAGAACCTTTCAAAAAAATCGCGCATGGGATCCTCCGGGCCGAAAGGCGCGGCTCCTTGATTAGATGTGCGGATGATTTTAACCGCGATGATGTTTACCACTGAGGGGCTGGCCTTTTTGATCAACTCGGCAAATGACCCCGGATATCCCTGTGGGCCAATTTTTGCGACAGAATGCGTTTGCCCGAACCCCAATACAAATCCGATGATGAGAAATACGATACATCCCCGTATAAAAAAATGTCGCTCTGTTTTTTGGGTTCCACCTTGCATAACCCCTCCTTTCCCAATTGCTTTGATCTGTTTTTTTCTATGGTCTCATGACGGATTGCCATGAAACTCTGCGCCGACAATTTTTATCCGACTGTCGGATCAGGTTTAAAAAAAGGGGTGCCGGTTCTCACTATTTCTCCCTGCTCGGTGATCACATGATCGATCAAATGCAAATCCACCTGATCATGTGAATACGTTACATGCCGGTAGGTGAAATTGTTACATGCCCGCTGACTTTCCACTTTGTAGATATGCTGTTCGGATGCAATTCGGTGAGCAAATTTCAGCGAATTGGCAAGTAGGTAGATTGGGATCTGGTTCAAGTGGCATAAACCGACGGCGTTGGCCGTTCCAACCGTGGTAATGATTTTTTTATCGGGTGTAATCGACACGGCGCCGATGAAAAGCTTGGTTACCGTCTTGAGAAAATGGCTCAGATTGTACTCAGGAACCACGAGTAATTCTACGCCTTCCTGGGACAACTCTTTGACGAATTGCTTAATCCGCATAAAATTCTGATCGAGAATCAACACCTTGAATTTTCTATTCAATTCGGAGTGCGCTTTCTTTAAGGCACTTCGAATCGCCAAACTGGAAGGTTGGGCGATGATGCAATCCTTTTCTTCGATCAACTGCGTGCCATGGTCGATGACACCTTGAATGAAACTTTCGTAGCGGCTCAATTTTTGGTTGAGTATTTTTAGGGCATGATCACGGATCAGTTCAAACGGGTTTTTGAAATAAATTTGCAACTCGGCTTCAAATTCTTCGATAAGATGGGTGAGCGGTATGATTTTGGGCTCTGTATTTTTAATCACCGTATTCAGCTCTACCAGCAAATTCGTAAAAGCCTGGTTGTCGGTGTTTTTTAGTTTTTGCAAGGCCTGTCGGTAAGACTGCAATGCAACCAGGGTTGTTCTGCTCACACCCATGACGTCTTCGCACTCCCGGATCAGTATGTAAAGTATTTCTCTTTCATTCGAGCTCATGGTAGTATCAGTAAGAATGTCATAAGAATCAGAGACACAAGCACCAGGGAAATAATCGTGGCAATTGAACTGGTGCGCATATACTCAAAAAAGGTGATGGCATAACCATATTTTTTGGCAATTCCGCAGGATACAATGTTGGCTGAAGCCCCGATCATGGTAAAGTTACCGCCCAAACAGGCACCCAAAGATAACGCCCACCACAGCAGGTTATGGGGAACCGACTGCGATTCCAACATCAGCCTGACGATCGGAATCATGGTTATGGTAAAGGGGATATTATCGATAAGACCGGATACAATCCCGGACACCCACAGAACCGTCAGCACCATGGCGTAGGGGTTGTGTCCGATGCGAAGAAATATGGTTCGCGCAATCCACTCGATGACACCCTTTTCTTCCAATATGCCAACCAGCATAAATAGACCGGAGAAAAACAGCAACGTGCTCCAATCGATTTCTCGGAGCATTTCTTCAACATCCACCGACGTAATGACAAAAAGGATCATGGCAACGCTGAGTGCTGTTACTCCGGGAGTTAAGCCGGTGATGGTTTGAGTGACGAACAGCAGTAAGGCCACTGTTATGCCGCCAAGGCTTTTAAACAGAAAAGTTTTATCGATAGGGATGCTCAGGAAATCGTATTGGATTTTTTCGAGCAGCAGCTGCACGGAAAAGAGTTTTTCCAAATTCGTGTCAATCGGGCGGAATCGCTCACGATTGGTCAACCAACAGTAGAATAGCACCCCGGTGAGGGAGGCTATGACCGGTAAGGCAAGATAAGCGGCAAATTGATTGAAGGTTAACCCGACCTTGGAGCCGATGATGACATTCGGTGGATCACCGATCAGGGTGGCCGTCCCGCCAACGTTTGAAACCATCGCCTGGGTTATAATATAAATTTTGGGGTTCAGCCCCACGCCTCTGGTAATCTCGATCACCATGGGCACCATAATCAAAACGGTTGTTACGTTGTCGAGAAATGCCGATATGACGGCCGTCACCAGCGAAAACAGAACTAGAATTCTGAGCGGGCTTCCCCCCGTGAGTTTGGTTATTTTGACGCTCAACATAGCAAAGAAACCAGTTTTGCGTAAAACAACCACCATAGCCATCATCCCTAACAACAGCATAATAGTTTCAAAGTCTATCTTGCCGGCGGCTGTGTGGACATCGGTCACTCCTAAAATGAGCAAGACCATTACGCCGAGCAACGCTGCTACGGCCTTGTTTAACGCTTCAAAGGAGATCAGGCCATAAACGGCGATAAATACAAAAATTGGGATAAATTTACTTTCCACAGCAAATTTCAGGAAGCGATCGATTTATTGACATGCTCTTATCTTTGCAGTATTTTCGGACTAATCCCGGTTGCCATGACAATGTATCTGAGGAGGTTATTGCATGTATGAACTAATTTCATGGAAAAAGCAAGAAATAGACAAATTGCGACAGGATATGGACCAACTTTTTAGACGGTTTCGCGATGAGTTTGGGGTTCCCCGCTCGTTATTTAAAGTGGCAGAACCCGTTTCGATCGACCTTTCGGAAAGCGAGAGTACGCTGGAGTTGCGGGCGGAACTTCCGGGTATTCAGCCGGAAGACATCAACATTTCCGTGACAGAAGATCGGTTGACCCTCAACGCAGAAAGCAAAGAGGCCGTTGTTGAAGAAAATGAGGGCTACCAGCGCATCGCAAGAAGCTCCCGATCCTTTTCGCGTAGCATTTTGCTTCCCTGTCGCATCGAGACCGACGATGTGAAGGCGAGCTATGAAGGTAATGTACTCAAAATAATTCTACCTAAATGTAAACCAAAGAAAGGACGCGGTATTACGATTCAAGTTAAGTAATCTCCACGCTTGATCTGCCGCAGAGCTATTGTACTGGAAAACCAACGGAAAAATAATCTTTTTGTGACTTAACCCACAAACAATTAACCCCTTAGTTGCATAAACAACATGGCAAAGAGTAGATAATGGCCCGCAATAATTACGGATATGACAGCAAAATAACTAAATTTTGGATATCCCCATT
>Ga0209536_100012840_pt1 | contig 12139 bp, 11 predicted proteins | sample DeeMarSeWOR28_12_FD_187461 | JGI IMG/M metagenome (GOLD analysis project Ga0209536, IMG submission 187461) | Marine sediment microbial communities from White Oak River estuary, North Carolina - WOR-2-8_12 (SPAdes) (version 2) | ecosystem: Environmental > Aquatic > Marine > Intertidal zone >...
CTGCTGGGATACATATCGTTTTTCACCTTCGGTCCGGAAGAGGTAAGGGCATGGACCATAGCCGACGGTACCAATGTGCAGAAGGCAGCGGGCAAGATCCATACCGACATGGAAAAGGGGTTCATCAGGGCCGAGGTGATCAGGTACGATAAGCTGATTGAATACAGGAGCGTAGCGGAGGCGCGCAAACATGCGGCGGTGCAACTGGAGGGCAGGAATTATATAGTGCGCGACGGTGACTGCATAACCGTGCTGTTCAACGTATAGCTTCTAAACGATATCGTCTATTCTGTACTCAAGAGTGCCCATGGGCGCCTGAACCTCAACCACGTCGCCCTTGGTGCAGCCCACCAGCGCCTTGCCTATGGGCGACTCCACCGAGAGCTTGCCCCTTGCCAGGCTGGCCTCGCTGGGACCGACAAGGGTGTAGCATAGTTGCTCATTGTGCGTTATGTCAAAGATGGTAACCTCGGTGCCCAGTTTTATCTTGCTGTCGCTCTGGTAACTATCAACAATCACCGCAGTCTTAACTATCGCCTCAAGCTCCCTTATCCTGGCCTCAACCTGTCCCTGATGGTCCTTGGCCGCATCCAGTGGCGCGTTCTCGCGAAAGTCCTTATCCGCCGCCGCCAGCCGGATAGCCTCGGCGATGGCCGGCCTCTCCGCGATAAGACTGTCCAGTTCGCGCTGCAACTCCTCAAGTCCGTGACGGGTAAGCTCGATGGTATCGGTCTGCTTTGCCGCCTTTCTGGGGCTGCGTTTCCCGGATATTTTCTTGACATTGAGATGGCGGCCCAGATTCTCCTCAGTTATCCCGGCCTTTTTGGCGTAAGAAAAAAAGGCCTTTACCGGCCTTAGTTTTTGCATCGGATTGTTCTGATCTGAAAGGTATGCCCCATAATTATCGAGCTCAGTTACCTTTATCTGATCAATAGATCGCTTAGCTCCGCACCAGCGCGCAAAACGGTTCAGGTCCTGCTGATGTGCTTTCTTCTCCTCCGTGCTCAAAGTTGCCAGATACTGAGCAATCGCCTTGGTTACTGTTATACTACCCTCACTCACCAATAAATACCTCCTGTGACTGCCCCTAAATTTTACGCTCAAGCCGTTCGACGTGTCAATCAAGCTTGAGCCGCTTCAGAGATACAGGGGAAGATCCCGATTGACATAGAGTAAATATGCCGCCTAACATGGGAGTCAGAAGAATCCGCGGGAGGTATCAATATGAGGCTTCATGCGGTGTTGGGAGTCATGCAGGTTGACAGTTAGCGCCCCGCAGGATGCGGGGCTATCCGGCATCAGGAACCGGGCCATATATTAAAAGGCCGTTCTTTCAAGATTAGCGAAAGAGACCCTATGCGGTGCAAAACGTCGCAAAAGCCCGGTATCTTAAGTAAGTCAAAGCGTTAAATGAGGGCATTTGTTTGTGTCCTCATTTTTCTTTAGGACGGCGCCAGCGGTATTGCGAAGGAAAAGGTGCTGCCCTTGCCCTTTTCGCTCTCCACCCAGACGCGTCCAAGATGAGCCTCAACGATCTGTTTGACGATGTAAAGCCCAAGTCCGGTACCCTGTTCCTTGCGCGTAAGCGATCCATCGACCTGGTGGAAGCGCTCGAAGATATGGCCCACCGATTTCTTGGCAATTCCGATGCCCTGATCTTTCACCTGAACCAGCAGGTCGCCTCCATCGACGTCAGCCTTCACCCATATCCTGCCGCCATCATAGCTGAACTTTATCGCATTGCCCACCAAGTTGATGATAACCTGTTTGATGCGCAGCCCATCCGCCTTCACCACTGGCAGAGAGGACGGATACTGCTCAGATATCTCTATGCCCTTTTCAACGGCCATGGCGTTCAGCTCGCGCAGCGCATCGGCGATAACCTCATCTATCTTTACATCGACCTTTTCCACGTGGAACCTGCCCGACTCCAGCCGCTGCACATCTATCAGATCATTTATCAGCATAACCAGGTGTTCGCTCTGTTTCTCGATGATTTGGAGGAACTCCTGCTGCCTTTCACTGTCCTTGACCTTGCCGCTGAGCAACAGCTTGGCAAATCCCATTATCGACTGCAGCGGAGTGCGCAGCTCATGCGATGTATTAGCGATGAACTCACTCTTCAAGCGGTCCACCTCAATCAGCCTGTCCTCAATCTCCTTGCGGTCGGTAATGTCCCTGACAATAGACAGCAAACCGGTAGACTTACCATATTTATCACTAAACCTTGTCACGGAAATCAATGCCGGGAATACCGTGCCGTCCTTCCTTGTTCTGTGAAGCTCTCCCTTCCATTGTCCATGCTTCTCAATGTCTTTTCTACTTTCCTGATACTTCCATACCTGTTCCCGGTTGACAAAAATATCAGTACTATTTCCCAATATTTCCTCTGAATCATATCCGTGCATATCGGCAAACGCCCTGTTGGCATATACTATTTTTCTAGCCTCATCCAATATCGCTATTCCATCGATTGATTGCTCCATAGCAAGCTGGAACTCTTCTATAATCTCCATGTCCTTTTTTCGCTGCGTTATATCGAGACAACTGCCCATAGACGCACGCTTGCCTTGATATTTTATCGATGCAACAGCTTCCAGCACCGTTCTGATATCCCCATCTTTGCTTATTATCCTATATTCATACGGCGAATTGCGCTCTCCTTTGACCATCTGTGTGGCGCTGGTATACACCCTCTCTTTATCATCGGGAACAATGATGGAAAGTGGCTCAGTTTTAAGCAGTTCCTCTTGAGAAAAGCCGGTTATTTTAGCAAATTCCGGATTAACAAGTTTGAATTGCGAATGCTGGATTATCCATATCCCTGCTTGAGATTTATCTGCCAGGCTCTCGTACAATTCCACGACCTGCTTTCGTTCGGCAATCTCATGCTGCAGGTCATCAATTAGCTTTCTGTTTTTAAAAACCAAGCGCTGCTTTGCTGTAAGCCGCGACACTATCACCATCAATTCATCTATATCCACTGGTTTTTTAATATAGTCCGCAGCTCCTTTTCTGAGAGCCAAAAGCGCGTTTTCTGAACTGGAATATCCGGTGACGATGATCACTTCTATATCGGGCCGCAACTCCTTGAGCAGTGCCAGCAGGTCGATGCCGGTCATATCCGACAGCTTTATATCCACAACCGCAATATTGAACCACCTGTCCTTCACCATGGCCAGCGCGCTTTTGCCGGTCTGGGCTATATCCGTCTCATAGCCCTTCACATCCATGATGGTTGCCAGGCTCTCGCACAGACTCCTGTCGCTGTCCACAAACAGAATGCTGTCTTTTTCACTCATAGACAAATCCTTCGACAAAAGAGCATCATAAACCAAGCCAGAATCTCCATATGACGTCAGCATACAACATGGCGACAACGCCACCAACTATTAAAAACGGAGCGAAGGGGATGGCCTCTTTACCTCCCTTTCTCTTTAGCAAAAAAAGTGTGATTGCGACAACCCCTCCCAGGATAAAAGACAGCAGCAGAAATACGGCCACCCCCTGATAATACCCCACAATGAGACCTACAAAGGCGCCAAGCTTGACATCGCCCATGCCCATTCCCCCTCTGGAAACCAGCACAATCAGTAGAAGGACACCGGCACCTATGGCCCCTCCCAGAAGAGGCACCTTTATATCACCGTACTGCGTCGCGGCGGCGATGATGAGCGCGACCACTAAGGCCGGATAAATCACCTTGTTGAGCACCAGGTAGTGTTTCAGGTCGATAAAGAAAATGACAATAAAAAAGCATCCGTAGATCAACGCGAACAGGAGATCAAGCACAAGGCCATAGTACAGCCAGAAAAGGAGAAACAGCAGTCCGGTTACTAGTTCTACGATGAGAACTTTCGCCGGTATCTTCTCCCCGCAGTAGCGGCACCTGCCGCGCAATACCAGGTAGCTGACTATCGGGATCAGGTCGAGCGTGCCCAGCTTGCGCCCGCAGCTTTCACAGTGCGATGGCGGCTTTACTATGGAGCGATCGCTGGGTAATCGATCAATGCACACACATAGAAAGCTGCCTACCGACAGTCCCAGAACGAAAAACAACACTGCTACCACATAATCCATATAAACGCTACACTATCTCCCTTCCCATTACCGATCGGCATAAGACATCAGATCCACATTTATGGAACAATGACCTTCTTCGTATTCCTTATTGCCTCTGGAAACGGATTTCTCCCTCAAAGCAAGTCCTATATTGACGGCATACTCATACAGAGGAAAGCCGTCAGGATATTCAAAACACTGCGCCGGTTCTGCCACGGGATATGGAATACTGCCGGCGACCATTCGTATCATATCGGGATCGTCGGCCAGCTTGCCCGTAATAAACGAGTTAGTCGAAGCAGGAATCGGGTCCTCGGGATGCGCATTGTTGTAGAATTGCATCGTCCGCAACAGGTCGCTGCTTATCCGTTGCACCCGGTCTTCAGCCGCCAGATCCCTTTTTACAACGATGGTATGCATCACGCGTGGTTCGCCACTTCTGATAACTACTATGGTTGCGCTGCCCTCCTCCATATCAATAATTACCGCCTCCGGTTCATTGATGAACCGGGCCAGAGCAAGAGGCTTCAGGTCTGCGGACTTATATCTGATCTTGGCCCTGGCAAGCACAGTCGTAACAGATTCCAGTATCTTTTTGGGTGTGGCGAGTAAAAATATCCTGCGCTCCTGCTTCGATTTGCTCAGTTCATGCCAGGATAGGTTCACCTCATCCAGCTTAAGAGGTATCTCCCGAGCCGCAACCCATTTGACCGCCTCTTCCACTTTAAGCGATTTAATATTCGGCACCTCCGCGATCCTATACACCGACCTGATGCCGGTTATACCCAGCAGAACTTCGGTTTTTGCAGGATTAACCGACTTAATTAGATCTTTGAGCACCTCTGCCAGGGCGTCCGCATCGACAGTTGTGATATCGTGCATTTTTTCAGCCGTAAAGGAAACGCTGCGCCAGGACTCTATCTTCCGGCCGCGAACCTGCAGCAGCCGCGCGCCGTCCGGCTCTATATTGAGTGTCACCACAGGGCTACTGCTACCAAACATTTTATCCTTATCCTATCTTCTATAAATCTATTATTTATTGTATATGCCAGGAAACTATACCCAGAACTCCAGCGTCTATAGTGACAACAGATGTCACAGTAATGCTGCCCGCCACCGACGTGATATCATAGTACTCCGAATCAGGGCCCGTACCGGCACCGCCGCCGACTATCTGCAAAGCATCAAAATAGAAATCATCGGCATTCTGATTCATTCCCGAATCGAATTTTACCCAGAAAGAAGTCGAATACGGCGCGAATGCCGCTAACGATAAATCATAGAAACGGTATATATTGTCGTCATCCCCATCAACCCATGTCTTCAACGTGGTCCAGTCAGCCCCGTTAGCGCTGACCTGGCAGCTCACTGTATCGCCCGCTTCGAACCTGCGCATCTTGGCCCAGAACTGTAGCCTCAAACCCGATTGACCCGCAAGATCAGCAGCGCGACTTACATCGCTATTTGAGTTTTTCATGTAAACATGATAATTACCTTGGTATGGAAACTGTTGTGTTGTAACAACGGCATTATTCTGTCGTGTCCACGGATCCAACCACCCAACTCCTCCAGTGAAGTTACCCGTCTCAAAATTATCCGCAGGCATGATAACAGCACCCGGCGCTACGAACCTAAGCATCACATCATCAAAGTAAATCCAGTCGTTTGTTGCCGACATGTTAGCGTCAAACATTACCCAAAAACTGCTTGAGTAAGGAGCATAGGAAGATAGATCTATGTCATATAAGTGATAGATACTATCGCTATCGGCATCCGTCCATGTTTTTACCGTGGTCCAATCGGTGCCGTTTGAGCTTACCTGGCAAATTGCGCTATCACCCGGCTCAAATGAATGTACTTTGCAGTAGAACTGGAGATGGATGCTGGATTTGCCGGAAAGGTCAAGTGATCGCTTTGCCGATTCATCACCGGATTTCAGCTGCAGGTGGAAAGAGCCTTCGTAAGGCAGATTATTGGGTGTTACCTCAGCATCTCCCGTTACCTGCCAGTCGGCGAGCCAGCCGGTTCCTCCGCTTAAACTGTTGCTTTCGAAATTATCCCGCGCCAGATAGGGCGACACTTTGGTAATTGTGATATCCGGCAGCAATTCATTGACGGGATCGGAGGTCTGCCCCTCAACAGTATTATTTAAAATATAATTATGAGTATCGTTTTCATCAACCAGCACAGTAGTCGTAAAATCACCATAGAACAAGTTCCAGATAGCGTCTTCAATTCCTGCATCGGCAGCATACTGTGCTTCTATACTGCCATCGCGAATATTGGCCCCGATAAGGCTGGTGCTTCCATAGCCAAGGGAAGGACCTATTATCAGGCCTGTAAGCGCCAGTACTATCAAAGCCATGGGAAGTACCTGGCCCTCCTGTTTATTCAGATATGTGAGCAGTTTTTTCAAGCAACTCCTTATGCCGTGGGACGGAAATAGACTGTCCCTGAAAAGATTTCACTCGTATTGAACCTGCCTGTGGTGGACTCGATGACGTAATTCAGACTATCACTGGAAACGGTAAACTCTAAAGAAGCTATAAACCTTGCCACTGTCAGTGTACTGCCATCGTAATAACGCACTAGTTCGGTCCCAGATAGATAGTAGTGACTGGAATGACCATTGCCCCCACCATCAACCCATGAAAGCAGCACCTCGCTCGCCACAGGGTCACCCTCGGTAAGATCGGTACTCCCGGCCATCCTGGCATCATGGCTTATCCAGTAAACGGCGTTATTCACATCGTTTACGGTGCTGGTAATATTGTTGCTGCGCTCGGTAGTCGTTGATATGTTGTAGATCACCATGCCCAGCGCCGCAGAGATGACCGCGGCAATGGCACTGGCTATAACAACCTCAACAAGGGTCATTCCCTTCTGACCGGCACGCCTCATCATCTATCCACCTTGTAGCCTTGCTTGTTGAAAACCACCTCGCCCTGGTGATAAACGGTAACCACGATTTTCTGCATCTCGTCTCTGGGAGCGCCCTCACCATCGCCGGTTACCGCGTAGGCTTCAACCGTTACCGAGTAATTTGAGGGTAGTGATGAAATAGCGTCATAACTGGCGGGGAGCGGATCATAAGCAGCTCTCTTCGTATACTCCAGTTGCGCCTGTGCTATATTCTGGGCGGTAGACAGTTCATCCAGTGTATCCACTGATTTGGTACCAGTGGATAGAGCACTGAGCGCCATCAGCGCGATTCCAGATACCAGAGACAGTGCAATGAGGACTTCGACAAGGCCGACTCCACGCGAACTTACCAGAAGTACCTTTAACAGCGATTTAATAAGCCTGCAAGCTCTATACATTGCACACCACTTAACTAATGGACAAAACCGACGCTTTACCCGCTAGATAACACTGTATATCGAATAGATAGGCATAATCACCGAAACAGCTACAAAGGCAATGCCGAGTCCAACGATCAACATCAGCGCCGGTTCAAGCACCGATGTAAGCGCCCGGACGGATTGATTAAACTCAAATTCATACTGATCTGCCATGGTAGCAAAGCTATTGTCCAGAGAATTGGTACTCTCTCCCAAAAGAACCATTTGTGATAGCACTCCGGGAAAAAGCGAGTCGGACTTCATCGCCTGTGATAGCGACTTACCGGCAAGCAGCCTTTCAGGAAGCTTGGACAGAGAGCGCCGCAGCGTCTGGCTTTGCGCACTCTTTTCGGCAATTCTTATAACATCCATCATGGGTAGCCCCGATGCCAGTAATATTGACATGATTCTGCAGAAGTTATGCATACTTCGCAATATGCTTATTCGACTGACAACGGGCAGCCTCCACAATATCTTTTCGAGGTAATAGTGGCCGCCAGGACGCCTCAGGTACCAGACTACCAGAACAACGATGAGGAAACCGATGCTGATCAAGTAGTAGACGTAATCGGCAACAAAATCAGCCACGGCCAGCAGCGCACGGGTACTCCAGGGCAGCTGGGTATTGAACGTACTGAAAAGATTCACCAACGGGGGAAGCACAACGGTGGTGAGCACGATCGCGGTCACGATAGCAAGAACAAGTATAAACGAGGGATAGATCATGATCGACCTAACCTTTTTCGTGGTGTCCTCGTCCCTCTCCATATAGGCCGCTACCTCAAAAAGCACCTCCTCTAGCTTTCCCGTCTGCTCGCCGACCTGTATCATCCTCCTGTAGGCAAAGGGGAAGGTATCGGGGTGTTTATCGAGCGCGGAGGAGAAGGTATCACCGGCCTCGATATCTGAGATGATATTCTTCAGAATTCTCTTAAGCCTGCCACTGGCCACCTGCTGGCGAGACAACCTGAGCGCGGTTATAAATCCGGTACCTCGCTCCAGCAGCATGGCAAGCTGGCGCGAAAAGAGCACCACATCACCGGGTTTAACACTGAAAACAAGTGTTGGAATCCGGCCCAGGCCCCGCGGCTTCACTTCCCTCAAGCTGAGTATCTTAAGGCCGGATTTCACCAGGGTATCTACGGCAAGGCTTTCGGTACTGACTTGCACCGTGCCCTTGACCAGTTTGCTTTCCGCATCATATGCAACGTATTTATAAGGCATTGACTCATCACTGGCAGTTCTACTAACGCTGAGTTGCTAGACGGCGTATATCTTGGAAATCACCTCAGATGGTGTGGTAACTCCCTCTTTCACTTTCAGCATACCGTCTTTGAACATGCCAGCCATACCCTCCTCGGCCGCTTTTTCCCTGATCTCGGTAATATTGGACTGCTTAACTACCATCTGCCGTATTTCTTCACTCATAGTTAATATCTCGAAAATACCGGTCCTGCCCAGATACCCAGTATCGGCACAGAAATTGCACCCGGCTCCATAGTAGAATTTTCCCTGCGGCTCACCCGTAGCTCTCTCGTATGCCAACCGTTCCTCCGCCGGCCTCTCCACCAATTCGCTGCAGTGAGGGCAGACGCGCCTCACCATACGTTGCGACACTACGCATATCACCGATGTCGATACCATGAAAGGCTCTACCCCCAGATTGATCAGCCGCAGCAGCGCACTAGCAGCATCGTTAGCATGAACTGAAGACAGAACAAGATGTCCGGTCATGGCCGCCTGGGCGCCGGTCTTAGCCGTATCCGAATCTCGCATCTCGCCCACCAGGATAACGTCAGGGTCCAGGCGCAGCATTGCTCTCAGCCCTGCGGCGAATGTGAGCCCGGCCTTTACGTTCACCTGGGTTTGATTTATGTCGTTGAACAAGTACTCCACAGGATCCTCGATTGTCACTATGTTACGCCCCAGCCGATCAAGTTCATTAACCGAGGCATAGAGAGTGGTAGTCTTACCGGCTCCGGTGGGCCCGGCAACAAGTATCAATCCATAGGGAACAGCGAGCAGCTTGCGGTAATGCTCCATTCTCTCCGTAGTAAATCCCAGATCACCTAGGTTCAGCATCGCTTTCGACTTATCCAGCACACGCAGCACCATCTTTTCGCCATAGGCGGTCTCGATAGTGGCCACGCGAATATCGACCTCCCTGCCATCTATGGAAAAGGACATCTGGCCATCTTGCGGCAGTCTCTTCTCAGCTATGTTCATATCTGCCAGTATCTTCACACGCGACACCAGTACCGGGTTGATATCCACCGGCAGGGAGGCGATGTCATGCAGTACTCCGTCGATTCTATAGCGGATGCGCAGCCTGTCCTCCTGCGGCTCGAAGTGCAGATCTGAGGCACGCTGTCTTATCGCCTGGCTCAGCAGCAGACTGACTGTCCTTGCCGCCGGCGTCTCCGCGGCGGAATCGTCTTCTATCTGAATCAGCCGTGCTTCACCACCCTTGACCGTGGGCAGCAGGCGCTTAACCTCCTCACTTATGGCATCCGTGGCCTTGTAGTTCAGATCAATGGCATCGCGTATATCATTGGGTATGCCGATAGCCGGATTCACCTTGATCCCAGTCTGGGCCACTATATCGTTTATCGCCTGTATATCCTCAGGATCAGCCATAACCACGACGAGGGCCTCGTCGACCACATCGAGAGGAACGATATTGTACCTTCGGGCCATAAACTCGGGGATCAGCTTGAGCGCCTCCGGCTGAATCTTGTGCCGTTTCAAATCTATGTATGGCAGATTCATCTGTATGCTCAGCATGGCCACCAGGTCATCCGCGTTTACAAAGCGCTGCTCGGTAAGTATCTCACTGAGCTTGCCCCCCCGCGTCCGCTGCAGTTCGTGGGCATAATCGAGCTGCTGCTGCGTAATCAGGCTGGATTCAAGAAGCATTTGACCCAGGTTCTTCGACGCTGCATCATCCTTGTTGGACTGGGATACCTGCTCTTCCTTGTTTTTGGCACTCATTTTTAGTTCCTCAAGCTAGATTTCTGGATATACTGTTATACCGCCTGTTCGGTCAATTCTTTTACCGCACCTATCAAATCCTCGAATCCAACGGGCTTGGTTAAAAACCGGTTTGCTCCCACCTTAAGCGCCATCTCGCGGTCAACCTCCTGGCCTTTTGCCGACACCATCAGAACTGGAATCTGTGACGTTGCGGCATCGCCGCGCAGCCGGTGACACACCTCGAATCCATCGAGCCCGGGCAGCATCACATCCAGCACCAGAAGGTCGGGCAGCTCAGCCTGCGCCTTCTTCAGACCCTCTAGCCCGTTCATGGCGTTTATTACCTCATACCCCTCGCTCTCCAGACTGAAGGAAAAGAAACGCAATACACCGGGATCATCCTCAACAATTAAAATTCTCTTCGGCATTTCATGAAACCCCTCTTTGCGTTCTTGATATTCAAAGCAACTCTTCGGCTATAGGCATGCGATTATCCGTAAGAAACTTGAGCAAATCAGCCTTTGTCAGGCGGTTCTGCCCACCGGGGTGACTGTAGGCGTTGAGCTGGCCCGATTTGATCCACTTGAGTACGGTGGAACGGCTCACATGACAGTATCTCATCACATCGCCGGTGGTAAATATCTCGCTGTTGTCTATCGCCATGATATAGTTTCCACTTACAGATAGGCAGTTTATTGCATACTATAACCCGTTTGGCAGGTACTATATCACGCATTTTATGTACTGTCAAGTCGTTTTACATTTTTAATATATACATCATTTACGCTATCTAAGAAATGTCTGATATTAATTATATATTTTCTATGTCCTATATATATTTCATTTTTTATACATATGCTACTTATTTTTATATAGAATTAACTTCGGCCGTGTGGACAAGCAGAACTAAATGTGGTATAAAGTGTCGGTGATAAGTACTCAAATTAATAGTAGGAGGTAAAAAAGAAATGAAACGGATCATAGCTTTGTTGATGGCTCTATCCGCCATCGCAGTTATGGTTGCCGGCAGTGCCTGTACCAGCATAACAGAACTGCTTTCGCCGGGATTTGTGGTTTCGGACTTGAATGTAACTCCGAACCCTGCCGAGATAGGACAGACCATCACGGTAACCGCAACAGTCACAAATACGGGCGATGCGCCGGGCGTGTTCTATGCTCCCCTGCTGGTTGATGGCCAGGCCGTGGGTGTCGAAACCGTTACTCTTGAAGCCGGCGCAGAGCAAGCACTGGAATATAGCTACGTCGCTACGTTCGGCGGCAGTTACGATTTCGTTCTTGGCACTGAAACGGTAACGGTGGAGGTAATAGCTTCCACGATGCAGAACATACTGAAGATGGTACCTGCCGACTGGAACGCTTTCCTCTACTTCGGAGCGGGAACGATGCGGGCCGATACCGCCACCGCGCCTGACAAAGGTCTGGCCGACCTCTGGGCTATAGCCGAAGACTACCTGGACTATTTCGCAGAGCTTGTCGAATTAGACACCGCTGCGTATCCAACCGGAGATTTGCCCTTCACTCCCGCACAGGCTAATTACATAGCCTTTGGTATTGGTGGACTGGAGACAATAGACTTCAGTGAAGAAGGCGCGTTGCCCAATATGACTCTGATGATTGGCGGATCCTTTACAGCAACTCAGGTTAGTGGATTCCTGAACAATTTCAGCACAAACTGGCCTGAGGCCAATTTCAGTTTCACGGCGGGCACATACGGTGGCGAGGATATATGGGAGGTGACTTTC